>Ga0105053_10008838_pt1 | contig 12974 bp, 15 predicted proteins | sample BON01_FD_78093 | JGI IMG/M metagenome (GOLD analysis project Ga0105053, IMG submission 78093) | Freshwater microbial communities from Lake Bonney liftoff mats and glacier meltwater in Antarctica - BON-01 | ecosystem: Environmental > Aquatic > Freshwater > Ice > Glacier meltwater | place: Lake...
CGCCCGGGTAAACGTGTCGGTAAGCACGGTGTCGGTACCGGCCCCGGTGACGATCCCCAGCTCGACAGTCAACGAAACGGAACCCGCCCAGTTCTTGGCCGGGGCCACGATGCGAGGCATCTAGCTGGCCACCCCGGCCACAGTCCACGCCGGCAACTGCCCACCAGACTTGATTTCACGGAGCAGACGGTCAACAAGCGAGTCCGTCGACTCACCCGGCAGCTGGTAGATGATGAACGTCGGGGAGCTCGAGTTTGAGTTGTACGAAGCGGACTCGGCCGGAGACAGGACCCGCTCACCGTCGAGGAGCATCGCCAACCCCTCCCCGCCGGGGGTCGGGGCACGGAACGTCCCGCCGGTGTGCAACCGGGGGATCGTCAGATCGACGCCACCGAACGGGCCGTAACTGTCTATCTTGATTCCCTTGCCGCCGACAGTGCTATTCCACGCGTCCTTAACCGCCTGGAGAGCCGCCTTGATAGGCCCGGCGATGTTGCCGAACACCGTTCTCACAACGTCGGCGATCGTCCCAAACGCCTCTTTCAGTTCGGCGATCACATCTTGCATCCCATGAAACGCCGGCTTGATGACGTTCTGCCACGCCCAAGATATGGCGCCTCCGACCTTGCCGAACACGTCGGCAACAATCGGGGCCAGGAACTGGAACGCCGGTATCACCACCTTGTTGATGAACTCAGCGATGGCCGTAAAGATCGGCTGTAGGACATTATCCCACGCGAACTTCGACACGTTCTGGATCACATCCCACGCGATCTGCACCGCCGCCCACAACGTCTGGTAGAACGGGATCAGCAGCTCGGTGATGTAATAGCCGATCATCTCGAAGATCGGTTTGATGACGTTCTCCCACGCCTGCGATGCGGCGTTGGCGATCTTCGGCCACACATCCTCGACGCCTGCCCGGAAGTCTTCCCACGCCGGGATCAGCGTGTCGTGGATAAAGCTGGCGATGGCGTCAAACACGGGTTTGATGACGTTATCCCACGCCCACTGAGCCGCCATCTGAATGGCCTGCCATGCGGTGTCGATGGCACCACGGAACCAGTCGACGTTCTGAAACGCCCACACGAAGCCGGCGACCAACAACGCGACAACAGCTACTACAGCAAGAATCGGCGCAGCGGCGGACCACGTCGCCGCCGCGGCAGCGATCATCGCCCCAGCGTAAGCCGCAACGCCACCAGCGGCAGCCACCGTCGTAGCTATGGCGGCGACCATCGACACGATATAGGCGCCGATGGCGACGAGGAGAACCCCGCCCATTACTGCCGCCAGCACGATTACCACGTCCTTGTTCTCGCCAAACCACTTGATTAGGTTCTCGATAACCGGGACGATCTTCTTGCCGACCTCGATCAGGATGACTTGCGCCCACGCCTTGAACTTGTCGATCAACGGGCCAAGCCCCTGGTTCATCGTGTCAAACGCCTCGTCGGTCGCGCCGGCACTTGACCCCATCTCACCGATCGCAGTAGCAAACTTCTCCGTACCTGGCCCGGTAAGAGCCATCGCCGCCTGCCCCGCCTCAACACCCCCGAACAGATCCCCCACCCCCACGCCCGTATCCGAGGCGTGCGTCTCCAAGAGCTTGAGTGCGTCCTGTACGTTGCCACCGGACTTGATGAAATCGGTGAACGTCTGACCGGAAACTTTCTCAAACGTCTCTGCGGTCGTGCCCCCAGCCTTAGAAAGCTCAATGAACATCTGACGGAGCTGAGTGGTCGCCACAGCCGTAGGCACACCCGCCGCCGTCATCGTCGCAACGGCGGCAGCCACATCGCCGAAGCTCACACCGAGAGCGGCGGCGGTCGGGTTAACGTTGAACAGCGAGGTGGACAACTCCTCGAACGTGGTCTTACCGAGCCGGACAGCGGTGAACATTATGTCGGATGCCGTTTGGGCGTTTATCACCTCGGTGCCGTAGGCGTTCACCACCGACGAGATGCCGTCCACGGCCGTCGTTAGTTCGGTGACGCCACCGCGTGCGGCTTTCTGCGCGGTCTCAAGGAAGTCAAACACGTTGTCTTTAGGAACACCGGCAGAGATCGACTGGTAGAGGGCCGGGACAACCTTCTCGGGGAGGACGCCGAACTCGACAGCGAAGTCTTTGACCTGCCCGGTCATCTTGTCCATCGCTTCCTTGGAGATGCCGGGCATAAGCGTGAACACCTCGTTCATGCCCCGCTCGAAATTAAGGAACGCCTGCACACCCTTCACGGCGATCACACCCACCGCGGCGACGGTGGCAATGGCAGCCAACCGGCCGACCTCCACCAGTTTGTCCCACGACGCCGAGCCAGCAGACTCGAGATCACCAAACGCCTTCTTGGCGCCGGAAGCGTCGCCGGCGATGACAACCTCTAGCTTCTTAGTCGCCATCTCAACCCCTTCAATGCGCTCTACGCGCTGCCTGCGCCATCTCACGGAGGGCGTCTAGGTACTGGTTCAGCTCGGCAACACTCAACCGCGCGTAATCCCACGGGTGGATTCCGAACTCTTTTGACAGAACCGGGCCCGCTGTGAGAAGGCGGGCCCTCAAACTTCCGGGTCTACGTCGTCCCCGTTGGGATCGTCGACGGTGACCTCGATGTCGTCGGTGTCGATGTCGGCAGGCCAATCAGCACACGCGGCGTCAAACGTCAACTGCGTTTCGCCTTCACCCCTGCGAGCCAGCCACCACATGACCATCAGAGAATCCGAACCGATGCGGTCCTCGGACAGGAACGCCTCGAACGGCAACCCCGTCGCCTTGCGGACGATCAGCTTCTCCTGAATCGCCACGTTCCCAATAGCGAGCCGTTTCGACTCGCCACGAACGGTGATAGTCATGACCTTCTGTGCGGCGTCCGTCGCTTCTGCGCGGGCACCAACTCCAGGTATAGGCGCTTGAGCCATTGTGGTTACTGTCTCCTTTTAGTCGGGGAATGCTTTAGCCATGAGACGGCCGATGGCGTCGGCGTACTCGTCAAGAATCTGAGAGTTCATAGACGCAATGGCGTCATTGATCGCGTAGGGACCCTGGCCGGCGACGCCGACGTCCCATGTGTTCCCGACCCACTCGGGGTGCTGGCGCCCACCGGAGCCGGCGTACTTGGATGCCCCGTACCACCCGGTCCGTTTCTTAGCGCCCCAGAAAGCAACGTTCGCCATCGGAAACGATTTGCCGGTTGCGATGCCGACGCGGGCGTTACTTTGTGTGGCGTAGCCCTTGATCGCGCCGGCCGCTTTCGCCTGCACACCACCAGAGCCCGACGCGATCGAGCGGGCCTTGGTGGCGACATCATCGGCGATGGCCTTATGGGCGAGCCGCAGCTCCTTCGGGAACTTCGGGTCGATCGCGCGTAGCTCTCTGCGGAACTCTCGGAGACCACGGACCTCAAACGCCCGGGGCGCCACCATTAGGCCATCGACTCAGCGTTCGTCAACACGGCAGTGATCGCCGTCGGGTCAGCACCGGAAGCAATCGCCTTGAACGGCAGGGTCTGGGTGAGCAGCCCCATGTCTCCGACGGTCGGGGTGTCTCCGTCATAGCGGGCGTTCAAGGTAATAGCGACAATGTCGGGGCCGGCGGTGAACGTAAAGACGACGGCGAACTCTGAAGCGTTGACGTACCGGTTGTATTCGGTGAGGGTCAGGAACTCCATCTCGAGGGAACCGCTAACAGTACGCAAACCCATTTCCAGGGGGGTCTTGATCGTCTGCGATCCGATATCGCGGCGGTCGGTATCGAGCGCGTTGTCACCGGACAAGGTAAACCCCCTCACCGCAGCACTTCCGGCGGCGATAGTCACAGAGGCATGATTGAACTTGAACGGCTTAGACGCCCTAGTTCCGTAGCTGGCGGCGGCGAGCGCGGTGGCGGTCGTCGCTGTCATCCCGGCAAGGGTTAGACCAAGCGTGGCAATCTGACCGGCCGAACACGCGATTTCCCATGAGCCGACCTTGCACCCGGCGAACGTGAACGGGTGAACCGTCCCCGCGGAGTCGGGCTTGCCGATCTGGCACGTCAACGAAGGCAACGTCCCCGGTGTGATCGTGTGAACAAACGGCCCGGCACCTGTGGTGGAACGGGAGCCGATCATCGCCTCGAACAGCAGCGTGGTGCCGGACACGAACAGCTCATGGCCGACGTCTCCGCTGACGCTGATGTTCCCGCCGTTGTATTGCGGCGAAGTGAGGAACCGGCGGCCGGCGACGATCGCGTCAGACTCCAGACGTTCGCGACTCTCACTCATCGACTCGGTGACGAGGGGGACAAACTGGGTGACGGTGACAGCGGTGCCCGCGGTGACCTCTTTGGCGTAGCCGATCTGGGCTGATCTTCCGGACATGGTCAGTCCTCCTTTGAGACGGCCGTGGCCGGTTGGGTGGTGGTCTTCGTGACGCGTGCCCAACCTTGGGCAACCAACGAGTCAGCGATCGGGGCGGAGACGTCGACGGCGTCACCGTCGACGACGGTGTCGCCGATGGCGACCAGGTACCGGTCTTCGCCGGTGCTGTTGCGAACCTTCGGCATGGTGGCGCTCTCTTTCAGATAAGACGGGAATGGCATGAGACGACAACCTCGGCGAAACCGACGTAGCCCGACTCGGGGGTTTCGCCGGCGGTCATCCGTTCGGATGTGATCTCGGCGTCGATGAGCCCGTCGAAATCGCCGAGCGTCGGATCGTTAGCAAGAACGTTCTCGATAGCGGCGACCAGTTCCGACACACGGGCCATCGTCTCGTCGAGCGTTGTCATGCCAGCGACCCGGAGCTCGAACGGGATAGTGAAATCGTCGTCGCGAGGTTTGCGGCCAGCGACCGCCAGGGGGATAGCGACATCTCCGGCGAGCTCGTCAACCCACACCATTTCGGCCGTGACGTGTTTCGCCCCGGGCCAGCCCGGCTCGACACTCACACCGAGCAGCGTCGGGTCGTTACGCAACAGGTCGACAAGGTGGGAGGTGAGCGACCAACGGATCGACGTGAGCGCGGTCATCCGACGCCGGTCAGCCGGTAATCGGGTAACGAACCTAGAAGCCGGTCAACCTCGAGGAAACCGGTGGGGCGACCCTTCGAGAAGTCTGGCGACGAGAAGCGGGTGATGCCACCGTCGAAGGTTTGGGCGATGACGTCGCGACTGGTGCCGGAACGGTCCGTGGTTGCGGACGCCCTGACGTATTCGGCGCACGCACGCAACGCCACGGCGGGCGGGGCGTCGAGACCGTGGGAGTACGCGACAACCAACGTCTTCGAGCCGTACCACCCGCCGCCGCCAACCCTGCCCGTGTGTGCGTCAAGGGTGACGTCCCCGAGGGTGCCGGTTACAGCGTTCACAGTGAACGACGTGATCGAGCGCACCGGCTGGCGTGCCAGCACCACCAGGCTCGCCGGGTAGGTGAAAGTCTCAGTGTGTGAACGGGGGGTGAACGCGACGCCCCGGAACCGTTCCGCTATCTCCTCGAACTCTGCGACCATGCCAGCTATCTCTGCGTCTGTGTAGACGAGCGGGTCGGACAGTTGAGTACGTCGTGCCCGTACCTGAGCGGGGGTGAGGTAGGGGGCTGCCACCGCTCAGCGCGCCGACTTGCGGGGGCGACCAACGGAACGCTTCTCACCGGGAGCGGCGGTCGCCTGCTCGACGGTAGAAACGGTCGGTGTCACCGGCATGAAATACGCGGCGCAACGAACGACCATAGGGTCGTCGGCGGCAACAATCGCGCCCTTGGAGACGAGACTGCCGTCGATCCAAAAAGACGTTACGGCCTGGAACATGCGGGGGTTCTCCTGTCGTCGGGGGTAGGCGGGGCGGGGAAAAGGGAGGAGGTCTTCCCCGCCCGGCCTACAAGTACCACGTGCCTAGGGGATCAGGCAGTGGTGGGAATGCTGAGCATGGCGAAGCTCGAAACGTCAACAACCTCGGCGCCCACTCGCCACCAAGCGAGGAAACCGCGCTGCCCGGACGGGCGGTTGTTGCCCGTCGCGAACAGGTGCGGCACAAGCTCTACGTTCAGTCCGATCCGGTCGGCAATGACGAACTTGGAGAAATCGCCGATGATGAGACCGAAGTTGTCGGCAGAAACGGCGGCGTTCGGAAGCACACCGTCCATGTTGGAAACCTCGTACGCCTCGTAGCCAAGCAGCTCTTGAGGCTGACCGGCGCCAATGCGCTCCCACAACCCGGCGCCGCCGGCGGTGTCAAACTGGCGGATGGCGTTGTAGAACGCCTTGTTCCCGATCCAAGAAGCGTTAGCGCGGGCGGAAGCCTTCAGTGCGCCTTCGACCTTGTAGACGTCAGCGACAGCAAACGCCTCTGCGGTCGTCGGGGCGATTTCCGAAGCGGTCCCGTCAAGGGCGACGGTGATGCCCTGCGGTGCGGTCGTGCCGTTGCCGGAAACGAACGCTTCGCCTTCCAGGTTGTCCTTCGCTGTCTGGATCATCAGACGAACGTCGGCTTCCATGTTCGCCCAATCGCCGCCGATTTCAACGGAGAACGGGACGAACGCCTGGCCCTTGTAAACGGGGATCGCTGCCTGGGCGATCGTCGGGGCGTCGTCGGACACCTCAACGGCTTCACCATCCCACGACGCAGTGACACCGGCAGACGACACACCGTTCCAACTGTTCGTAACGGTCTGCACAATCCGGCTGATCTGACGGAACGGGTTGGTGCTGTTGACACCGGTGTCGATGATCGTCGGGTCAAGCGTGAACGGCACAGCGAACCCGCCGGCCGAGCCGGTCAGCGACGCGGCCCGCTCGTAGGTCTCGAGGGCCTGACGCTCGTCGGAGGTCAGGAACTCGGGGCGACCACCAGCCACCTTCTGGAAGGCGGAGCGGTAAGCCGGCGAACCGGTGAGCACGACACGCTGAGCGACAGAGGCGGGAAGGTTACGGACGATCGCCTCGGCCTGCTCGCGGTGAGCGTCGGTGAGACCGGAAACCTGCTCGATCGCGCCGAGGGCCTTCGAGCGGTACTCGTCAGCGGTCGACGACACGGTGAGGGTGGACAGATCAAACGGGTTGTCTCGCACGATGACCTCGGGGGAGGTAGGGGCCACAACAGCGGCGGGGATGGCGGCAAGCGTCTCAATCTTGTTGTGACGCTCGACAAGGGCGACGAGGCGGGCGCGCTCAGCGAGCCCGTCGTCAAAACTGGACTGCTCGGGGGCGTCAAGGTCACGGCCTTCGGCACCGGTGTGGATGTCGCGGAGGGCGGCGTCGAGGAACTCGATAGCCGCACGGATTTCGTCAATGGTCATGGTGGACTCCTAATGGAGTAGGGCGAGCACACGTGCCCGCTCGGATTGGGTGAGACCGGAGTGCGTAAGCGGCTCCATGTCGGGCAGCGGCTCCTCAACCGAAGTGGACAAACCGGCTTCGGTGGGGGGAGTGCTGAGAAGGGCTCGGGCCAGTTCGGCCCGGGCGGTCGGGTCGGCCAACGTCGCGGCGATGGATCGCACACCGACCGACGTGGCCTCGTATGCGGGGAACACGACGGGACCCAACTCGAACAGCTTGAGCTCATTAATCGTTCGCATCGGACCATCGTCACCTGTGGTGACGGTGTCCTTCACAACGGCAAACCGGAACGACATTCCGGTGATGGCACCCGACCGGATCGCGTCGCGTACCGGTTCGGTCAACCAGTTGTCGTGGAGGCGGGCACGAACAAACAGCCCCTTGTCGTCCTCGCGTAGCGTCTCAATCGCACCGATCGGAATAGACCCGACAAGCGGGTGGTGACCGTGGTCAAACTGAAGGACCGGAGCACGTTCGGACAACGTCTTAGAGAAAGCGCCAGGCGCTACCTGCTCGGAGAACTCGCCTTCCCACCCGCTGATCCGGGTGACCGAATTGAATACGGCGGCGTAACCCTCGAGGGTTAGACCGTCGTCGGATGGTTCGGCCCGGAACTCGACCGAGCGCGTCAGATCATCGCGGGGGAAATCCACGGGGCGCCCTCCTCGGGCTATGGGGTCACGGCGTCGACAGGTGGCGACAAACCGGGGGGTTGCAACTGAACCGAAAGAAGCCCGGTGTGGACCAGCAGACGGGGATCGTTGGCTACGACCGAAGCGACAGCAGACTCGGACGTGAACCCCTCGCGTACATACTGCGAAATGGCGCCCGCCACAATGCGGGCAATGTCGGCGGCGTCCTTTGCGTCCTCACGCAGAAACGGGAGATTCGGGTCCCATCCCATCTTCGACCCCGACGGGGTCGGCACAAGGCGTTCCAGGCACGCACAGAGTGACTTAAGGTTTGCGTACAGCCACGTATCAGCGAGCGAACGGCGGGCCATGCCGTAGTTCCCCGCGTTGAGCGTCGACCCTTGTAGCCCCTCTTTGATACCGAGCAGCGATGCGGGGACACGCGACGCCACAGCTATCCGGTTCTCTCCGGTTGCTTGCGTCGAGGTGAAATCCATCTGCTTCAGGTCGGCGCCTACAACTGTCACGTCAGCGCCGCCGCCGAGGTACAGGTTTTTGTAAGCGTTCTGAACGCCGGCGGTGGCGTCGTCTGTCGCAGCCTTGAACGCCCGCAACTGCTCCGGTGTCACGTCCTTATCAAGAGAGAACACAAGGTTCGGTGTGCCGGCGTTCTCGAAAAACTTGAGCTTGTGTTCGGTGGCTAGGCGGTCGCCTTGGATCTCGCGTACCACCGGCGTCAGCCACGACATGCCACGCCACGGGCTCAACGGGTCGGGGATCGGCGCCCACGCCGAAACGTCCTCCGGCATCAGGGTCACGAACCGGCCGGCGGCTTCCTCGTACCGGTACGCAGCAACCTCTGCGTCAAGAGCGAAACGGGGGTCTGCCATCTGCCGGTTAGAGCCGAGCACCACAGTCACCCGGTCGGGTTGCAACAGGCGGAGCCCAGCAGGTGAACGGTGAACATAAGCGGTGCCGGAAAGCCCGGCGTGCCATTCCATCCGCTCCAAGTTCCCGGCCATCACGAACGCGTCGAGGATCGGGTCGACAGCACCGGTGATCTGCCCGGCCTTATCGGTTCCCCGGGCGGCCTGGTGAACGAGCTCGACCTGTGCTATCAGCTCACCTCGAACCAGCTGGGCCGCGAAAGCGGGCGGGCATCCGAACAACGCCGACGCGTACGGGGCGAGCGCCACCGGCAACTCGGCGGTCTGCGAAGACCGCGACCATGAGAACCCGACCCCGTACGTGTTCCCACCGAAACCAAACGTCGAGATCTGCGCGGCGAGGTCGTCCAGCGTCATGCGTTCCTCGCCCACCCTGGCGACCGAACGCAACGCACCACGCAACTTCACGTGTCACCGCGATCGTCGAACAGAACCCACGCCGACACACACAGGAAACCGGCGGCGATCAGCGCAGCAGGCAACGACACCAGGAACACCCCGGCAACAACAAGGGCGGCACCAGCGAGGAGGAACAGATCGAGTAGACGCAACGGGGGTTCCTCTCAGCCGATCATCACGAACGGGGCGGGCGGTGCAGCGCTCTTAGCTGTCAGATGCCAGACGGCACGGTCGAGACCGGCGACAGTGCAGACGCCGAGGTCAATGTGCCGCTCCGATACCTTCGACTCTTTCGTCGGACGCGCCCCGCGGGAATCAATCTTTAAGGTCATGTTGGCGATGTGGCGGGCCAGACGCGGGTCACCGGAATGGGTAAACCCGGCGTCGAGGACCAGGTCATAAAACAACTTCCACGCCTTCACCATTCGCTCAACCGAACCCATCGAGTACTCGACCATTGGGAGCCCTTCGTCCTCGAGGACACTCATCGACCGCTGCCAGCGGTAAGGGTCCATCCCCACCTCGGCGACCGGCAGATCCCGGGTGGTGGCACGCAACGCGTTCTCGACGTCGACGACAGGGACCCGCCACTCTTTGACATCCGGCGGCTTCTCCCACAAATCGACAACCCACACATGCGGGGATTCCTCGACCGTGATACCGAGAATGGCGGTTGAGTCACCGGACCACGAACCGTCAGCCATGAGCACCACACGGGCGTCAGGGTCGATGACACGGTCGGGGGCGGCGAGACGATCCCACGACCCGTGAGGCAAAGCGGCAGTGTTACCAACCGTCCACACGTTCGTCCGTTTCGTGCGGAACTCCGCCTCCGGAGTCCGGTTTATCGTCGAGCGGAAATCCTCCAGCGCACAAATATCGTCAAGCCCGGGGTTCGATTCCCTCCAGACTTTCGGGTCATGGTGGTCGGCTTCGACACCGGCCACAGGTTCCCACCATGCAAAGAAGAACGACGGGTCCTCAACCTCACCGGCAACAACCTTCTTGCCGTGCTGATACAACCCGTAACACAACGAGTCGCGACCGTGGGCGTCGGTCCTGGCACCGGCGGTGGTGATGCCGAGCAGCATCGGTTCACGTCGGGCACCCGCACCTAACTGCATCACGTTCCATAGCTCGTCGTCAGGTTGGACGTGGACCTCGTCAAACACCACGAACGTCGGAGACAACCCCTCAGAGGCGCCCGCTTCACGCGACAAGACCCGGTACACCGAACCCGACGCCGGCACCTCAATGGCGTCACGGTAAACCTTGGCCGTGCCGGAAAGCTCCTCGTCGAGCTCGACCATGCGACGAGCGGCGCCGAACACGATGCGGGCCTGGTCACGGGTGCCAGCCACAGAGTAAACCTCGCCGCCAGCATCGCCCAGAAACAGCGACCACAGAGCCAAACCTGCGCCCAGAGCAGACTTGCCGTTCTTGCGTGCCATCCCGATCAACGCCGCCCGGTGACGAAGCCGCCCGGCTGCGTCCTCCGCTAGCAACCCGTCGAGCAGTTTCTCCTGCCACAACCGCAGACGAATCAGGTCACCGGCGCTACCACCAACACTTGCCTTCGTTACGCGAGCGTAAGCATTGATGAACTCGGCGGCATCGCCGCCACGGGAACGGGTCCGGGCAGTCGGACTCAGAGTGCAATAACGGGGAGGCCAACCAGGAACGCTACGTGCCACGCTGCGACCGCAACCTTTCCAACGTCGAAGCCGCCTTTACCTCAGCCAAACCGAGACGAGAACGGGCCGCCGGATCGAACCCGAGGACCGACAACTGAGAAATGATCTGCTTATCGAGATCTCTCAAAGCCTTGCGGGCGTCCATTGACTGCGTCGCGAACAGCACCTCGCGAAGTTGGGTGCGTTCCTCGAGCGATTCGCGGAGCAACGCGAGCGCCACCGAGTCAGTGGAAGCAAGCCACACTTTCCCGTCAGCCAGAATCGTCGCGAACGTCTCGGCCGGGTCCAGGTCTGACGGGACGGCGTCGACGGCGGGGACCGCCGCGAGATTCCCGACCGATGGCAGGCTGCGCTTGCCAGGGTTACCGATGCGGCGTTTATGCTCGATCGGCTTGGGGGGTCGTCCAGTGCGAGTCAAAGGAACGGCCTCCCTTGCATGGGTCAGTCGGGTTTGGGGAACACCCCCGACAGGTCAGCCAGGCGGCGGGTGGATGAGAGCGATTTGCCCGTAACGGTGAGATAGCGGCGATCTCTGTAGAACTCCACAGCGACGCCAGCTAGGCAAATCTTCACGCCCCCCGCCCACTCGGATAATGAAGCGAAGCCCCAGACGTGCAGGCCATCGCCAGACGGGGAGACCTCAACGTAAGTGTCAGGAATCATGTCGAGTAGCCGCTGTGTGTCCGAGGTGGGGATGCCGTCAACGAGACAGTGGTCGATGTCGACGCACACCACGCCGTCGCCGTTGAGTGCAAACCCGAGGCCGACGCCGGCAGTGGACGCCGCCGCCAACGAGAACGGCGCCCATGTGGCGGGGTTGGTGCTAGATGCCGCATCGCCATCAACAGTCAGGGGCACTTTCCTGGCAGTATGGCGAAGCCAGCGAGGGCGCTCGGTGAGCTCGAAGGGCAGTAGTGCGCTCGCTCGGTGAGCCGCAACACGGCAGCGGGTGGAGCAGTACCTGGCATCTCCTCGCTTAAGTGGGGAGATCGGTCCTGAACAGTGCAGGCAGCTTCGCATGAGCTCAGTGTACCGTAACGGCTGCAGGCTGTCTACCAGGGATTATGTCAAAGGCGGGACGGGTGGCGAGCTCTCAGCGCCCCACAGAGACACAAGCGCAACGCGAGACAGGAAGGAGGTAGCCCGACAGCCACAAACCGCACACCGAACAACCCAGAGCCCAAAGAGGACACCCTGCCACGACCACGACTTACGCGCCTGCCGAAGTATCCCTAACCGGGGTGGGTGGAGGCGCACAGGTCTCTCCGTCCCCCCACTGCCCCCCCACCGCCGCCCGCATCACCGCAAGGCTTGCAGTGGGCACATGGGGACGTCTGGGGGAATGGTGGAAATGGTCAGCGGCGGGGACGCTTTGCTCGTTCGTTACAGGAACGGCAAGAGGGCAGCCATCCGGCGTCAGGGTTGCCGTCTATGCGGTGGGCGGCAACCCAGTTGCTCCCTGGGTGGAGTGTGGTTCCGCATCCGTAACCGCACGGAGTGGGCAGGGTCGTTGCCATATGCGCTCTGGCTTGTCGGTGTGCTGTGCCGTAGCCGCGGGTGGTGGCGTCTGGCCGTTGGTGCGTTGGGCACCGGCTGTTCGGGGAGGGTGTGCCACAGATGAGGCATGGGCGGAGCGGCATGGTCCCTCCGAGAAAGGGGTCCCCGTGGGAATCGGGACGCCTTAAACGTGCAAGAGGACCGCCCCGGGTGGGACAGTCCTCGCACAGTGAGATCACACTACCACGGTTTGAGCGGGCAACGCTACGACGTGGGATTATGGCGTCGTATCATTTGTCCACAGGGTTCGGGCATCACTGCACCGCCAAGGGTCCTGTGATGTGCACCCTGCGCTTCTCCCTGTTGGCCACCCGTTCGGCGATGATCTGCTCGGGGACGGGCGGGCATAGGGCGTTGGGGGACTCAGAGAGGAACCTGCTGCGCCACAGGGCGCACGCTGAGCACCTGCCCCGCCTTCCGGGTTCTGCTACGTCCTCGCAA
>Ga0105053_10008846_pt1 | contig 12964 bp, 6 predicted proteins | sample BON01_FD_78093 | JGI IMG/M metagenome (GOLD analysis project Ga0105053, IMG submission 78093) | Freshwater microbial communities from Lake Bonney liftoff mats and glacier meltwater in Antarctica - BON-01 | ecosystem: Environmental > Aquatic > Freshwater > Ice > Glacier meltwater | place: Lake...
GCCCAGGCCAAGAGTGCTAAACCAAGCAGGGTCATCAGCCATTGATCAACGACAACGGCTCCGGCGATAAGCAGTATCCCAGACACTGCCCCGGCCATCGCCATGGCCTGCGCCCAGGCTGGTCGAATGAGCCGGTTGAGAGCAAGAGAAAATCGGACAGGAATCACCGGAGCCGTCTGTAAAGCGGGCACGGCACGATAGGTGGTGATGACAGCACACCAGCCGCCAATCAGTAGCAATAAGATACCCGGCCAGCGGGCGAAGGGCAATGCTGGCAACGCATCCACTGCTACGGCGCGCAGCGGTTTTCGCCCCCAACTGCGCCAGACCTCGACACGGGCGACATGCGGCGTTTCACCATCCCCCGCCTGATGCACGCGCACCCATTCTTCACTCGTGCCACTTGCTCCCTGTTTTTCTGGCGCATAGAAAGTTCGGTAACCGGCGCTTTGTCCCTGGCTGTTATCATTCCCCGCCAGCATAGGCAATAGATTGGCCGGTTGGCCGTCCACCGTCACGTAGAGATAGCCCCAGTAGTCGCCCACGGCCAGCCGCAACGCCAGTTCTGCGCCGGTGTAGGCGAATGTCACCACGCCGGATGGCTCGATCCACGGGGCGGTGGGTTCGGCGGGGTCGGCGCCGGTGGCGTCGATACGCCAACCAGGGCTGTAGGCGAAAATGGGGCTGTTCATCGCCGCAACCTGACCACTGCCTAGCCGCTCCAGAGCAACAGGCTGGATACTGCTGGACAAAGGTGTCACAGGGCTGGCGAGAAATAACCAGATGATCCCTGAAATGCTACTCAACGTCGCCAACCCAAACCAAATGGCGCGAGAGATTTTCGCTTGCGAATTGAGAAAGGACAGGCCGAATGAGGTTGTTTTGCGCATGTCCTAATCGTATCACCAGCCGCAGGGAACGACAATTCTGACGCTTTCGTGAGGCACAGCGCGCCTACTTGCCCGTCATTCTGGCCGCTGTTGGGGTCGCCGAGCAATAAAACGTTGCCATGTCGCTGAAGGTAAGCGATCGCTCAACAGCAACTGCGATGCTGCGTGCTTGACCTAGAGAAGATCACAAAATTTATCGTCCATTTGACGGTTGCGCGGGCCTGGCGATTGCCCTAGAATAGCCGTAACGCAAGGCATGGCTTGCGTCTAGTTGAGGAAAGGTCATAAAAACTGATGGTAACACCAATTGGGGCAAGCGCCAGACGGGTGCGGCTGGTCCTGCTTTTTCTGCTGCTGGGGCTGGTGCTGGGGGCGGGCGCGTTGCCCAGGCTGGCGGCATGGCAGGTGCCACCGCCACCCAGCACGCTCGCGGTGTGGCCGAACACGGCTTGTGTCAGCCGGACCGAACGCGGGGTGATCTTTGATGTGTTGGGCTACCAAACGCAGCCGGATGGCACAACCCTGCTGGCGCTGCGCATCACCAACCCGCAACGGCTAGCGTTGGATGCGCTTGGTTTTACCAGCGCGGGCTGGCAGCGGGTGGCACCCACCGAAGGCAGTACCTACCCTGGCCGGCTGGGCACCTACACCGTGCAGTGGGTTTTGGATCTCGTGCTACCCAAGCAAGCGGCGTTTCGGTTGCGGCCGCAAGGTACCTGGTTCCAAAAGGGGGCGAGTGAGACCTTTGTGCTCACCGTGCGCACCTTCGATGCGCAGCAACCGCTGGTAGTGTGGGCGCGGGCGAATCTGCAACTGGCCGTGCTGCACGTGCGGCCTGCCGACTTTCCCTGTCTGATCGTGCCGCCCACCCCGACGCCAACGCTGACACCCACGTTGACCCCCACCCCAACGCCACCCTTCAGTCCCTTGCCCACGCCCACGCCAGCCCCCAACCTTACGTTGGATGATTATCAATTCGGCGCGCCAACGGTAGTGTTGACGGATACGCAAAATCTTGAAGTTCAAGAATGGTTGCCGGATGGGCAATGGGCGTTGATCAACTTGGATAATCGTCATGGTGGCGTGCGGCTATTTAAACCAGCCACACACGAGGTTCGTCCACTCTTAGATAGTGACTTTGGTGGTTATAAAGCTGTCTGGTTGGCTAGCACACAGCAGTTTGCCGTCACGAGCGCTGGTGATCATACCGCAACCTTATCATTCGTTGGGTTGGCTGGCCCACCCGCTAAGTTGGTAACCCAGGGCAATTTTACAGATCAGATCGCAGGGCATAATAATCGTGTTATGGTCGTACCTTTTCGACAAGAAGCACCCTTGTTTTTTGATGGAACTGGTAATCCAGTCACATTACCACCCCTCAATCTCCACACGTATGGAATTAACGCCCCACTGGGTAGTATTGGTGGCATCGTGCGTTGGCATCCGACCGAACCTAACGTTATTATTTCTGATCAAGGTGGTTTTATTATCTTCAATACGGAAACCGGCGTAGTACAACCTTATAATTTGCATCTTCCCAAAGATCCCCTTTCACCCCCGGTAGAGTCGGATGGAGATCCCTGGGCGTTTGATGCACAATGGAGCCCTGATGGTCTGACCATTGCCATCGCTCATGTCGAAGGCGATTTGCCTTTCAGAAACGGCACCCGCTTAGTACTCTTGAATGTTGCCACTGGTAATCTCCAGTGGGTTCAACTCCCCCGGTTTTTTTATGCTGATGATATTGCCTGGGCCCCTAATAGTCGCCAGTTGCTCGTTGCAGGTAAAGATAATAGTAGTCTGCCTGTTCGAAAATTTGTACTCTATCTGGTTGATCTTACTTCAGGTGAGTTTCGCCTTTTGGATTCATTCACGAATCTGCTTGTCACTGGTTGGATCGATGATTCATTAGCTTGGTCTTCTGATGGAACGCATTTTATCTTTCGCTGTTTCCCACCAACGGGTACCAATGCAGTCATCGCTTTATGCGCATCTACCGTCGTGATTGGAGGGGAATAATGAGAGCGAATTCTATGCAAAAGGACATTATTACCAAAGGATTTGTTTGGAGAGGTTTTATTGTATTCTTGTCATTGACCTGCGAGCTGTTGTTGTTTCATTCTGCAACTGCACAAAACTCGTTCACGCCACCTATGCAGGTAACAGTAAAAATGTATAGCCTCAATAATGATCGATCGAAACTTATATCTGAAAAGCTTTGCGATCAAAACGATTCTACAACCCGTACAAGTTATGGCTGTACGGGTTACGTAGGTGATCAAGCTCATGCCTACCCCTTCGATACAAGTTCACCCCAGATCATGATTGACGGTCCTGTCATTGTGGATACAAACAATAATGGCGATTACAGCGATGACGCGGTCAATGCCTATGCGCCACAGCAACGATATTTATGGGATGTGGTGGCACAGGAATATGGGTTGCACTTGGGTAGCCAGGGCAATAAACCACTTGCTGGGGTGGCAGCGCAGACGATTGCAACCCGCACGTACATCTATCAGCGCATTCTAGATGCCCAACACTACGCCCCCATTGACAATTCTACCCAATTTCATGTCTTTGTGCCCTATAGTTATGAATTTCTGTTGACGCAACCTGCGCAACGCAATCGTCTGTTGGCCGCGATGAAAGACCGCGACTATCTAACGCCACCAACCAACGATTTTCCTATCACCGCGCTGTATGGCGCAGATAACGGTGCGTCGACGATAGAAGGGGCAACCGAAGGAACGGGAGAAACCTTAGTGGGCAACGGCTACAACCCACGCCTCAGCATTGAGGATCCCATCAGTGCAGCCTATGGGATAGAGGATGGCACCGGTAACGGCGGCATGTCCTCCAAAGGGGCCAGTCGCTAGAGTTTTGGGCATACTTCATCGCGCGGCCCAGCGGCAGCCACAGACCCGAATTATCCGCATGATGCTGATGGGTATGGTGATTTCTGGAATGTGCGCTGGGCGGATGCCCGCCAAATTCTGACCCACTGCTACACCAACATCCACATCCGCGACGCCAATGCCGGCAATGCGCTCAAAACACCGGCCTATCGCTGGGCGCCGTTGCAAATTACCTGGTCCACGGGTGATGGTCAGGCCCCGACGACGTTGTGCACGGGCACCGTTACGCCTGTGGTGGCGTGGATCCAGAACACGGGCACCGCAACATGGGCCAGTGGCGGCCCGCTCACGTTTAGCTATCGCGAATTCCCCGGTCAACAAGTGCAAGCGGCGGATGTGGGCTATGCCTATCCGCTTCAGCCGGTGGCGCCTGGCGACACGTATACCGCCACCTTGTTCTACAAGCCAGCGTCCGGTACTACTGGGGATATTGTCGCCCCGCACTTTGACATGTTCCAGGGCTCTACGCCGTTTCGGCAATTGGAGCCGGATCAACCCTGGCCGGATTATCTCGTCCAAATCACCCTCGTCAACTGTACGCCGCGCGCTTACTTGCCCGTCGTTCTGGCCGATGTTGGGGTAACGGAGCAATAAAACGTTGCCAAGTAACCGAAGGGAAGCGCTTGATCAATGGCAACTGCCATTTGGCTGGGCTTCAAGTGCGGCCGGCCGAGTTTTTCTGCCTAAAACAGTAGGGCAGTAAGACAGTGAGACAATGGGTAAACACTGTCTCACTGTTCTACTGCCCTATTGTTCTACTGCCCTACTACCCTACTGTTTTACTACCCTAAGGCGTATTGCTCACCAACGGCAGGAAGATCTGCTGACCGGTGGGCGGTATCACGTCCTCGTCCAAGACAACGAAGTCATTGACCACCAACGACTCGTTGTTGGCCGCATCGCGGAACTGGGCGAAGACTGTGCAGACCTGGCCATCTGCGCAGGCCAGCGTCCAAGGCTTTTGTGCGGCCAGCGGTTCCCATTCAGCGCCGGCCATGCTCTCATCATTGGCGATGCGCATCTCCACGCCACCGCTAACCTCGTTGTAGATCAGCGAGAGGCGGTCGGTGAGGTGGGCATTGGCGCCTTGGGCCGCACCATTGAGCGGTGTGTCGGTCGAGCTGATGTTGAGCACCACCTGCTTGGACTTTACGACCTCGGCTCCATTCTCGATCAACATTGCACCCGAGGGCATGTCGGGGTCAAGCTTAGGCGTCACCGCGATTGGGTCGCTGTAGTCACCCTCGAAATCACCCACTTTGCCTGTCAGACGCAGATAGTAGGTCTTGTCGTTCTCCAACCCTTCGAGCATGTAATCACCGGTGCATTGACCCTGCGGACACATCGAAGTTGGCAGGCCCAAAACGTTGCTATCGGTGGAGACATAGACCAACACGTCGGTGTAGGAGATCGGTTTGCGCCAGTCGATCAGGACCCGGGTGTTGAGCGGCCGCACGTTGATATGGCCGAGCGTGAGCACCTTGTCATCCTGTGGATCGAGCGGGTTGCGCCCGTACTTCACCTCCGAGCCGTCGCGTTCGCCACCCTTGTCGGTGTCGGCACGGCAAGGTAATGTACCGCGGTTGAACTCATCGATGTTGGTCAGGCCATCCTGATCCAGGTCACCGAGGGCGTCATTCTTGGTAATATCGAGCTTGCAGCGGCGTTCCCAGTCATCTGGCATGCCGTCGCAATCTTTGTCCGTGCGTTCGTCACACTTCTGGTCGGGGCGGGGACCATCGATCCAGAAGCCACCATTCCATTCACGGAAGAGATTGTTAGCCGGGTTGGCGGGGTCTTTGAAGGTGGAGAGGATGCGCACATTGTACGAACCACCCACCGTCGTCTGCCCATAGAGAGCGCCGTAGATGCCATCATCGGCGGCGCCGTCGTTGTGAGCGCCATCATCTTTCAAGAGCAGAAGGTCTTGACCACGTGCGCTCTGAATAGCGGCTAACATCGTCGCGCCCTTAACCGTGCCATTGCGATCCAGCAACATGCCAAGAATCGTCGCTGTATCACCGGCTACACCTTGATTGTTGGTCAAGCCCAGGATGCGCCCTTCCAACTGAATCGTGGATTGCACCGACATGTTCATCATAAAGGCGTCGCCGGTGGCCGTCGCAACGTCTGGGCTGGCAGCCTGGGCCGCCGTTGCACAGATGACGAGGGCAGAGCGAGCCCGGAATTTCCACATGCCTTCGGCTGGGTTGGGCACGATCAGCACATCATCGAACACGTTGTTACGGATGTCCCAGTCGGCGGGTGGTGGGTTGCGTTGGCTGATCGGGTGGATGGGAATCCAACCCTTCTCAACATCAGCGCCGGGGGGCAACACTTCTACCTCGCGATGGTAGCCTTCACAGCCACTGCTCTCACCCTGTTGGCTGGCGAAGACAAAGCGCATCTGGTTGACGCTCTTGTCGACAAAACCCTGCCACTGTTTGTACTCGGCGGTGGTGATATTCTCAAACGGCATGTGGAAAACGCGGGCTGCATCCTGCGCTTCGGTGTCGAAGTAATCGTAGACATCGGCCAGGCCCAGTTGACCAGGCAGCACGGGGGCCGCTAACAAAGCTTTCATCTCATCCGTGGCGTCAATCGTGGCCAGTTGATCGACGCTGGCGGCTGCCACCATGCCCGCACCAGATGCGCTGGTCGGCACAGGGCGATAGATGCCGCCGGTGTCGGCGGCGATCTGGGCCAGCAAGTTGCCAGGCGCTTCGGGGCCAAAGCCAATCGTGTTGATCACGACACCGGAATCGACCAGTTCGTTCTTTACGGCGGCATAGAGTGGGTTCACATTCTCTGCGCCATCGCTGAGCAAGAAGATGTGTTTGGGATTAAGTGAGAAAGGCGCCGCCACCAATTTGTTCTTGGCATCCACAGCGCCACTGCCCACGGGCGTCCAGGCGCGGGCCGAGATCGTGTTGACGGCGGCGCGGGTTTCATTGATGCGCGTCGTCAAGGTAGGCGAGGTTACATCGCGGCGTGAGAGCAGCAAGCCGGGATCGAAGGGACAATCACCATCGCCGCCGGGCAGACCGCAGCCAACCGGGACATCGGTCGCCGACCAATCCAGCACGGCGATGCGGTCGCCGGGGCGCAGCAGATCCGCCACGACGTTGCCGGCGCGCTGGGCATTGGAGAGGCGGCTGCCTTCACCGATCACATCTTCGGTGGCCATCGAGCCGCTAGCGTCAAAGCTCAGGGCGATATCGGTATTGCCGGGTGGCACATAGAGCAGTGCATCAGTTTCGCTGTCGCAAATGGCCGTTTCGAGACAGGCCGTGAAATCGACAAAGGTGGTGCCAAGCGGTTTGACCGGTGGCAGCAGCACTGCCCAATATTCATCGCCCACTTCCTGGAAGCTACCCGCCACGATCGAGGCATTGCCACCTTCGGCGCTGAAGGAGAAGCTGGACTCGACCAGACCGCGCACGTTAGCCGTACCGTCTTTTACGTTCCAGCGGGCCAGATAGGTAATCGGGCTGTCGGGGGCGCCGACCAGGGCGAACTTGACCTGGCGCGGCTCCAGAATATTGATCGTCGGGCTAACGCAGGTGGCAGTCACTGTGTAATTATAGTTGTTAGCGAAGCTATTAACGACCACCACCAGGCGATCATTGACGCCAGCGCCGGCAAAGGTGCGGGTATAATCTTCGCCAATCTTGGCCGAGCGCAATACCCGCGTGGGGGCACTGGTGTCAGCGGCCATCAGGTTGATGCCCAGCTGCGCACCGGCTGCGCCGTCTACATCCAGTTGCACAAAGGGACAACCGGTCTGTGGGCGAATCTGATAATATTTGGCCGCATAGTCGTCGGGGGTTGCTTCAACCCAGCTTTGGGTGCCACTGGCCATGCTCACATCCTGCGTAAGGGAAGGAGCCGAGTAGGCGCCAGCGTCGTCATCCCAATAGGTGAGCTCGGGCTGTGTAGCCTGATCGGCCCAGGCCATCGCCCAGTTGGCGGCAAAGAAGTTGAGGAAGAATTGGTTCAGGCTCCATTTGCCCCCGCTGAGGCTGGGCACCAGCGAGTCGAGCACATACAGATCGTCTTGTACGTCACACTCTTGATAGTGGGCGTAGAGGGCGTCCATATGGTGCCAGGGATCGGCGGGTGTCCCGGTCGTGCCCAGTTGCTCGATAAAGTATTTGTTAAAGCGATTGCCATACGATTTGTCGTACATCGACGTGCTGGCATTGTACCCGTTGCCATTGTAGCCAATAGCGTCGAGGGCCGCATTGACGCTGTCTGCGCCCAGATCGGCATAGCCCTCGACAAACTCACTGTTGTCTGGGTAGTTGGGCTGCCAACTACCGTAACAGCCGTCGTCGTAGGAATATTGCAGATAGTGCTGCGCTTCGTGGTAGACGGTCCATTGGCCGCCGCCGCCGCGCACCATCGGCGAATCGATGCCAATATTGCAGTTGCCAGAGCTGGCCCAATAGGCAATCCCGCTCCAGCCGATGCCATCTTCCATCTGCACATTGAGCCGGTTGCTACAGCCGCTGGTGTAGAGATGATGGCCCGAGTCGGCATGATAGCGCCGCCAGGCATCCTCGAACCAGTCGGCCACTTGCACGGCCTGGGCGTCGGTGTCGATCCAGTGCGAAAGCACAACCGGGTTGCCATCGACCATCCGGGTCGCCGTGACCGGATTTTTGGTGTACCAGACGCGCACCGTGCGAGCGTCGGCGCCAATGCTAAAATTATGCACATAACATTCGTCCAGCGTGATGCCGTCGATCACAGGACCGCCAGCACAAGCTGCGTCGGCAGCGGCTGGACTGGCCGCTACTACGTCCTGTTCAATATTCGTCGGCCAAGTTGTGGCAGGCGGCTGATCTTTGCTGTAGGCAAACGCAGCGGCGCTGCCAGCCAGCAGACCGATGACCACTAGAAAGAAAATAGTGATTGGGTGTTGGCGAATCATAGTTGCTCCTTCAGGTTGTTACTGAGATAACCTAATGCGGCGAAATCGGGTAACTGGGGGCGCAATGCAGGGTAACAGTGCGTAACAGAACAAAAAGCTGGATAGCAGATGAACGAGTGATTGATAACCCGTACCGTAGTCCCATCTGCAGGGAACAAGAGCGGGCACTGATCGATTCACATGAACTTCTCCTTTCACGAACGCAAGAAGCGGTTCGGGGTGTGGTATGCCACGAAAACTTGGAGATCAGCGCTGGTGCGAAGTATGATCGTGATGCCTTCATTCTATTAAATTGGCGACAACAAGCAATGGCGGGGAACACGGCGCGGTTGTGTCTTAGATCACAAGGAGATGATTGGGGATTAAGCGGCGTCAGCTTTGCTGACCGGTCTTTAAACGTGTACAGGCTGAGATCGGTCAAGAAAGCAACTACTTGACCGATCTCAGCCTGTACACAATTTATATTCAATTTAGAGATCAGCTTGATTATCTATTCGATTTCGAGCTAATCATCAAACCAAATCTTGCCCAAGGCTTGCGACTGCGCTATGAAAAAATCTTGCACTTGCGACCAGGGAAGATCAATAAGCAGCTCAGGTTGCAAATCTCGATTGGCATTCTCAAATAAAAACGCTTAACCCAGGCGCAGCTACCTATATATTTCAATATATCTTGCATCTGGACAGAAATTGCTTCCCAGTGTACAGGCTTTAATAAGGCCATATGCGATTATTATCCTCGCGGAAGCGGCGAGCGGGAGGTAAACTAAAGAGTACACACCATAGATTATATCGACGCCAGGGCAACCGTCGTGCGCCCATGTGTAGTATCCAGTCAGTAATATGCTGACGATTATAACGACGGAAGAGCCAGCGCAATTCATTTCGGTCGCCATAGGCCAATACACGCTCAATCACCAGATCGGCGTGTTGTTCCGGGTCAATGCGTTGAAAATTATATTCCTGAAAGTAAGGTGCCAAACTGCCTGGCAGTGGCTGATCAGTTGATGGGTTCATGTACAACAGTATAGCACGTAGTCTCATACCGATTCAAACCGATGACGCGAAGCAATGGACCAGAGTGATTGACAAATTGGGGGTTTGGCAGTAGAGTTTTGAAGAATCTTTTACCTAGAATGCTCATTGGCCATTGATCGGAGGAAGGTGTGCAGGTACATTTAGCGTACGGACAGAATGGATTGAATGTCGAATTGCCAGACACCACCAATGTGGTCACGTCGCGTTTTACGCCTGGTGTGGGCGACGAAGCAACGGCATTGCGCGACGCGTTGCGCGCACCAATTGAATCCGCACCGCTGGCGGCGAAGGTAAAACCAGGCGATAAGGTCGTCATCTGCCACAGCGATATCACGCGTGCGACCCCCAATGAACGCATCATGCCGGTGTTGGTAGCCGAGTTGGAGGCGGCTGGCATTGCACGGCAGGATATCACGCTGCTCAATGCGCTGGGCACGCATCGGCCGCAAACCGCAGCCGAGCTGCGCGGCATGCTGGGCGACGCCATTGTGGACAATTATTGTTGCCGGCAACACAATGCCTTTGATGATACGCAATTGGTCACCTTGGGCCAGACTTCTTTTGGCCACCCGGTGCGGGTTAACCGGTTGCTGGTCGAGTCTGATGTGAGAATTTTCACGGGATTTATCGAACCCCATTTCTTCGCCGGCTTTAGTGGCGGACCAAAGGCGGTGCTGCCGGCGTTGGCCGGGCAAGAGAGTGTGCTGACCAATCACGGCCGGACGATGATTGCCGATCCGAAAGCAACCTGGGGCAGCACTCAGGGCAATCCGATTTGGGAAGAGATGCGCGAAGTGGCGTTGATGGCTAACCCCACTTTTTTGCTCAACGTCAGCATGAACGCGCAAAAGCAGATCACAGGTATCTTTGCCGGCGATCTATTGGCGGCGCACGCGGCTGGATGCGCCTTTGTGCGCGCCAGCGCGATGGTGCCGGTTGGCGCGCCCTACGATGTTGTGATCACGACCAACAGCGGCTATCCGCTTGATCAAAACCTCTACCAATGCGTCAAAGGCATGAGCGCGGCCAAAGAGATCGTGCGCAAGGGCGGGGCGATCATTATGGCTGGCGCTTGCCAGGATGGGCTGCCCGACCACGGTCGTTATGCCGCGCTGTTGGCCGAAGGTGGCTCCCCGCAGGGCGTGCTCGACCTAATCGCCCAGCCCGGTTTCAGCGAGCAGGATCAGTGGCAGGTGCAGATCCAGGCCATGATTCAGTTACATGCCGATGTTTATGTCTACAGCGATGGCTTGAGCGCTGCGCAAATTGAGCGTGCGCTCTTTATGCCCTGTCGCAATATCGAGGCGACCGTAGCGCAGCTGCAAGCCCGAACGGCTACGCCCCTACGAATCTGCGCCATGCCTGAAGGGCCGCAGACGATTGCATATTTGAGCTAATTAAGCATGACTTATTACTGATTTTCCTAGCTTTTACCGAGAAAACCTATGCCATCGATCACCATCATGACCATTCCCATCCCCATGCTCTACATGGTCTGGCCGCGCCAACAGTTGGCAGCACCACCAGCAGTTGAATTACCGGTCGGCTATACATTGCGCCACTATCGCGATGAAGATGCAGACGCCTATTGTGATCTAGTCAATATCGATGGCTGGGAAGATGCCGGCTGGCGTTGTAACGAAAAGACGCTCCATCTGCTGTTGGTACGCGCCCTGCCCGCCAGCTTCTTTCTGGTGGAAGCGGGCGACGGTACCCTCGTCGCAACTGCCCTTGCCCGCCATCGGCCCGACGCCGATAGCTACGATTTTCCCTTTGGCGGCGAGCTTTCGCTGGTCTTTGTTCACCCAGAGCACCGGCGGCGTGGGCTAGGCCGCGCGGTGACGGCAGCCGTTACGGCGCGGCTGATCGAAATCGGCTACCAAAATATCTACTTAAATGTCATGGACGAACGCCTACCCGCCATTCGGCTCTATTTGGAGCTGGGCTTTGTCCCTTTTCTCTATGAAGATGGCATGAGCGAGACCTGGCAAGAGATTTGCTGCGATCTGGGCTGGCCAGCCACAGTGGAACAGTGGCCGCGTACATTAACGGATGAAAGAGAAGCCCTGTGAATCTTACGCCAGCACAAATTGCCCAGTTTAACGAGCAAGGCTTCCTGACGTTAGAAAACGGATTAGCCGACGATAGTTTGAATCCGCTGATCGAAGAATATGCCGCCTATATCGATCGGCGGGCGAACGAGCTATATGCCGCGGGTAAACTGTCGCAAACTTATGCTGGGCAATCGTTCGAGCATCGGCTCGTGGCCATCTGTCGCGAAAACAACGAAATTTATCCAGGGTTGGACATCATGCACCGGCGCGGCAAAGCGGCCTTTGAATTTCTGCGCAACGAAACCTTGCTGAACTTGGTCGAGCCATTGATCGGTCCCGAGATTACATGCAGCCCGATCCAGCACATTCGCCCCAAGCTTCCGTCTGGTTTGACGCCGCGCGGCAGCGATCCGCATGTAGTGCATTGGCATCAAGACGCCGGCGTGATGTGGGAAGAAGCTGATCCGTACTTTGTCCTCACCGTCTGGCTGCCCTTGACCGATGCCACGTCAGAGAACGGGTGTTTATGTGTGATGCCAGGTGTCCACCAACAAGGCTTGCTGCGCCACCGCACCAAGCGCGGCTTGGGCACCGCCATTGCACCAGATGTGTTACCGCATGCCAAAATTGTGCCACTGCCGATGCATAAAGGCAGTGTATTGTTGATGCACAAACATACGCCACACTGTTCCACGCGCAACACAACCGGCGGCGTGCGCTGGAGCATGGACATCCGTTATCAGGCCACGGGAACGCCGACCGGACGCCCATTTCATCCCCACTTTGTTGTGCGCAGTCGTGCCAATCCAGCGGCCGTATTGACTGATCACGCCGTGTGGGAGCGCATGTGGGTCGATGCGTTGGCGCAGAGCAAAGGGATGCGCGTTCATCGCTGGGCAGAGTAAAACGAAGCCCGCCTAGCATGTTAAAATATTAAGTAATTTCGTAACTACCAAGCCACCCCCTCCTAGCCTCCCCCTGATAAGGGGAGGAACTGGATCTTCGCTGACGAGATTACAGTGCCCTCCCTTGTCAGGCTTCGACGTGAGCCGGGTGCCCATTGGGCGCGAACGGTTAGGGTCACTGCCATTACGTTAAGGAATTTCGTAGGTGCGGTTTGTAACCGCAC
>Ga0105053_10008850_pt1 | contig 12959 bp, 7 predicted proteins | sample BON01_FD_78093 | JGI IMG/M metagenome (GOLD analysis project Ga0105053, IMG submission 78093) | Freshwater microbial communities from Lake Bonney liftoff mats and glacier meltwater in Antarctica - BON-01 | ecosystem: Environmental > Aquatic > Freshwater > Ice > Glacier meltwater | place: Lake...
GGCGTCGAAGCGCTCCCGCTACCATCTCTCGTCGGAAGAGGGGGAGGAAGACGAGGGTATGATCCCATTCCACAAGCCCACCACCAAGCGAGGCCGCTCCTGCCCGGTTGCCGCGGCCATGGGCGTGACAGGTGCAGGTTCCTCCTCGGGCGCTGCTGCTTGGGGTCGGCGTAAGAGTGAGTTGACTGGGGCGGAGGAGCAGAAGGGCATGGAGGCTGATGACGAGGACGAGGAGGAGGAAGAAGATGCGGACGACGAGAGCGACGAGGCCAGCCGCGGCAAGGGCAAGGGGAAGGGTAAGGCCAAGAAGTTGCAGAGCAAGGTGGTGCTTGCTAAGAAGGGGGGTGGGGATCGGAAGAAGAAGTCTACTGGCGCGCAGCAGCAGCACTCCCCCTCCTCGAACGCCAAGGCTTTGAAGAAGGGAGCGTCGGCGGCGGCGGCAGCGGCGTCTGCTCAGCACGCGAAGAAGGGGAGGAAGCAGAAGAAGGAGAACGTCAAGGTGACTGGCAATTCGAGCCGTGGTGGGCATGCGCGGAAGGCAATGGTGGTGGAGGAGGAGGAGGAGGAGGAGGAGGGGTCTGACCTTTCTGAGGAGGAGGAGGAGGGGGAGGAGGAGGAGGAGGAGGAAGAGGAGGAGGAGATGGAGCCGAAGCGGTCTTGCCGGATTGCCATCAAGGGCCGTCGCCACTACAGCGCTGCTGACGTCTCTTCCTCATACTCTTCCTCTGAAACCTCCTCGTCGTCGTCTTCCGAGGAGGAGGAGGAGGAGGAGGAGGAGGAGCAGGGGGAGGAGGAAGGGGAGGAGGAGGGGGAGGAAGGACCTAAGAAGTCGTCTCGGCTGGCGCTCAAGGGCCGACGGCATTACAGCTCGGAGGGAGTGGTGGGGATGGAGCAGGGGAGCAGCAGCAGCAGCAGCAAGAGCAATGCAGCTGCGCGCAAGAAGGAAGATGGGGGTGCTAGTGCTAGTAGCAATCGGAAGCAGCAGCAGCAGCAGCAGCAGCAGCAGCTGCAGAAGAAGCGCCGCCGCCCCTCCAACGTTGGGAAGAAGAAGGAGGAGGAGGAAGAGGAGGAAGAAGAGGAGGAGGAGGAGGGTTGGAGGAGCAGCGGATCTGATTCCTCGGCGGCGCCGGTGATGAAGAAGGCGAAGGAGGCCAAGGGCAAGGGGAAGCAGCAACAGCAGCAGCAGCAGGAGATGGAGACGAGGAAGAAGAAGGAGAAGAGCACTTGTCAATCCATGAAGAACAAGTCCCCCCTTTCCCTTTCGGCCTCGAAGAAGAAGCAAGCGAGCCCGACCAGCAGCAGCAGCAGCAGGAGCAGCAGCCGCCGTGGCCCTGGCCGTCCTCGCAGCAGCCTTAAGAAGAAGGAAGAGGAGGAGGAGGAGGAAGAAGAAGAGGAGGAGGAGGAGGAGGAGGAGGAGGAGGAGAAGGAGGAGGAGGAGGGGGAAGAAGAAGAGGAGGACGCTGCCGCTGCCCGTCGTCGTCGTCGTTCTTCCTTCACCCCGCACGTGACTCGCTCTAAGAGCAAGGGGAAGAAGTCCAGTCGCCTAGCTAAGAAGGAACGGCGTGTCTACGGCAAGCATGGCTTCTTCTTACCGTCGTCTTCGGCGGGAGCAGCAGCAGCAGCGGCAGCAGCAGGAGGAGGAGGTGGGGAGGGGGAGGTGGAAAGCAAGAAGAAGAAGAGAGGGAGGCCGCGCAAGGGCAAGAGGGGGGGAAAGAAGGAGAATGAGGGGGAGAAGGGGCCGGAGCAGGTGCTGGAGGAGAAGGCGAAGAAGCACTTGAAGATGCTGAGTGACAATTTGTTCAAGCTCCGGACGTTGACTGACCGGTGGGGGGGGACGGATAGCGTGGAGGTGGACGAGCGGCATGGGCCCCTGCGGGAGATGGCGCGGGAGGCTGAATCTAAAGTGTCGGCGGCGAAGAAGGGTTTGAGGGGGGTCATGAGCGAGCTGCAGAATCTGCACGAGGACGCGAAGGTGGATGATAGTGACTGGGAGGAGGAGGAGGCGGTGTGTGCTGTGTGTAAAGGGGGGGAGGCGACTGATGAGAATGACATTGCCGTGTGTGACAAGTGTTTGGTGCCTTTCCACCAGCATTGTCACGTGCCCAAGTTAAGGGAGCAGGATTTGGGGGAGGAGGACGAGGAGTGGTGGTGTCGGAGGTGTGATTTGATTTATGATTGGATGTCGAATTGTGTGTTGGACGCGTTTGGGGTGGAGGAGGAGAGGGCGAGGACGTTTCGCAAGGTGCAGGGGCTGTTGAAGGGTTCGGATGATGAGGGAAGAGGAGGGAGGGGAGGAGACGGAGGGGGACAGGGAGGGTTGGAGGACGAGGATAGTGATGAGGATGACGAGGATTATGTGACGGAGGAGAGTGATGAGGACGATGATGACTCGGGCTCTGATGCCAGCAGCAGTAGCAGCAGCAGTGAGGTGGAGGGCAAGGAGGGTGAGGAGGAGGAGTTAGGGGAGGAGGAAGACGAGGAGAATAGCAGCGCTGCTGAGTCGTCGTCGTCGAGTGAAGAGGAGGAGCAGAAGCCGGCCGCGAGTGGGAAGAAGAAGGCGGGGGGGAAGGCGACGAAGGGTAAGGGGAAGGGTGGTGGGGGGAAGGCGACTCCTGCGAAGAGCAATGGGAAGGGCAGCGCGGTGAAGAGCAAGGGTGGAAAGTGTGGTGGAGGGAAGGCTACGCCTAAGAAGGGTGGAGGGAAGGCAACGCCTGGGAAGGGTGGTGGGCAGGCCAAGGTCCAGCAGCAGCAGCAGGCCCGGGCGCGCAGCAACAGCCAAGACAGCTACAATTCGAGCGAGGACGAAGACTTTGATTCGGACAATTCGTCCTACTCGTCTGGGGACAGCTTTGACTCGGATTTCTACTAAATTAGAGGAGTTTGTGCGGCCCATGCCCCCCCCCTCGCACGGCCACCCAACAAGATTAGGACATAGAGACTCGCTTTAGGATTTCATATACATCAAGAGACCAACAAGATACAGAAAAGATAGACAGTTTGTTAAGACACCAAACCATTAGAGAAAGAAATGCAGCTTAGACTCCCCAAAAGAAATTAAAAACAATGCATTCCGAAAATGAACGCGAAGACGCTGCAGCTCGGCACGCAAACCACCAACGGCAACTAGCTAGCTATCACTCCATCCACCCAAACACACACCTAATCCACGCACACTTACTCCACTTTGCTAGACAGGGAACAAGCACGACCATGAGGGCACCATCCTCGTCGTCGTCGCCTTTGCCAAGAGCGCAGCCGCTCCTGGCCTTGCTACTCCTTGTTTCCTGCTGCAGCCTCCCCACCCTAGCCTTCTTGCAACCTGGAGGCGTCCCTCTGGCCTCCCGGGCGGCGGCAAGACGGCAAGGCAGCATTCAGTTGATGGCCAAGAACGTGCGCTTTGGGGACAAGGGCCTGGACAAGCTGGTGGAGGGCATTAACGTGGTGGGAGACGCGGTCAAGGTGCGTACGTGTAGAGTATCTTGGGTTGGGATGGCCGTGCTCTTGCTTTCGTACATGTATGTGTCTTGCATGCTTGAGACCAATCCTGTCCGTGCATTGGCATGGCAAGGGGAGTGGGGAGAGAGGGGAGAGGGAAGTGGGAAGCTTGGTCTTGCGTACAAGAGGAGCACGCCCTAAACATCATCATCAGCTTCCCCATCCCTACCCAGCCCCCCTCTGTCGTGCTCCTTCGCCACATAAACATACACAGAGCGTCTCACACACTTCACCACCCTCCCCCTGAATGAACAACAGGTAACACTAGGTCCCATGGGACGGAACGTGGTCCTCTCCCGGGCCGACGAGCCCTACCCTCAGATTGTGAACGACGGCGTGACCATTGCCCGGGAAATCGACCTGGCCAACCCCGAGATTAATGTGGGCGTGCGCTTGATCCAAGAAGTGGCCAAGAAGTCCGACCGGCGAGCGGGCGATGGCACCACCACCTCCATCATCATGACCCAAGCCATTGTCAACCAAGGACTGAAATACGTCAAGTCGGGCATCAACCCCGTCTCCCTCCGCAAGGGCATCATGGGCGCGACAAACATGCTCGTTGAACGCATCCCGCTCGTCGCCCGTAAGGTCACTGGGGTTGAGGATTTGGAGAAGGTCGCCACGGTCGCCACCGGCGGAGATAAGGAGATGGCGAAGATTATTGCTGGCGTCTTTGGGCGTGTGGATTTGGATGCGAAGCTGGGTGGGGCGACGCTGTTGGAGGACGGCAACACCAGTGAAGATGAGCTGGAGGTCAGCTCCGGCATGCGTTTGGATCGCTCGGGCTTTGAGTCAGCGTACTACGTGACGGACATGGAGCGAATGGTCTGCGAGCTGCGCAAGCCCCGGGTGCTGGTGACGAATTACCCTCTGCTGCACAACTACCAAATGATCCCCATCATGGAGGAAATCGCCAAGACCGGAGAGCCCCTGCTCGTCGTCGCCGAAGAAACCAAGGACGATGCCCTCGCCCTCCTGGTCGTGAACAAGCTCCGTGGCACCGTCGAAGTCTGCTCGGTCCGCGCCCCCTTTGCCGGGGCCCGGCGCAAGCAGTTTTTGCAAGATATTGCCCTTGCTACAGGCGCTACATTTATTGATTCTGACCTAGGGATGATGCTCCAAACGATGACGATGGACATGCTGGGCGTGGCGGAGAGCGCGGTCACCACTCGGGAACACACCACCTTGCGGACGTCGGAGATTTTTGATGACATCATCGCGGACCACGTGAAGAACCTGAAGAAGGAGCTAGATGGCTGCGACAACGTCTACGACGAGCAAAAGCTACAGTACCGCGTGGCAGCACTCTCGGGCGGCGTGGCCGTCATCAAGGTAGGAGCCGCAACCGAGACCGAGCTCAAGGACAAGAAGCTCAGGTACGAAGACGCCCTCAACTCTGTGCGGACGGCCATCGAGATGGGGGTCCTGCCAGGAGGGGGGTCTGCGCTTGTCTACTTAGGGCAAAGCATGCGAGAGGAGATTTTGGCTGCCTTCCCCGATAAGGAAGAAAGGGCGGGGGCGGAGATTGTGCTGAAGGCGATTGAGGAGCCGGTGCAGCAGATTGTGAGGAATGCGGGGATGTACCCTGGAAGAGTGTTGGAGCAAATCAAGATCAAGAATGAGTGGGGTTTTGGCATGAATGCAGCGACGGGGAAATATGAGAATTTGCTAGAGACGGGCGTGTTGGACTCGGCGAGCGTGGTGCTCAATGCGTTGACCAACTCGGCTTCGATTGCGGGGTTGGTGTTGACGACGCAAGTGGTGATTACCGAGAGGGCAGAGGGCGCAATAAATCAGATGTAGGGAGGGGGTGGAGCATGCAAGAAGAGCAAACGACAGAGACCTTCAAACTGAAGGGTAACACAAAGCAAACCAACACCAAATTTAAGCCTGACTGAGTCACGGACTGACTCATACTGAGACGTCGCATTGCATCATTGCATCTTTTCTTGTTCGCTATTTTGTTTTTCACACACACCATGAGTAAAAAGAAACCTTGACTGCTTCTGACATTCTGTTCTACTTCTTAGCCGATTCGGAAACGAAAATATACCTCAACCTAACCTACGCCGACACACTTTCAGACGTTACTACATACGCTGTAGTCGTCGTCGTCGTCGTCGTCGTCTCCACCACCGTTGCCGTCGCCTTGGCGGCGATGGCGGCCTCTTGCTCCTCCTTCCGCTGCTCCCCCACCGGGTCCTGGACCGCAAAATCAGCCACATAGGGATAGACCACCTTCAGGGCCGGAGGGCGGGCAAACGGCAGATTCATGCTCTGCATCGCCGCCAGCGTATCGGCCTCCACCTGCTGCCGACGGACGGTACGAGCCGCTAGGTCTTTGTAATTGGCAATGATACCCGAGAGGGAGAATCGGCGCCCAGAAACATCAGACAAGCCGGTCAGGGCCTGGACCTCGAGGGACTGCTGGGGGAAGGCTCGGTAGCGGCCCCATTGCTTCTTGACGGGGAGGCGGGAATTGTGCCACCACAGGAAGCCGATGGGGTCGCGCACGGAGGAGGGGAGGGCGTGCTTGTGGATATGGAAGAGGAGCCGTTCCCGTTCTACTGCTTCCAGGAAACGACATCGAAGCCTGTGTGGTGGAGGGGGGGGAGGAGGGATAAGAGATACATAATTCGGAGACGAGCCCCTCCCACACACGAGACAAATTATATATTCCTGCCTCCCTTCCTCCCTCCCTTCATCCCTCCCATCCTACGTGTACGTACCAGTCATGCTCCGCCCGAAACTTCGTCGCCAAGTCCTCCTTGTCTCTCCGATGCTTCTCACGCAACCCCCCCCAGGTCACCACGGTGGAGAAAGGCCCCACGTCCACCATAGACGACGCCTGCCTCCCCTCCGACCCAGCCTCCCTCCCTCCCTCCTTCCCCCCCTCCCTGGAATCCGACGTCGTCGTCATAGTAGTGGCCACGAGGCGGACGTGACGAGCCTGCTGCTCCATGGCCACACGCATATCACGCAAAGCCTCCTGCCGTGCCACCCGCTCCTTGAAAAACTCTTGCGTCTTGCTCCCCCCATCCTCCGCCAAACGCTTGGCCTCCAAATCCCGCATCGCCTTAGGCGGGCCCTCAAAATGGTTTTTGCCCCGCTTCGGCTTCGTCATGGCAGCAAAAGGGTCGTAATGCTTGCGTTTGATCGGGTTATAAGAAGCAGGTACCTCAGCAGCAGAAGCAGAAGCCGTGGAGGACGCACTGGGGAGCAGCAGTGGGGCCACCGGCGGAGGGCGACGGACAGGCATGGGCTTGCACAGCACCAAGGGTCCTGGTGGCAGAGCAGCTGTAGAAGCGCTTGCATTCTCCTTGCTGGCAGCAGCAGCAGCGGCAGCAGCGGCGTTGGTCTTGTTGGAGCTCTCTGGACCGAGGGGGGGAAGGCTTGCTCCGCCAGGCAGGGACTTGGCTCGCTTCTTGGCTTGAGGCTTTTTGTTGCCTTGTGCCAGGGGTTGGGTCACCGAGGGTGAGTCTGCGCGGTTGTTGCTGCTGTTGGAAGTGGACACGGTCAGGCCTGCCCCGCCACCCTTTCCACCGCTCCACGGGGCGTTATTGCCCCCGCTGGCATTCCCTTCGTTGCTGCTGCTGTTGCTGTTGTTGCTGCTGCTACTGCTGCTGCTGCTCAAACCCTTGGCCACACCGACCTTGGCCTTATTCAAGCCAGCCCCCCCAGCAGCAGACCCTCCAACGAGTCGATTATGATCGAGTTGCCCCAGGGCCTTGCGACGGATAGCCACCGCCTCCTCCTTAGGCTGCGCCAGCTGCAGCGGCGCCAAGTAAATCTCCCCACAACTCTCCCCGGCCAACCATCGGGTCTGCAACACCACAGGCGAGGCCTTCTTCCCCTTCCCCACCGACGCCAAATAAAAGCTCATGTCATTCTCCTCCTCCACCGTCAGACTATGCACGGGCACCAACCGCCCAGTAGCCGAGGAGGCCCCCGTGCTTTCATAACAATGCACCCCGCCATCCGAGCAAATAATCAACACCCTTCCACCCTGCGCCCCCCCTCCATGCGTCCCTACCACATCCTTAACCGAACAAAGCTGACGACGCTTCGCCTTCCCTCCCGCGCTGGCCGTGGTCGGGAGGGGGAGCTCCATACGATTGAGCTGCTTGCAGGCATCCAGGCGCACCAACGACAGCTGGCACGTGCCACCAAAGGCATAATCCCCAAAGACGGCCAGGGTGTCCTGAGTGTTGAGCACGTCAGTATAAGGGGCCTTCTCCTTCTCCTCTGCCGACGACAAATCCCACACCCGCAAATTCTGCCCACAGCTCTTAGAGACGGCCTCCAGCCCTCCCGCCCGCACAGCCAGCAGCTCAATGCTCATCCCATTCGAGGCCAAGTCAAAAATGCACTCCCACGTCGGCGCCGTGTCCTCCCCTATCCTCCCCTCCTGAAAACGCCAAATGTGCAGGTTCTTGATGCCCAGCCCGCAAATCAGCCGGTACTCGGGCGGCTCGTCGTCCAGGTCCATCTCATCCCCCGTCCGGAAGGAGGAGGACGAGCTCGTAGGCGACACCCGGGTCACCGCCCCAAACCCCCGCAATTTGGCATCCAAATTCGTATGGCACTCAATCAACGTCTCGGCCTCGGCTTTGCTTAGGCGATAATCGTCATGGTGGCCCCTAAAGCCGTTCGTGTCGTCGTCGTCGCCCCACGGCCCCTTGGGCAGCCGAGTCAAATCGTAGGCAAACATCTCCACCGAACCCCGCAGCACGCCCGCGAAGGCAAAGCGACCGTCGTCCGCCACTTCGACATGAAAGAGCAGGTTGGTTATGAGGCCCTTGGCGTGGATTTGCCCAAGCAACAAGCCTTCGCGGCCCCATGACGAGTCGAGCATGGAATAGAGCCGGATCGTCCCATCGCTGCAGCCCGCGATCACATACGCCCCGTCAGGGGTCAGGTCGACCGAGGTCACGCGCCCGTCCGGCGTGAAGCGACGCGGAGGAATCAAGCAGGGAGCTGCCAGGGCGCTGGCGGCAGTGGTGCCTTGTGGGTCGAGGGAGGTCGTCGAGGAGGAGGAGGAGGGAAGGATTTTGTTGCTGGCAGCGGCTGCCGTCTTGTCCCCGCCGCCCGGCGGATCCACGTATATGGCCATGGACACCTCCATGGTGCGGCTGTGCGTGTGTGTAATGGTAGAGTGAGTGATTGAGAAGGCGAAATGGACAAGTGGCAAGGGCAAAAAGTCAAATGGTCGTTTCCCGCGCTCGAGCAACGACGACGACCTCCTCTGGTTCAAGCCCGGCACTATCTCACCACACTCACAAACCCACACCCACCCTCACAGGACCCCAGACAGCAAGCCAGCCAGCCATGCACGTGTAAGTCCGTTCCATTTTTGCCGTCCGCCAATCACTCCAGCCCGCCCAAGTCCAGGTTGCTCAGCAATCATGCGCCTCCTTTTCCTCTGCAGCCTCCTCCCCCTCGTCACGACGACGGCGCAGGCCTTTATCCCAGCATTTACTCTTAGCCCCACTACGACCACAACACCACCCGCACGCACCCGCACCATCACCACCTTGTCGTCGTCGTCCTCCTCCTCCAACCCCTACCCGCGCAAACCCCGGAGCAGCGCTGGCAAAGACAAGACTCGACCCTCCTCCTCCTCCTCCTCCATCTCGTCATCGTCATCACGGAGACCACCTCCATCGCCATCAGCACCACCACCACCAGCGCAGCGTGCCCGCTCTTCGGCTCCACCGCCCCTGATTGAATGGTCCTTGCGACGCGTGGGCGCCACGCCGGCGATTGACTTGTTGGAAAGTGCCTTGGAAGAAGGTCGATTGGGCAGCGACTTGAATGGCGACGACGAAGGGCTTTTCACCGCAGCCTTGAAAGAATGCCGCTCCATTGGGGACGGCAAGCGGGCGTTGCGGTACCTGGGCATGGTGAAGGACCGCCAAATGCGGGAGATGGATTTTGTCTCGACAATCCACGCCTGTGCAGCAGAAGGACTGACGGACGAGGCAGTCAGTGTCTTTCGACGCCTCGCAGAAATGAAAAGGCAACAAGGCCGCGTCATTTCCTTTGGCTCCCCCAGCTACGTCGCCGTCATCATGGCCTGCAGCAAAGGCAACCGCCCCGACGACGCCTTAGCTTTCTTTCAAGAAATGGGGGTGGGTCGCAACCCTCCCCCAGACGCAGCGTGTTACGCAGCAATGATGGAAACCTACCGCCGCTACGGCCGAGCGGCAGATGCCCTGGCCCTGCTCGATGACATGAAAGAACGAGGAATGGTCGAAGGCCAAGGCCGAGCAGCCCCTCGTGGGTCACACTTAACGTTGGCGGCTACTATTCGAGCACTTACAGATTTGGGTCGCGCGGGGGAGGCATTGGAAAGGTTTGAGTTGGCTCTGGATGGGAGCTCGGGTGTCATTCCTGACGGAGGCTGTTATGCTGCAGCGCTTGAGGCAGTGGCGGATCTAGGGGACTGGCGACGCGCTCTAGGGCTGATTGAAGAGATGGGTCGCGAAGTGGAGTACAGCAATGCAAGGGGGATCTTCCTCCGGCGGCAGTTAAGGGTGGGAAGACAGCATTACGTGGCGGTGCTGCGGGCGTGTGCCAAGGCAGGTGAGGCAGAGCAGGCTTTAAGCGTTCTTCAGGACATGCGAAGCCGAGGTGGGGTACGACCGGACGAGAAGTGCTATCGCTGGGCGTTGTTTGCCTGCTGCCAAGGAGGGCAATGGGGCCGTGCTTTGGAGATGCTGTTGGAGGAGAAGACCCCTCCCTTGAGTGAAGTCGCTTGGACCTTACCTTGTTACACCACCACCATGCGTGCCCTGGTCAAGGCCGTACAAGGGCCACGGGTGCTGACGCTGTGGGAGAAGCTCTTGGCGCGCGGGCTGGCCCCGGATGCGGCGACGGGAGATATTGCGCTGAGCATGGCGGGGAAGGAGAAGAACTGGGAGGCGGCTGAAGCGATTTTTGCTGAATTGAGGAAGAGGGGGATGGAGCCTTATGTTGCGGGGGTGGGGGTGGTGGTGGAGGGGTTGTGTCAGCAAGGAAGGTTGGATGAGGCGAGGGCGTTGCTGAGGCAGGTGTCGGCGCCGAATGTGATTATGTACACGAGTGTGTTGTCGGCGATGGGGAGGGCGGGGGACGTGACGGGAGCGTTGGCCTTGTTGGTGGAGATGGAGACGGAGGCGGGGATTACCCCTGATCACGTAGCCTTGACGTGTCTGGTCGATGCGTGTTTGAAAGCGGGGAAGGTGGAGGATGCGGGTCGCTTGGCGGCGCGCCTGGAGACGACGAGCGGTTGGGTGGGTGGGGTGAAGGGGGGAAAGGGCAAGGGCGGGGGAAGGCCGCAGGAGGACGAGAAGAGCTTTGGCGTGCGGGTGCTGACGTTGCTGGAGCAGGGACAGTGGGAGGCGGCTTGGCGGAGCATTCAGGAAGCAGAGACGGCCGCGGGGCACGTGCCGGTCCCGGCGATGAGCTACAGCGTGTTGTTGAACGCAGCAGCGAAGGAGGGGCGGTGGCAGGACGCGGTGGAGATGCTGTTGCACATGCGGGAGAAGCGGGGACTGGAGCCAAGCACGGTGGACCTGTCCTCGGCTATCAATGCTTGTCGGTTGGGGGGGGAGGTGGGCGTGGCTCTGAAGCTGCTGGAGATGCTCAAGCTCCGACGCCAAGAGAAGGCGACGGCCAAGAGCCAGGGGAGGAAGGGCGGGAAAGGGGGGAGGGGCCGTGGGAAGAAGGGGGAGGACCACGTGAAGGAAAAGGAGAAGGAGGAGGACCTGCAGCAGGCAGCAGTGGGGGAAGAGGAGGAGGAGCAGGACCCTAATCCCTACCAAGTGAGTTATGGGTTGGTGCTGGACTTGCTGGCGAAGCAATTGTCCTCGTCCTCATCCTCGCCCTCCGCCCCGCCTTCTTCCTCCTCAATGATGTGAACTCGAAGAGAGAGATCACAAAGTCGAAGAGAGAGATCACAAACTCAAATGTAATAAATGACACGCAACCAAATATTAAGACAACAAATAAAGTAATGATGCATAATCTGCATGCACAAAGCGAGCAGTCTCTTGCCATAGCTATTTTGTTGTTGTTTCCTTTCCTTTTCCTTTCTGATTACTCACCCCGCCAAGCGAGGAGCGCCATCCTTCATTCTTGCCAACATACATACAACCCACACATGTTCTCCTTCTTCGTCACACTTCTACCGCCGCTCCCAACGCCTAATCCTTGGTCTCGGCCACCCCACCACCTGCCTTTTTCTTCGCCTCCTCCTGCTCCGCCTCAATGGAAGCCGAGAGCGCCGCCAACGTCGCCTCATCAAGCATGCGCATGGGCTCCCCGTTCTTAATAATGGCCACCTCCATGTTCTTCGCTCCCGAGTCCACCACCTCCAGCAACGTCTTGACCGTCAGTCGGATCGCCTCCTCCTCCCCCAGATCATCCGCCCACTGCTTCTCCAAGTACTCTTGCATGTTGGACGAGTTCTTCCCCCCCACCGCCGTGGCCTTCCAAGCCGAGTAAGTGCCCGCGGGGTCCGTCTGATAAAGCACAGCAGTCCCATCCGGGTTAGTCCCGGCAATCACACACGACACACCAAACGGCCGCACGCCACCACGCTGCGTGTACTTCTGCTGGGTGCGGGCGATATACCGCGCAATGTACTCGACCGTGGGCGCGTCCTCGTAGGTGAGGCGGTAGCTCTGGCATTCCAAACGAGCCTTGTTCACCAGCACGCGGGCGTCGGCCGTCAAGCCGGCAAAGGCCAGCGTGATGTGCTCGTCAATTTTGCAGATCTTCTTGATGGTGCGGGGGTCTTGCAGCTTGGCCGTCGCCCGGCGCTCCACACCCAGAATGACCGCGTCTTTGCCCCGCACGCCGACTGCCGAAGAGCCTCGCTTGACGGCCTCGATGGCATACTCTACTTGGAACAAGTGCCCGTCGGGCGAAAAGACCGTGATGGCGCGGTCGTACCTGTTGCGAAATGGACAGGGCGAGAAAGGGAAGAGGGCATGTGTGAGGAGAAGGGAGGGGAGTGCGAAGTTTATGATGGGAGACACAGGGGGGCATAGGGGTACGTGGAAAGGGGCTTCGCATGGCGTCTCTCTAGCCTTCCTTCAGACTCCGGCAAGCCCACCGCCACCGACAGACGACCGCCCTCTATCATGCACGCAAGGCTCCACCTCCTCCACACTGGCTTCGGCAGTGTGGCAGACAATGGTTACGGCAAGAGGGCATGGGTTCTCCATCGCTGGAGAGTTCGTCGTCTTCTTCTTCATCACACCCTCCCTTCCCTCATTACGTACCGACTGGCCATGGCTGCTGCTGGTCGAAGGAGTCCGGCGAATGCGAAAGATGCCTTTGCCTGTGATGGTGTGTGCGGGGTTTGGCTGAGACGTGTGTGTGTGTGTGGGGGGGGAGCGGGGTTTGGCAAGAGGCAAAGGTAGAAGTCGGCATGCTTCTTTGTTGGCGAGCGTCATCGTGACGCAAAGGGGAATACC
>Ga0105053_10008852_pt1 | contig 12955 bp, 2 predicted proteins | sample BON01_FD_78093 | JGI IMG/M metagenome (GOLD analysis project Ga0105053, IMG submission 78093) | Freshwater microbial communities from Lake Bonney liftoff mats and glacier meltwater in Antarctica - BON-01 | ecosystem: Environmental > Aquatic > Freshwater > Ice > Glacier meltwater | place: Lake...
CACATCGTTTGCATATATATATATGTATATATACATATATATATATATATATATATATCAATACATAAATACAGATATATATACATATATATATAAATATACCCCGACAGAGAATGATATATATAGATATATCCTCCTGTGAGTCTCAGGATGGCAGGCCACAATAGAGATATATATACACAAGTATATATATCTATATATAATCTGACACATAATATATATATATATATCTATATGTATGTATATATATATATATATATGTATATATATCCTGACAGAGAATGATATGTATACATATATATCTTGTGAGTCTCAGGATGGCAAGCCCCAATAGTGCATAATGTATACACACATATACATATCAACATACATATATACCTCAACACATGAAACATATATGTATGTACATACAACCTCATAGAGAATAACATATAAACATATGTAACCTGGAGTCTCAGGATGGCAGGCCAATAGAGAATCAGTCCCGTTGCGGGCATGCTGTATGTGTGAGTGTGCGTGTGTGAATGTGTGTGTGCGTGTGTGAATGTGTGCGTGTGTGTTTGTGGTGCGTGTGTGTGTGAGAGAGAGAATTAGACCCGTTGCGGGCATGCTGCATGTGTGTGTGTGCGTGTATGAATGCGTGTGTGTGCGTGTGTGAATGTGTGCGTGTGTGCTTGTGGTGCGTGTGTGTGCATGTGTGTGTGAGAGAAAGAATCAGACCTGTTGCAGGCATGCTGTACGTGTGTACGTGTGTGTGTGCGTATGTGAATGTGTGTATGTGCGTGTGTAAATGTGTGTGTGTGTGCTTGTGGTGCGCATGGGCTTGTATGCGCGTGTGAGAAAGAATCAAACCTGTTGCAGGCATGCTGTGTGTGTGTGTTTGTGCGTGTGAATATGTGTATGTTCGTGTGTAAATGTGTGTGTGTGTGCTTGTGGTGCGTGTGTGTGTGAGAGATTGATTCAGACCTGTTGCGGGCATATGCTGTGTGTGGGTGTGTGTGTGAGTGTGTAAGTGTGTGTGTGTGCGTGTGTGAATGTGTGCGTGTGTGCTTGTGGTGCGTGTGTGCGTGCATGTGTGCGAGCGTGCATGTGTGCGAGAGAGATAGAATCAGACACATTGCGCACATGCTGTATGTGTGTATGTGCGTGAGTGATTGTATGTGTGTGTGCTTGTGGTGCGTGTGTGCGTGTATGTGTGCGTGTGTGTGAGAGTGTGGTGCATTTGTGTGTGTGCGTGTGTGTGGTACGTGCGTATGTAGATGAATGAATGACCACGAAACAGGGAATATGTGTGTGAGAGAGGGAGCGAGCGCAAACGCGCGCGCAAGAGAGAGCGAACACGAGAGGGACGGGAGAAGGTTGGAGGAGAAAAAAAAACAGATCTGTTGATAGCATGCTGTACGTGTGTGAGTGTACTGTGTGTGTTTTGGGTGGGCGGGGGGAGAGGGGAGATGGAGGAAAAAGAAGGTTCATGGTTTGGTGTGGGGGTTTAGTTTAAAGAACCCTCAAGGGAGTTTAGGGAACCCTAAAGGGAGTTTAGGGAACCCTAAAGGGAGGGGAGGGGGGGTGACAAGCGCTTGCGTCCGTGACCTTCTCCAGACGTGTGTTTGTGTGTGCAGGTTTGTGTGTGTGTTGGTGTGTGTTTGTGTGCGTTTACATGTGTGTGCAAGTGTGTGTGTGATTGTGTGTGTATGTGTGCGTGAGCGAGAGAGAGAGAGAGAGATAGAGAGAGAGAAAGAGAGAGAAAGAGAGAGAGAAAGAGAGAATGGGCTGAGTTTATGGCACGAGATGCGCATCGACGTGTGTGTGTGCATGTGTGTGTGCGTGTGTGTGTTTGTGCGTGAGCGTGTGTGGCACGAGGTGCGCATCAATGCCAAGTGGCACGAATATATACACACACACTCAACTATTGTAAAACACATGCAAATACACCAACGCATGCAAGCACATCCACACACACACTTACACACACACACTTACACACACACAGATACATGTACAAATACGCACGCACGCCCGCACGCACTCTCTCGCAACACACGCGTGCACAAACAACATACGCTCGAACACATCTATGGACACACGCAAACATCCTCTTTCTCCATCTTTCTGTCGCTCTCGTGAACCTAATGACATGCATACGCATACGCACGCACTTACACACACCTGAAAGGCAGCTTTTCCCATGAAACAACCGTTGTGATAACGCACGCCGCAAACCTATTCCACACATGCTCAAACAAACCAACCCACGCGCACATGCAAAAATAAACCCACCAACGTATACATATTCAGGGTAGTTAGCATATATACCCTCTCACAAACACATACATGCACTTGTACACACACATACAGTCGTACAACACACGTGCAGATAAAAAAATTACACGCAAAAACGTTACAAACTTTCCGCCGCAGCCCCATCACCAGCATCGTCGTTGTCAGCTGCAATTGCTACAGTTACTTACATGGACACCAATACTGATAGCAAGGAAACGCACCAGTAGCGCGTAACAAACGGGTGACTAAACCACCACTCCTCGACCGGGCTGCGTTTGACATTGATAGACATCTTCTTTGCTGTGCCCTTGTTGGGCGCCATTTTTCCGGGGGGTGCCCCTCCACGCAGCCGCAACGCCATACCATTGTCTGCCCGTGCTCTTGTTGAGGCCCTCGCCAATATTCCCGTAGCGGGGTGTGCGAGGTCGCCTCGTGCGGGAGCATGCAGAGCCTGAGTGCGCGATGGGCGTCAGGCAGGGTCAAACTAGTGTGCACAACCAAAATCATAAACGACAAGGCCTTTCAGGCAAAAACTGCGACGGGTATGGGCGGCAACGCAGAAATGTCTGGTCGCGTCGGGCTGCTCTCTTCTTTGACGGCATGCATGCCATCAAGAAGGTAAACCAAAAACACAAGATGAAAGCTCACATGGCTCGAAGAAGCCAGGATCAGCAGTAGCATTCCACGCATCTCTGGTTTGTGCACTCAACCACACTATCGATCAAGTGTTCTGGTTTACAGTGGCCCCCTCGAGCTCCTTCAGAATTGCCAGAATGGCGTCACTAGGTCAAAATGAAAAAAACTCAACCGCACTAGTCCAGTGTGAGTTCAAACGGCGCCGCCGATGTGTCCGAGGCGGACACATCAGTCGTGAGAACGCCTGGCGTTCGCACGCTTTGTGTGGGAACTGTCGCTCGCGTGGTGCACCTCCGGGCCGTCGCCTCGCGAACGCACCAGCCAGCTTCTTTGGGCCTATTCTGCCCTCTGTCTCGGCTAGACAGAGACAATGGCAGGACGCTCGTCAAAGAATGCCTCGGCGGAGCACCTCATCAAAGTGGGACAGGACCAGGGTATTGCACCCGTGGTCGATCTTTTGCGCTCCGCCGAGGAAACTGTGCAGCAGGGTGCGGCGGCGGCGCTATGGTCGCTCTCTGTCACAAACGAGAACAAGATCAAGATTGTGGAGCGCGGCGGTCTGCCCCTGCTTATTCGCATGCTTCGCAGCTCCGATGAGGGCAGCCAGGAGCAGTCGTCAGGCTGTTTATACTCGTTGTCGGTGCTCGCCGAAAACAAGCTCAATATCGTTCAAGAAGGCGGGTTGGCACCGCTCGTTGGCCTGCTGCACTCGCCCAACCCCGAGGTAGCAAAGCAAGCATGCGGGTGTTTACGGAATCTGGCAGTCAGTGCGCTCAACAAAGAGAAGATCTTGCAGGAAAACGCACTTCCTCCGCTCATCAACCTGCTTGAATCCGACGACCCCAAGACGCAAGAGTTGGCGGCGTCGGGCCTCAGAAATTTGGCGGTGAATGAGGCGATTGGACTGAAAATGGTGGATGCAGGCGCACTGATTCCGCTCATTGATTTGCTCACGTCGCAGGACAAAAAGGTGGTCGAGCAGGCGGCCATGAGCTTGAGGAATCTTTCAGTCCTGCAGTCTAACTGCGAGCGCATGGTGGAGGAGGGTGTTATCGGACCACTCGTGTCGCTGCTCCGCAGCAGAGACGATAAGGTACAGGAGCAGGCCACAGCAATTATCAATACACTGTCATCTGCCAACGCCGAAAACAAGGCGCTTGTGGTGGAGGAGGGTGGGTTGACGCCGCTCATCAATTTGCTGCGCTCCTCCAATAAACGCGTACAGGAGGAGTCATGTATCACGCTCCGCAATTTGTCGGCAAATACAGACAACCAAGTCAAAATTGTGCAGCGTGGCGCGCTGCCAGCCCTGATTGGGTTGTTGCACTCGTCCAACGCCAAGTTGCAGGAGGCATCTGCCATCACTCTGCGTAACTGCTCCATGAACAGCGAAAATGAAGTGCGCATTGTGCAAGAGGGCGGTCTGCCGCCGCTCATTGCGCTGCTGCGGTCGGGCGACAGCAAAATCCAGGCCAGTGCCGTGATTGCCATCCGCAACTTGTCGACCAACGCCACGAACCAAGTCAAAATAGCGCAAGAGGGCGGCATTCCACCGCTTATTGCGCTCCTCCGCTCCTTCGACCCAAAAATGCAGGAGCAGGCCGCCGCTGCGCTGCGCTTCTGTGCCGAAAATTCCGACAACCAGGTGTCTATTGTGCAGGACGGTGGTCTGGGCCCGATCATTGCGCTGTTGCGTGCCTCAGACCACAAGATACAGGCCCAGGCAGCTGGCGCCATTCGCAACTTGGCCATCAATGTAGAAAACAAGGTGCGCATTGCGCAGGAAGGTGCCATCCAGCCGCTCGTCTCGCTGCTGTGCTTCTCCAACGACGATGTAGACGAGCAGGCAGCGGGTGCGTTGTGGAATATGTCAATGAATGCTGAGAACCGTGTCAAGATCGTGCAGGCAGGCGCGCTACATCCCTGTATCACCCTACTCCGCTCCTCAGAGCGCCGCGTGCAGGAGCAGGCACTCGGTTGTATCCGCGATCTCTCAGTGAACCCCGACAATAAGGTGCGCGTGGTGCAGGAGGGAGGTCTGCCACACGTCATCGCGCTGTTGCGATCGCGCGAAGAGAGCATCCGCGAGCTTGCTGGGTGGACGCTCCGGAATTTGGCTGTGAATGCCGAGAACAAGGTGCTGATTGTCGAAGAAGGCGGGTTGGTGCCGCTCATTGCTCTGCTCCACTCGATGAACGAGCGTGCACAGGAACACGCGGCGGGCGCGCTCCGATCTCTCTCTGTCAATGCTGAAAACCAGAACCTGATTGTACAAAACCTCGGGTTGCCGCCACTGGTAGCGCTGCTGCACAGTCAGAACGCTGCCGTGCAGGAGCAGGCAGTAGTGTGTATCCGTAACTTGTCCGTCAATGATGAGAACGAAATCAAGATTGTGCAAGAGGGCGCGCTCCCGCCGCTCATCAAACTTTTGCAAAGCCCGGTGGAGCGCATTCAGGAGCATGCGGCCGGTGCCCTGCGCAATTTGTCTGTCAACAATGACAACAAAATCAAAATTGTCATTGAGGGCGCGCTGCCACATCTGATTGCCCTGCTGCGCTCGCGTGACAAGAAGGTCCAGGTCCAGGCTTGCCAGACGCTGCAGAATATCGCTGTCAATGACGAGAATGAAGTTGCTGTCGTGCGTGAGGGCGGACTGCCCCCGCTTATTGCACTGCTCTCGTCCCCCGATGAAGAGTTACAGGAGCACTCGGCTGTGGTCGTCCACAACCTTTCCGAAAACGCTGAAAACAAAGTCAAGATCGTACGTGAAGGTGGTCTGCCACCTTTGATTTCGTTGCTCTCGTGCTTCAATTTGCGTCTACTCGAGTTGGCTACGGCCACAATCATGAACCTGGCCACCAATCCCGAAAACAAGGTGCGTATCGCGCAGCGCGGCGGCATCCCGCCGCTCATCGGTCTGCTGCCCTCTTCCAACGACTTGGTGCAGGAGCAGGCTATGGGTGCACTTTGCCAAATGTCGATGAATGCTGAGAACAAAGTCAAGATTCAGCAGGAGGGTGCTCTAGGCTCGATCATCTCGTTGCTCAAGTCGCCCAATGAGCAGACGCTCATCTATGCCTCGGAGGCCTTGCGCCACTTGTCAATGAACGCGCAGAACAAGGAAGAGATCGAGCGCGCTGGCGCACTCCCGCTGCTTGTGGAGCTGCTCTCCTGCCCCATTGACGAGGTGCAGGAGCACGTGGCCGTGTGTCTGCAGAACTTGTCGGTGAATGCCAACAATAAGATCCGCATCGTGCAGGTGGGTGGCCTGCCAGCGCTCATCGAGCTGCTGCGCTCGCGCAACAAGAAGGTGCAGGCGCAGGGGGTGGTGGCGCTGCGGAACTTGTCGGTCAATGCTGACAATAAAGTGTACATCGTGGACGAAGGCGCGCTGCCGCCGCTGATTGCGCTGCTGCGCTCGCAGGACGAGAATATTCAGGAGCAGGCTTGTGGCACGATTTGGTCGCTCTCTGTCAACGCCGACAACCGCCCACGCATTGTACAGGAGGGTGGGCTCCCCTCGCTCATCACTTTGCTGCGCCACTCGAACGAAAAGATCCAGGAGCTTGCTGTGCTTGCCATCCGCAACATTTCGACGACAGATGAAAACAAGATCAAGATTGTTCGTCTTGGTGGCCTGCCACCGCTCATTGGTATACTGCGATCGACTAACATGCGCGTCGTCGAGCAGGCTGCGGGCACGCTGTGGTCGTTGTCGGTGTCGGAAGAGAATCAGATCAAAATCGTGCAGGAGGACGGACTGCAACTGCTCATTGGTCTGTTGCGCTCGCCCAATGAGAATGTCGTTGAGCAAGCGGCGGGCTGCATCCGCAATCTTTCCATGAATGACGAAAACGATGTCAAAATCGTGCGGGAGGGCGGTCTGCCCCCTCTGATTTACCTTCTAGCATACCCCGACCCCAACATCCAGGAGCATGCCGTGGTGACGCTGCGAAATCTCTCGGTGAACACGGACAATAAGGTGATGATTGTAGGAGAGGGCGCACTACCGCCACTTATCAATCTGCTGCGCTCGCCCTACGAACGCATTCAAGAGCATGCCGTAGTCACGATCCGGAACTTATCGCTCAACTCCGAGAACGAGGTGATGATCGTGCAGGAGGGCGGGCTGCCTCCGCTCGTGGACTTGATGTTGACGCAGAACGAACGCCTGCAAGAGCACTCGGTCGTTGCCATCCGGAACTTGTCTGTGAATGAGCAGAACGAGGTCGACATCGTGGCGGAGGGCGCGCTGGCGCCCATTATCAATCTTTTGCGCGTGCCCAGCGAAGACTTGCAGGAGCATGCTGCAGGCGCCCTCGCAAATCTATCGACGAATCCCATGAATAAGATCCGTATCGTCAACGATGGCGCGCTAGGGCCGCTGATCGCGTTGCTGCGCTCGCCCGACGAGCTTGTGGTGGAGCAGGCTGTGATGTGTATGCGCAATTTGTCATCGTCGCCTGAAAATCGCGCGAGAATCGTGGCTGAGGGCGCTCTTCCACGTCTCACGTCGCTGTTGCGGTCGCCCGTCGACAAGATTCAGGAGGCGGCAGCTGGCGCCATCCGCAATTTGTCCGGCGAGAATGAAGACTCTGTGGCCGGCGAGGGCGGCATCGCGCTCCTAATTGCGCTGCTGCGCTCGCCAAGTGAGAGCACACAGGAGCAGGCTGCATCAGCACTGTGGTCGCTGAGCACCAACGAGAGAAATCAGGCCAAGATCGTGTCGGAGGGCGGCATCACGCCGCTCAAGGACTGTCTGCGCAGCCCCAACAAGAAGGTGCAGGAGCAGTGTGTGGGTATCATCCGCAATCTCTCCATGAACGAAGCTAATGAGATTCCAATGATGGAGGAGGGCATCATTCCGCCATTGATCGAGCTGCTGCGCTCGCTCAACGAGCGTATCCAGGAGCATGCGTGTGTGGCGCTGCGAAATCTGTCGATGCATCCTCGCTGCAAGCTACAGATGGTGCAGGATGGCGTAATGGAGCCACTGGTTGGGCTTGTTCGCTCGCCCCTCGAAGTGATCCAGGAGCACACGGTGGTGTGCATCCGTAATCTGTCCATGGCGCTCGATAACGTTATTACCATCATGGAGAATGATGCTCTGCCGCCGCTCATAGGCATGCTGCGGCACCACGACCCAAAGATCCAGGAGCATGCGGCGGTAGCCATCCGAAACCTCTCGGTCCACGACGAATGTGAGGCCAAGGTTGTGTCCGAAGGGGCGCTACCGCCCCTCATCTATCTGCTGCGCCACGAGATCAAGAGCGTGCAAGAGCACGCAGTGGGGGCCTTGCGCAACCTGTCGGTGATTCCCGACAACAAGAATCGCATTGCCAAGGAGGGTGGCGTCCCGCCCCTGATTCTGCTTCTGAAATCAAATGTAGACAAGATCCAGGAACTGGCGGCCTACACCATCCACAACTTGTCTGCTGGTTCAGTGCTCAATCAGCATAATATCGTGCGCGATGGGGGTCTGGTGCCACTCATCTCGTTGCTGTCCTCGCGCAACGAGGCCACAGTCGAGCAGGCCATCGGTGCCCTCCGCAACATCACCTTGGTCGACGAGAACAAGTTGAAGCTTGTTGCGGAAGGCGGGCTGCTGCCGGTGCTGACGCTCCTGCGATTTGATCGAGAAGCTATTCAAGAGCATGCCACGGGCACTGTCTGGAATCTCTCGACGCACCCAGAGAACGAGCTCAAGATTGTGCAGGAGGGCGCTCTTCCGCCGCTTATCAAACTGTTGCGCTCTCGCGATGTTCTCATCGCGCGGCAGGCTTGCGGTGCTCTTCGCAATGTGTCGGTCAACGATGAGGCGCGTGAGGATATCGTCGACGAGGGCGGGCTATCCGCTGTGATCCACTTGCTCAAGGCCACAGATGCGGGCACGTTGGAGCATGCCTCGGTGTTGCTGCGCAACCTGTCGGTGCCCACCAACAACAAGGACAAGATCGCAAAGGAGGGTGGTTTGACGGCATGTGTCGAGTTGTTATCCTCCAAACATGACCTGGTGCTGCCGCACGTGTGTGGCGTTCTGCGCAATTTGACTGTCATCGACGCCTATCAGATCCAGATTGTGCGCGACGAGGCACTGCCTCCTCTGATTGCGCTCATGTCCAACCCCGACGATGATATTGCCGAGCAGGCTGTCACGACGATCCGCAATTTGTCAGCCAATCCTGCACTTGACGTCAAGCTGGTGCGCGATGGTGTGGCGCCGCCACTGGTCAATTTGTTGCGCTCCCCCAATCCTGCCGTGCAGGAGCAGGCGATCGTGGCTATCCGCAATCTCTCCATAAACCCACAAAACAAGGTGCGGATTGTCAAGGAGGGGGGACTGGTGCCGATTGTAGGCCTGCTGCGGTCCGTTAACCTCAAGGTGCAGGAAAGCGCCGTCATCACTCTGCGCAATCTCTCCACGGACCCAGAGAACGAGGAGGCAATTGTGCGCGAGTCGGCGCTAGTGCCTCTGTTTGCGTTGCTGCGCTCGCCGCACGAGATTATTTACGAGCACGCGGCCATAGTGCTGCGGCACTTGTCCATCAACGCGCAGAACAAGGCTGACATGGTGCGCGAGGGCGGCCTGCCCTACTTTATAGCGCTGCTCCGCTCTTCAACTAATGAGCAAGCGCAGGAGCACGCGGCGGTGCTGATGCAGAACCTGTCAATGGACGCCACAAACCAGATCAAGATTGCTCAGGAGGGCGGGCTGCCTCCGCTCATCGCTCTGCTGCGCTCGCAGAACGAAAAAGTGCGAAGCCACGCGGCATCAGCACTCCAGAACCTATCGGTCAACCCCGAAAATGAGCTCACCATCGTTCAAGAGGGCGCGTTGCCCGTGCTGATCGCGACGATGACGACATCTGACGACTACCTCCGCGACTGTGTAATGGCCATTCTGCGCAATATTACGCTGCACCCTGAAAACAAGGTGAAGTTTGTGCGCGAGGGTGGCATGCCGCCGCTGATCTCGCTGATCCGCTCGCTTGAGGAGCGCGTGCAGGAGCAGGCAGCAGTCATCCTGCGGAATCTGTCTGTCAACATCCAGAGTAAGGTGCGCATTGTCAAAGAAGGTGGCCTGCCTCCGCTCGTGGATCTGCTCACCTCGGAGCATGACAAGATTCGCGAACATGTTCTCGTCTGCATCCGCAACCTCGCAGCCAATGCTGACAATGAGGCCAAAATCGTTGATGCGCGCGCGTTGCCTCCGCTGTGCGAGTGTCTCAAGCAGCCCTTCAAGGCCATTCAGCAACAGGCGGCTGGCTGCATCCGCAATCTCTCGGTCAATACCAACAACCACGGCGCTCTCGTTGAGGCTGGCGTCGTGGGACCGCTGGTGGTGCTGTGCACATCGGACGAGTCGCTTGTGCAGGAGCAGGCCTTAGTGGCGCTGCGCAATATCTCGGCCAACGAGGCTTTCGAGCTCGAGGTCGTGCGTGAAAACGGCCTGTTTGCCATGGTGCAGGTGATGAGGAGCGGTACAGTCGCGTTGCAGGAGCTTGCGGCAGGGTGTGTGCGCAACCTGTCGGGTCACTTTCAGTCGCAGATTGTGGACCAAGGGGGTCTAGATGCGCTGCTGTCTCTTCTTCTCGCGCCCGACGCCAAGCTACAGGAACACTCGGTGGTGTCGGTGCGCAACATCTCCACCAAGACGGCGCACGATGCCCTGATGGTCGAACGGGGCATCCTAGCGCCTCTAGTGGCGCTGCTACGCTCGCCCACAGAGTCGATCCAGGAGCATGCTGCAGGGGCCTTGCGCAATTTAAGTGCAAACTCGGAGAACAAGCGGCGGATAGTGCTCGAGGGTGGACTGGGCCCGCTCATCGGCCTCATCCGCACAAACCAGCAGGCGATTCAGGAGCAGGCGTGTGCAGCCATCAGGAACTTGGCCGTGAACCCAGAGAACTCGGCGCGCATCCTCGAAGAGGGTGGTATCCCCCCACTTGTGCAGCTCCTGCGCTCGCCCTCGAAAAGGATCCAGGAAAACGCTTGCTTGGCCCTCCGAAACATTACGGGCAACGGTCCCAACGAACTCAAAGTTGTTATGGAAGGCGGGTTGCCGCCTCTCATTGCTCTTCTTTCTATTGACGACAGAGATCTGCAGGAGCATGCGGCCGCCGTCATCCGCAACATTTCTGTCAACACAGAAAACGACCAGATGATCGTGCAGGAAGGTGCGCTGGAGCCGCTGATGCGCCTTCTATCGTCGCCCGAGCAGCGCGTGCAGGAGCAGGTGGCGGGCTGCCTCAGGAATCTGTCGGTGTCGGCCTCGAACAAGCAGCGCATCGCGTCGCTCGGGGGCATCCCGCCGCTGATCGCGCTCCTGAGCTCACCGCACGAGGAGATTCAGGCGCAGGTGGCCATGGTGTTGCAGAACTTGTCCAAAAACGTTGACAACCGGTACCGCATGGTGGAGGAGGGCTGCTTGCCGCCGTTGATTGCGCTGCTGTGGTCGTTCAATGAAGATGTGCAGGAGCATGCGGCAGGCACGTTGGCGAACCTTTCCGTCAATGCCGACAATGCTGAGAAGATTGTGGAGGAGGGTGGCATGCCGTTGCTGATTGGTTTGTTGCGGTCGCCCAACGAGCGCGTGCAGGAGCAGGCGGCAGTGTCGATCCGCAACCTCTCCGTCGAACCAGCCAACGAAATCAAGATCATGGAGGAGGGCGGCATTCCGCCTTTGCTTGCACTCCTCCGCTACAACAGCGAGTCGTTTCAGCGGCAGGGCACCATCACCCTGCGCAACTTGTCGGTTCACGACGAAAACAAGATCAAGATCGTGCAGGAGGGCGGAGTACCGCTTCTGGTGTCGCTGCTTCGATCGCCCGACAAGCTGATCCAGCAGCACTCGTGCGGCATCCTGCGCAACTTGTCAGTGCACGCGGACAATTGCACCCGACTTGTGCAAGCCGGTGGCCTCCTGCCTTTGATCGCGCTCATGCGGTCGCCCGACCCCATTATCCAAGAGGAGGCGCTCGTCACGCTGCGCAATATTTCAGCCAACCCCGGTGGACGGCAAGATGTGGTGCGTGAAGGCGCGCTGCCCCCGCTTATCGTGCTGCTGCGCTCGCCCTTGCGAAACTTGCAGGAGCAGGCAGCTGCCACAATCCGCAACTTGAGCGCTGATGATGTCATCAAGGTCAAATTCGTTCAGGAGGGCGGTCTCGGGCCTCTTGTGCAGCTTCTCAATGTGACCGAGCCACTGACACGCGAGCACGTCGTAGCGGCGCTTGCCAATTTGACTATGGACAGCACCAACGATGACAGTATAGTGGCAGCGGGTGCGCTGCAGTCGCTAGTGTCGTTGCTCAAAGATCAGTCAATCCGCACGCAGGAGCATGCCGCTATCTGCCTGCGCAACCTCTCGTGCAACGCTGACATCAAAGTCAAGATCGTGCAAAAGGGCGGGTTGTCAGCGCTGGTGCAGCTGCTGCAGTCTCCCGACATTGTCGTCCGCGAGCACTGCACCGTTGCGCTGCGCAATTTGTCGTCGGCCGACGAGAACAAGGCGCAGATTGTCAAGGATGGAGGGCTTGCACCCCTCGTCGAACTCCTCGACTGCGACGAGGTGTGCGCATCGACACACACTGCAACATACTGCAGCACACTGCAGCACACTACAGCACACTGCAGCACACTGCAGCACACTGCAACACACTGCAGCACACTGCAACACACTGCAGCACACTGCAACACAATGCAACACACTGCAGCACACTGCAGCACACTGCAACGCACTGCAGCACACTGCAACACAATGCAGCACACTGCAACACAATGCAGCACACTGCAACACACTGCAGCACACTGCAACACAATGCAGCACACTGCAACACACTGCAGCACACTGCAAACAATGCAGCACACTGCAACACACTGCAGCACGCTGCGCCACCTCCAGAGGTATGCGCATCAGTGCACACTACAACAAATTCGGCAACACACACTGCAACACACACTGCAACACACTGCGCTCTCTCATGAAGTATACGCATGCTTTACACGAAACGAGGCGATGTACTTTCTCGCATCTCTC
>Ga0105053_10008856_pt1 | contig 12951 bp, 8 predicted proteins | sample BON01_FD_78093 | JGI IMG/M metagenome (GOLD analysis project Ga0105053, IMG submission 78093) | Freshwater microbial communities from Lake Bonney liftoff mats and glacier meltwater in Antarctica - BON-01 | ecosystem: Environmental > Aquatic > Freshwater > Ice > Glacier meltwater | place: Lake...
ATGTATATATATTATATAAGATATGTATATGTATATGTATATATAATATATATTTAATCTATATCTATATATATATATATATATATATACATATACGATAGATTCCGTCAGACTATAGACCTGACGACGACGAAAGACCTCTCCGTGTTAGCAGGGGCAGGCTCTACATATGTCCCTATCAATATCTAGCACACATCATCGGCATATCACAGCCACAGCAGTAAGCAGTAAGCAGTACACACACAAACACAAACAAATAACGCCCGGGCCATCGTCATAGTAGACATGTGAGAACGAGCCACCGTACGCCGTACCGAGCAGCAAAATCTCCGGCCAAAGAGCACAGAGCACATCCCCCACACAAACCCAAGGGCACTCAAACAGCACATCATAGCGGGGTATCCGGCGTGCGCAGGTGGCAGCAGCAGACAGCAGAGCTCGAGCGAGCGCTCGCGCTGCGTGCACACACGCACGTTCAACCTACATTAAACGGAGAGCACCAGGCAACAAAAGCGATGGTGGTGGTGAACAAAGTCATGTCATAGTCTTTTGTCTTTTGTGTGCACAAAGTCAGAGCCGTCGTGATCATATGCGCTCGCGTATCGGGCGCCACCGCTGCATGTGCCATGTGTTGTTCTCTGTACAAGTTCTGCAGCGTTTGTCAGGCAACAACGCGGAGTCTCAACGTCAACGAATACAATGTCGCATGCCGACGTGGAGGGGCCCTGCCTGTTTCGCCCTGCTTGCCCCTTGCCTCGTGTGTGTGGATGTGGAGCCCTTAGAAGCGCTTCGAGCCTCCGTAGCCCGTGCGCCCGGACGTGGCGTTAGGGCACTGGCTGGCCCAGTGCCCTTGCTGTCCACACTTGTAGCACTCGCCCTTTCCCCCGCCGCCGCCGCCGCCGCCGCCGCCGCCACCCGTGCTGTAGCTGCAAGGTCGCTGCGCGTAGCCAGCGGCGCCGGTGCTGCCGCCGCCCGTGTTTGGGCAGTCGCGCGCCCAGTGCCCCTCCTGCTTACACTTGAAGCACTGACCTTTGCCACCGCCGCCTGTGGCACCGCCGCCTGTGGCACCGCTGCCCTGGGCACCGTAGAGGCCGGTGGCCGCGCCGCCGCCCGTGTTTGGGCAGTCGCGCGCCCAGTGCCCCTCCTGTTGACACTTGTAGCACACGCCCTTGCCGCCGCCGCCTGTGGCACCGCCGCCTAAGGCACCGCTGCCCTGGGCACCGTAGAGGCCGGTGGCCGCACCGCCGCCCGTGTTTGGGCAGTCGCGCGCCCAGTGCCCCTCCTGTTGACACTTGTAACACACGCCCTTGCCGCCGCCGCCTGTGGCACTGTTGCCCTGGGCACCGTTGAAGCCGTCGTCGAAGCCGCCGTTGCTCGAGACGGCGTCGTCGCAGCCGCCGTTGTTCGAGGCGGCGCCATGCTCACCGCCGAACGCGCCGCCGCCGCCCCCGCCGCCGGTCGTGGGCACTGCGTCGCACCACTCAAACTTACCACAGGAGACGCACTTGTAGAACGTGCGGCCGGGGTTTGCCGCCGTGCCGGACACTCGAACGTCCATGAGGCCCACGCCACAGGGGCACTGCCTGGCCGGAGGGTTGTCGTTCGCACCAGGGTTGCCGCCGTCGTAGCCGCCACCGCCAGCACCGTAGCCGCCGCCGAAGCCGCCGCCGTAGCCGACGCCACCAAAGTCGCCGCCACCGCAGTCGCCGTTGGCGGGGGAGTCGCCCGTCAGATCGATTGTCTGCGGCGGCCCGGGCCCCGCCTCGAGCCGGCGTAGCTCCGCCTCCTCCGAGTAGTCGATGTCTGCGGTGGTGCGGCTCATGTAGCTCGGAGCGCCTCGCCCCTGGGGGGCACGGCCGCCCCCCGTCGCATACGAAGGTGCCCCGCCCGTCGCGTGCGATGGCGCCGCGCCACCCTTGCGCGCCTTCGGGTCGTGGGCGCTAGGGGCACGCCGCCGCTTGCCGGTATCTTGATCCTCGTCGAGCTCGGCGAGGGCCGCCTCGCCCTCGGCGTCAAAGTCGTCGTCGAAGTCGTCGAGCCGCGGGTCGTAGGGCTGCATTGTGCTCCGTCCGCGCAGTTTCCCGCTATTTTTTTAATTAGTTTTCTAATTGCGTTCATTCACGTAAACAGATTGGCGGCTGGCCATTTTGGCTGGTCGGCCGCCGCCTCAGTCAGTTCACCAGCGCGTGCCCGCCACCGCCATGGCGACCAAGGAGGCGGTCTACATGGCCTTGGACGTGTCCGGCTCGATGTCGGCGCACCTGCCGGGGATCACCGCGGCACTGCAGGGCCACCTCTGCGACAAGATGATGCACGCCAAGACGGATGCCTTTGGCCTGGCGCTGGTCGGCACCGCCGGGACGGAGAACGTGTGCGCCGAGACGATGGGCGACTACGACCACATCTCCATCTCGGGCGCGATGGGCCCCGTCGGCATCCACCGGATCCAGTCTGTCGCGTCCATCGGGGTGGAGGACGGCGCGGCGGACACGATTGATACGCTGGTTGTCACCACGGACGCACTGGTCACCTACGTCCGGAAGAACAAGTGGGCCAAGCGGATCTTGTTGCTCACCGACGGCGAGTCGCTCACGGCGACCATGGACGACGACGACATGGCCAGCGTTGCGGCCCAGCTCGTGGACAACGGCATCCAGCTGGACGTCGTCACCATCGGCGCGCTGACTCGTGCGCGCAAGGCTGCGGACGAGGAGCGCGACGTCGCGTGCAGCGGCGACCTCGGCCTCGAGGCTGCGGCAGAGGTGTGGGCGTTGCTCAGCGCGCTGGGCGCGCGGATGGACGCCCTGTGCGAGGAAAAGGGGCTGCCCCCCTCGCTCTTCCGCGTGAGCGACTGGGCCACTGTCGAGGCCAAGTGGAGCGAGCCGTTCCGCAAGGCGGTCCGGCCGACGGCCACCTTCCGCGGGCCGCTCTCGATTGGCGGCGCGCTGCTGCATGTGCGCGTGTGGAAGAAGGTGTCCGGCACGTCGGGCGTGCCCGTCAAGTTCAAAAACGTCTCCAAGGCGGCCGCCACCCCGGCGGCGGCGGCCGCCGACGGCGACGGCGGCGCCGACAACGAGGGCGACGAAGGAGAAGGGGGCGGCCCCTCCGGCCTCACCTCCGATACGCGCTACTTCCGCGCGAGCGACCCGGCCACCGACATCGCGCCCGAGCTGCGCGTCTCCGCCTACCGTTACGGCAAGGATCTGATCCCGCTCTCGGGCGGCGCGGAGGAGGGGCTCAAGTTCGGCGTCGACGAAAAGTGCTTCGAGCTGCACGGCTTTGTCCCGCAGTCGGCGGTGCCGCGCCACTACTTTCTCTCGACGAGCGACTGCGTGGTGGGAGACGACGCGGTCCCCGGCGCGCGCGAAGCGGTGCAGGCGCTCTGCCTGGTCATGGAGGAGGAGCAGTGCGCCGCAATCGTCCGCTTCGCCTCGCGTGCCAAAGCGGCGCCTCGGCTGGCGGTCCTCTGGCCGGGAGTCAAGTGCCTCTACCTCAACCAGCTCCCCTTCAAGGACGAGATCAAGTCGCTCCTCTGGCCGCCCGTCCGCTCGGAGCCGCCGAGCGACTCGCAGCGCGCCGCCGCCGACGCGCTGGTCGACGCGCTCGACCTCGACGCCGCCGCGCGGCTCGGCTCTCAGGCTGGAGCCGGCGGCGCGTCGTCGGAAGCGGACGAGGTGCGGATCCGCGACCTGACGCCCGACCAGCGCGCCATGCTCCGCCGGCCGAAGGTATATATATATATGTATATGTATATATATATATATATATAATAGATATATATATGCATATATGTATGTATATATATACATATATCACAAGCCCACCGAGAGCCCGCCGGCATGCTTCCCCATTCCCTATCGTCGTGTGTGCAAGTGCATACCAGCTGCGTGGTCCCGCGGAGCCACAGACCGAGCTTGACACTAACCCTAACCCCCCGCCCGCCGAAGGACGTCTTCAACCCGCAGCACGCGCGATACTTTGAGCTCATCAAGCAGCGCGCGCTCCAGCCCGCCGCCGTGCTGCCGCCGCCGCCCTGGGCCTCGGTGCGCGCGCTTCAACCCGACACGGCGCTCTTTGCGGCCGCGACGCCGGCGCGGGCCGCGTTCCGAGCCTCGTTCCCCTTGGGCGCGCTGCTCAAGAGCGGCGCCAAGCGCGTGTGGAAGGACGACGCCGCCGGCGAGGCCAAGCGGCCGCGCCAGCTCGAGGAGGGCGGCGGCGCGGCGGTCGAGTCGCTGCCCTCGCTCTACGACGCCGGGGCCGAGCCCCCCAAGATCGACTCTGGCCGGCCGGTCGAGACGTTCTGGACCCTGTTGGGCTCGCCGGGCGACCACGTGGTCAGCGCCATCACGCAGATGAGCGAGGTGACGCTCTCGCTCTTTGCGCAGGCGTCGCGGCCCGACGACGCCGCCGCCGCAAAAGCCTTCCGATGCCTGGTCGAGCTGCGCCGCGGCTGCAAAAAGGAGGACGAGCCCGGTCGGTACAACGCCCTCCTCGAGAAGATCAAGGCGCTCTGGCTGCCCCCCGACGCGGGCGTGCACGCCTCGCGCCAGGCCTTCTGGGAGGCGCTGCTCGCCGACCCCGGCCTCTCCGCGGGGCTCATCTCGAGCACAGAGTCCCCTAACGCGGCCGTTTCGGAAGCGGACGCACGGGCCTTTCTCCTGAGTGGCGCGCCGGCGACGGCCGCGACCGCCGCGCCCGCCGCGCTGGCGGGCGGCGACGATGATGATTTTGACGACTTGGAGTAGATGCATCGTGTTGAGGAAATTAGCGTTGGCCTGGCTTGTTTAATATCCCCCCCGGTGACCAGAGAAGCGCCTGCTTGCTGCTTGGTCGAGCGGCCCCTGACCTGTGTGTGTGGCGACGGCCCATGGACGAAGTGGAGCTCGGGGAGTGTGAGAGGTGGCCTGAGGGGTGGTGTGACGACGTATGCGGTATGCCGTGAAGCTTGAGGAAGGAGGAAGGTTTTCTTCTGTCGCTGGTGGCTGGTGTGGCTGGTGGCTGGTATGGGCTGGTGGTGGTGGTCACACACACGCACCGCTCGGTGCTCGGTGGTGCTATAACAATCGTTTTCGCGAGAGCTGTAGCTGTGTGCTGTTGTGTGCTGCTGAACGTGAACACGTGAACATCTCAACAATACAAATCCACAATCACAATCAAGCCTGTATGGCATACGCACACACACGGCCGCACACACGACACACGACACCAACACCAACACCAACACACACCGCCACAAAAAACAAAAACAAATAAACAAAAAGTCGCTTCTTCTATTAACCATTTAAAAGAAAAGAAGAAGAAAAAAATACCGACCCATAAACTGGGTCGGTTATTTTTGTGCGTGTGCTGTGTGCTAGTTCGGTGCGTGTGGGTGTTTGCGGGGTGTGTGTGTGTTCAGGAGACTTAGAACTCGGGTTAACCCTCGAAAAAAAATAAACAAAAACACAAACACAAACACACGACACAAACACGCAGCAAAACACACGTACCCGGCCGACTTTCGTTTCGCGCACTCCCAAAATTTGAGGCTGACGCCTTGGGCTTTCTAACCATTTCTCGTACTCGTAGTGGGTGTTTTGAGCGCTGTGTGTAGTGTGCAGTGTGTAGTTGCTTGGAAGCAATAAAAATAAGAAAACTTCTCCATACTTCGTACCATTCTAACCTTAGTTTCGCACCGCTTCGACCCCCCCCCCTCCGCCCCTCCCTGCGGCATTGCGCCGATGTCCGATTTACTAATTTGCTTGGGCCTCCTCGCTGACCTGCTTCGCACGCCGCCCGAGGCTAGCTCCCGGCGACGGTGCGGCCACGCGAGTCGGTTTCTATGTCGCCGCCAGTTCTGATGGCGTCATCGGTTCTGTGGGTCTTGCTAGCCTCGCCGTGGCTCGGTCTGGGTGGCCTGATGCTCGGCAAGGTGGCGCACGACTGGACTGGCATCCAGCGTGCCACTGCTGTCGTGATCGCCACGGTTGTATACCTCGCAGTGCTGCTTCAGGCGCTGCCCCAGTACTGGAAGCCGGCCGACGACACTGTATGGCTGCCAGCGGCGCCGTTGCTCACGCTCTGCGGCATGTCCACGCTGATGGTGCTAGCTTGGTGTGCCTTTGGCACCGACTTGCACCCGATCGTCGCCACCGCCCGCGGCGTGGTGCCGGCGCCTCCCGCCTACTCGTTCCACGTTCTGGGCATGTCGGCCGTGCTCCTCGCGTCCTGCGCAGTAGCCTTTGGCTGGTCCCCTCTCCCGCTGGCGCTCGGCTCGCCCGACGGCTCGGTCGCCCGCGAGCTCGCCCACTGCAGCGTCGCACTCGCCCTCTGGAAGCTTGACGCCCTACTGATGCGCTGGCTCGCGCCCACCGTCGACTGGCCGGCGGGCGCCGTCTCCCTTGCTGTCAACTACAGGGCCGAGCACGGCGCCAATCCGGTGGGCGCGGCGCTCGCCTGCCTCGGCGTGGTCTGGTTCGAGGTGTACGTCCAGCAGCTTCTCGCCTCGCCGTTTACCCTCGCTGGCTGGCCTTTCTTGGTTTCTGCGCTGTTGATAGGATTCTCTGCGGGCTTCGTCAACCACTCTCTCGCAAACGGGACGCTCAACGGCATGGAGTGCGCCGACTTCTACTGGACTGTATCGTTGCTCTTCACCCTCTCTGGCTCGGCCCTCCCTGTCGGTATCTACCACCACCTGATGTACTCGATGCCGCTCGTGATGAAGTGCTATGACCAGGCGCTCCAGAGCTCGCCCGCGCCCAGACTCCACGCCCTCGCCACGCACACCGCGCTCGCCCTGGCCAACCTTTCAGTCATCGCCACGCTCGCGCTGCTGCTCCCGCCCGTCATGGCGCTGCGCCCTGCGCTCGACGCCGGTCTCGGCCTTGTGCCCAGCGGGGCCGCGGCGGGCTTCGGCCTGGCCTGCTTTCTGCTTTTCGTGCTGAACTCCGCGGGAATCGTCGCCGGCGCCCTGGCGAGGAATAAGCCGGCGCCCGACGAGGCGGGGGCGCCGTAAGAGCGGGGCGAGAAGCGAGAGAGCCGGGTGCGAAAGCAGGCGTCGGCTCCCTGTGCAGGTACACAACTCTTGCTTCCGTTGCTGCCTAGGTAGAAACCTCGTACGGCGCAACAGCAGCGGTCCAAGCTGAACGGCAGCGATCAGGGCTGCTTTGAAAGGCTAGCGAACGGCTGAGCAGGCGCAGCGGCCTGCGGCTCACAGCAGCAGCGCGGGCGGCGCCACAGCGACGACTTGAACAAGCTGGCGCGAGCAAGCCTCGCCACTACAACTACGAACAACAAACAACTACAACTATAGAGTGCGTTTAATGCATGCGTTTGTATTGAGAGTCATACGTCATACTCATAATAATCGCAAGAAGGTTGTTTTTGTTTGGGTCGTTTTTTTTGTCGTGTCGGTGTCAGTGTCAGTGTCAGTGTCAAGCGTTGAACAATGACAATGACAAGGATCATCAAGAGCAAGAGCTACAGTCCACCATAGAAGACGTCGGCCTGTCGTACCGGTACCCAATAAACATATACATATATATAAACACAAACACCTCCACCCAAAAACTATTCACTATTCCTATATTCAAAAAACTACCCTTGGTAAACCTTTAACACCTTGTTTCAACCACTGTAAGCGCCGGTAATCTCGCTTTAACGTTAAACTATATGCCCTGATAGAGCGAGAAGCCGGTGCTGGGCCAGAACCAGAGCGAGCGACCGGCGCAATCTACAATCTAAATTCCACTATCCAACACCGACCCCAATACTATTGCCACAATACTACCACACCAGTCCCACACTACACACTACGCCACTACTACATCGGTCACGCCCCCACGCCGGCGCGGCAGCGCGCCACACCCAGCGTGTGCGGCATGCGCACGAGACACACCACGGCATATCCCCCACACCCTCCCAACGGCCATCGCCCCTGCCAGCGACGCGCGTCTGCGTCTCTCTGCGCAGCGCCCTGAGGTGCGGCACGCCAGCTCCTTTCCCCTACACCATTCTGAGCCCCAGTCTTGCCGGGGCGCTCACCTCCCCCGCACCCCTCCCAATCGGCAGCCTCCCGCCGTGCCGCGGCTGCTCGGCGCCCACACGGGGGCTGCCCACCCCCGACCCTTCCCCACATTTCTTAGCCAGGTCCGGATCCTGGATCAGGTCCTCTTCCGAGGCGAGAGTCCAGCTCCAGGTCCCAGACCCGGTCCACTTCCGATGTCCGGAGTTCAGACCCGGTCCACTTACGATGTCCAGATGCTCCGCTTAACTTGGCCCTGGGGCTCCAGAGCTCCAAGCGCAGGCTTACTGCCCGTAGGCGGTGCGCTTGACCCCCCGCTGCTCGTACTCGCCGTACGCGCCGCCCGCGTAGTTCGCGTCGTTGTAGTAGGCCGGGGCGCCGCCGCCGTAGGCCGGGTCGGCTGCGCCGTAGGCTGCGCCGGCGGCGCCCGCCGCGGCGCCGTACTGGGCGCCCGCCGCGGCGCCGTAGCCGGCGCCGAGAGCGCCGGCAGCGGCGTAGGGGTCCGCGGGCGCCGCCGCGTAGCCGCCGTAGCCACCGTAGCCGGTGTTGGCGGGAGGCGCGTAGCCGGTGGGTGCGGGCGCGCCGTAGCCGCCGAGGGCGGGGGCGCCGTAGGCGCCGGCCGCGGCCGCGCCGTAGGCGCCGGCGGCGGGCGCTCCGTAGGAGACGGGGGCGGGGGCGCCGTAGCCGAGGGGGGCGGGCGCGGCGTAGCCTCCGTAGCCGGCGGCGGCGGCACCGGGGTAGGCGCCACCTCCGCCCATGGTGGTCACGTCGCAGAAGGGCGCCGGCGGCTGCTGGCCGTACATGCCGCCCATGCCGCCGCCGTAGCCGCCGGAGCCGCGGCCGCCGCCGGGGGCGGCGGCGCCGCCGCCCTTGCCGGCGGTGGGCGGGCGCTGGCTGGCGCTCGAGAGGAGGGCGGTCACCTCGGCCTCGGCCTGCACCACCTGCGGCTCGAAGCCCATGAGCGAGACGAGCCGCTGGTCGTCGGGGAAGCCGGGCGGCGGGCCCTCCTTGTCGAGGATGAAGATGGTGCAGCCGGTGCGCGTCTGGAGCTCGCGGTAGGTGGCGCCGCCCTGGCCGATGAGCCGGCCGACGTAGGGCTTGAGCACCAGCATGTCGTGGCGAATCATGCCGGGGGTCTGCTCGAGGGACGCCATGCGGCGGCCCGAGGGCTCGGCGGCCGTCGGCCAGCCGGTGACCAGAATAGATCCGAGGCCCGACGCCGTCTGGCCGGGCGGCCCGGCTGCGCCGATCTGGCCCGCGGCGCCGTAGCCCGCGTAGCCGCCGTAGCCGCCCTGCTGGGGCTTGTGCGGCGCCGCCGCGCCGCCTCCGGACAGCAGGGGCGAGGAGCCGATGAGCGTCTCGACCTCCTGGATGGCGTGGATGACCTGCGCTTCGTAGCCCATGATGATCACCAGGCGCCAGTCGTTGCTCCAGCCGGGCGGCGGGCCCTCCTTGTCGAGGACGAAGATAGAGGCGCCGGTGCGCTGCGAGAGGTCGCGGAAGGTGGCGCCGCCCGAGCCGATCAGCCGGCCCACGATGGGCTTGGCGACGCGGATGTCGTGGCGGATGATGCCGGGCTGTTCGCAGAGCGCCGCCATCTTGCGGCCCGAGGTGGAGTCCATCGCCGGCCAGCCCTGCATCAGGACCTGAAAGCCGCCCGCGGGGGCTCCCGCGCCCGGGGTGCCGCCCATCATGCCGCTCATCATGCCCATCGGCATGCCGCCGCCCTTGCCGCCGCCGCCGCCGCCCTTGCCACCCCCCTTGCCCCGGCCGCCGCTGCCGCGCTCACTCTTCGAGCCGGGGCCGCCTGCCTTCGAGCCCGGACCCCCGGCCTTGGCCGACGCCCCCGGGGCCGCCTCGGCGGGCTGCGCCTCGACCGCGCCAAGGCCGAACGCCGCCTCCCCCGCCGCCTCGCCGAAGCCGGTTGCCCCGTTGGAGTCGCCCCCCTCCATCACGGACGAGATTCCGCCCTGGGCAACGGCAGCCTGCAGCGCGAGAAGCTTGTCGGCCGGCGTCTGCGCCGGGCTCGCCGGGTCGCCAGCAACCTTGCCGCGCGTCATCATTTTGCGAAGAGGTGCTGCGCAGCTTCGGGGTCGCGTCGCGCTCGGCGCTAAAAAAAAACAAAGAAATAAAAAACGGTATGCGAAAAGCCCCCTTCGATATTTTATGGGGGAAGGTAGGTCCTATTATACCTGCCCTTACGGTAGAGGGGGAGGAAGGGGTGGAAGTTGAGGTAGGGGGGAAAGAGTGGGGGGAGGCGCCACCAAATCGCCCATCTCGTTTCAGGTCGTCCTCTCCCCCCTCCCCGCCATTCCATACCAGTTTTCCAATACCGTCGGGGGCATGTCCAGCCTGCTACGCGCCGCCCGACACAGCTTGGACGGAGAAGACGACCTCGTCGCGGCGATATGGTGCGCGTTGGCTCGACGCCCTCGGCCGAACGCACGGCCCTTGGCCCGGCACGGCTCCGGCGAGCCACGTTCCGCTCGCTCGGCCGCTGGCGAATGCGCGGAAGAAGCTCAATCGCTGCTCGCCCGGTCACCCCCTTCTGCAGGTGGAGGTTCGCTTCCTGCTGCTCGAGTCGGCGATGGGGTACGCGGTCTTTGACCGTAAGGAGTCGGACGAGATTGGCGCCGAGCTCGCCGACGCGCAGAAGGCGACGCCCGACTTTGCGCGTTTCTCGAAGATTGTGTCGCTGCGTGGCTTCACACCGTTTGCCTCGGCAGAGGACGCGCTCGAGAACATCAACGACGTGGCCGAGGGCGTGCTCTCGAACGTGCTCCGATCGGCGGTCGAGTCCAACGTGCCCTCCTCCAAGGAGGGCAAGAAGGCCAAGGCTGCGCTCGGCGTTGGCGAGGAGAAGATCGGCAAGTCGATCCAGGAGGAGCTCGGCTGCCCCGTCGTCTGCAACGACCTCACGCGCGAGCTGCTCCGCGGCTGCCGCGCGCACCTCTCCACCTTCCTCAAGGGCCTGCGCTCGGGCGACGTCGAGCGCGCCCAGCTCGGCCTTGCCCACTCCTACTCGCGCTGCAAGGTCAAGTTCGACGTGAACCGGGCCGACAAGCACATCATCCAGGCTATCGCGATCCTCGACACGCTCGACAAGGACATCAACACCTTCGCGATGCGCGTGCGCGAATGGTGCGTCTGGCCTCCCTCGTCCCTGCCACGCCTCTGCGGCCCGGCTTGCTTGGTACGGCCGCACGCGCGTGCACACACTCGGCGGGGGTGGAGAGGAAGGGGGCTGGGCTGTTTCCTGTGGGGGTCGTGCTCTCCCCTGACATTCGCCTCCGGCAGCTAGGATGAGAGGAGAGGGTTTGTAGGGTTGGTGGGGAGGCGGTGCGAGGCGGGCGGGCTAGCTGTGGGCAATGGTGGGTTTGGGCGCTGTTCGGCCGATGGTCCTGGTTTGGCGGCAAACCGAGGCTTGGGTGAGGGATGTGGCCTGTTCATGTGGGTGTGTTTAGGTAAGGTTTCAAGGCTGGCTGGGAGGGGCATACCAGGAGGGGCGGGGGGGGTGCGAGGCGGAGCGTCCCGCGAGGCGGCGCCCGAGCTCCGTCTGGTCACGACGCCTGTCCACGCTCGCTGGACCTCACGCCCAAGCAAGCACCGCTCTAGACCCCTTTGCCCCTGAACCTAAGGGGTCCCCTCGCCGACCCGTTCCCGCTGTCGTATAACTGTAGGTACTCGTGGCACTTCCCCGAGCTGCTCAAGATCGTGGCGGACAACTACATGTACGCCTCGCTCGTGACGCTCATCAAGCGGCGCGACACGCTCTCCACCGAGAGCCTGCCTGGCATCGAGCGAGTGGTGATGGACGCGGACAAGGCGCAGGTCTGGTCCTCTTCTAAAAACACCCTCCTCTCTGATGGAAACAGCTCTTCACCGTTACCAGCCCTGTTCTTTGTTGCGTCCAACCGCCGGGAGCCTGCCTGACATCGAACGCGTGGTGGACAAGGCTCAGGTCTGGTCCTCTACCCCTCCCCCCCACCCTCTAACGTAGACAGTCCCTTCCTAAACAAACCCCCCTCTCTTGGGACAACCCATCCCTTTTCTTGCATGTCCAGGTGGGTGGCTGCGGCGCACTTTCGATTTCTTGTTACCCTAACGTAAACGCCCCGTTCTTCATCGTAAACTTTTTTCAAAGGCTGTACTGGAAGCCTCCAAGCTTTCGATTGGGACGGACGTTACGTTGCGGAAATTGATTTAACCTAAACTCCCCTCTCCTCTGTGTGTGTGAATGTGTGTTCCTCATACTCTAACTACCAAAGCTCACTCGTTGGTGACTTTTCGGACATGGACGTAGTCTAAACTCGCCTCTCCTTTCTCTTTTTTTCTGTTAGGCTGTGCTGGACGCGTCCAAGCACTCGATGGGGATGGACATTTCGGACATCGACCTCCTCAACATCGACACGTTCGCCGTCCGCGTGATGAAGCTGGCCGAGTACCGGCGCTCGCTCCAGGAGTACCTCCACTCAAAGGTGCGAGCCTATCTATCTATCTATTTGTCTATCTGAATATATATGTCCACATATATATATATATATATGTGTGTGTGTGTGTGTGTGTGTGTGTGTGTATACATACATATAGACATATATATATACACCTACATACATACATAGAGAGATATAGACATCTATCTAACTATTTTACTATCTATCTACCTGTATCTACCTATCTATATCTCTCTACGTATATATCTGTATATATCGATATATATCTACCTATCTATAACGCATGTATTATATATCGACATATATCCATCTATATATCCACACACACACACACACACACACACACACACACACACACACACACACATATATACATATATATATATATATATATATATATATATATATATATATATATATATGTGTGTATATGTATATGTGTGTGTGTGTGTGTGTGTGTGTGTGTGTATATATGTGTATGTGTGTGTTTATATA
>Ga0105053_10008859_pt1 | contig 12946 bp, 7 predicted proteins | sample BON01_FD_78093 | JGI IMG/M metagenome (GOLD analysis project Ga0105053, IMG submission 78093) | Freshwater microbial communities from Lake Bonney liftoff mats and glacier meltwater in Antarctica - BON-01 | ecosystem: Environmental > Aquatic > Freshwater > Ice > Glacier meltwater | place: Lake...
AGACACACACACACAAATACACACACATGCGCGCGCATGCACACACACACACACACACACACACACACACACACATACACACACAAACACAAACAAACACACAAATACACACAAAATCAACAAAACAAAAATTACCTGCCCGAGTGTTCACTCAAGAAAATTTCTGGAACAAACAAACTAGTTGCCCCCTTTCGCTTCCAGACCAGTATCTCGCGATCCCCACCACTCAAAAGACGACTGCCGTCATGACTCACATCCACACTGTTCACCCTGCCCACGTGGCCGTCGAGAGGACAGGCATCATGGGGTATGAATTCAACTATGTTCTTTTTAGCTGTATCCCAACGCGTGTAACATAAACAGCCATTGCGACCTTGGCCATTGTGCCCATCTAGCCTGCACTTAACCTCCCCCGTTGCAGTGCTACAGATCAAGACATCGCCATCGGCACTGGCTGACGCCAAGAGCTTCCCGCACGGAAAGACTTTGACAGCTGTCACCTCTGCAATGTGTTCAGAAATTGTCAAAAGCGTGGCGTCCGAATGCTGCTGCTCGGCACCAGCATTGATCCACCGCATCAGGTTGGCGCGCGCGGGGCTTGGGTAAAGTGTGGCTGCGTCACACATTCCCGAAAGATCGGGCCATGTGATCTTGTCAACCTGCCCTGGCAATCCAGTGGATTCTGGCTCTTGGTAGGCCAACTGCAAGAACAATACAGCTGCAGCCCTGCCCCGTTGTGTTCTGATCGAGTCGATGTTAAACGAGACCACACTCTTGCGCCCTCGCAGGGTGCTGCTCTGAGGATAGAGGTCTACGGCATCACTCAGCTCATTCAGGAGGTCGATGCAGGCACCAGAGGCAACTTTGGCTGCGCAATAGCTCAAGGTCATTGCCTCCTCTAATTGTTTTTGCAGCTGCTTTTGCAGTTTGCGCAATCTTTCTGTGCCAGACTTGACATCCGGAGTGTGCTCACAAATGAAGCGAGCCTTCTGATAAGTGTCGAACAGCCCAGTGACATGGGCGTGGACACGGAGAAAATTGACCTGGACGACCTGATGCTGCTGACTTTGATCAGGGGCAAGTGGCAAAAGGCAGCCCTCTTTCACCAGCACCCCGCCTGCTGCGAGAGTGGTAATGCCCCTGATATCATCCCCAACCTCGTCATGGAGCTGCAATCTGGTGAGTGCTGACAAGCGATGGAGCACAGATGCCACAGCCCTGCTGCCCTCAGGGCCAATGCTGCACTTGCTCAGATTGAGTTCTGTCAGCTGCACTGCACAGCCCAGTCCCTGCAGAGTCTCCACAGTGCAAGATTGACTATCGAGTTGTGTCTTGGATAGCCACAGCTGAAGGCCATCGAAATCTATAGCCACACTCCCGTCATTTCCGACCTTTACCACTGTGCCTGTAGAGCCCATCTTGAGCTTAACCTTTTTGAAAGGCCGTTGCACATCCTTCACATACAGCGCACCAGACTCGGTACCATCATCCCATTTCACCTGGTACGGCTGCAGGTCGTCAGGACCATTATCTTTTCTCACAGTACCCAAATTGGCGTGATTGTGTGTCGACATAACACGATCCAAAACCGTAATCCGTCCATTTTCTTGCACAACCTGGTCAAACGTTTTGTCGATCATCACCTTGTCCCCCACAGGCCAATCGACTACTGTCCTTTTCTGAGGATGCACCAACAGCAGACAGCCCTCTTCACTAATTGCATTGTGGCTAATGTCAAAGCACTTGAGCGACGTTGCAAACTTCAACTTCTGCCCAAGATGCTTGCAGCCCGCTGACCCGATCCGATTGTTGGAAATATCGAGTTTGCGAAGACTCTGTAGGGACTCGAGCGCAACAGCAATCATGGCAGCATCAGCATCATTCAGCTGGATGCTACTGAAGTCAAGTTCCAGAGCGTGCTTCAAGAAACTCTGTTTCCAATTGATCATTTGATCCTCGTTGACGTTCTTTTCCGGCTTGACATCGTCGACCATACGCAAAATTTCCTCGCAGCAATCACGATATCCGTGCAGTGCTGCGGCTTGAATAGGAAACATCTTAAACTTGCTCTTTCCCCGCATCAATAAGGACTGACGAGAATCTGAATCGCGCCTAATATCGGCCCAAAGCCTGTCGTGGTAGCAATCTTGCATGATTCGTAGCGCTGTCTGCAAGAGTGGTAGATTGCCTTCCCTGCATGCAACGTGCAGAAGCGATCCGCCCTCGCGCCTGGGGTTCTGCATGGTCAAGACCGTCCAAATGTTTTCTCGTGCCATTGCAAATGCGCTACCGATCCGACTGGAGCAGAGACGAGCAATGATAATGAGGGACTTTTGGCACTCGGAGCTCGAGAGGAGCAAGTCCACAAGAAAATCTCGCACTCCCTCATTTTGCTCCAGATCTATATGATGTAACCCGCTTGCCATCATGCCTCGTATCAGTTTTATGACATCTTGGGAGATGCGGTTCAGATCAGCCACTTGGTGTGAGCTGGCAGATGCTTTGGTCGAAGCTGTGGGATGCGATTGATTCTCTGTCTGGTGGGTATTGCTGTCACCATGCATATTGTATGAAGTAAGCATTGACATTACTTCCTCTTTTGAGAGTTGGCTAGGTCGCTTGACTCCCGAATTGCCTGGGTGCAGCATGTCGAGCACACAAAGTATTTCATCGTCGCTAGAACTCAAACTGCGACGTACGGCCTTGAATTGTTGCATTATAGCCGACGCAGCATAGTACTCCTGCACAGACTTGTGCAAAAAGGCAACCACCCCAGCAGACTTTGTGATGGGACAACACGTCTGCACAAGTTCCAAGATAGATATCTCTGATCGACTACCTCCAGGAGCACCAAAGAATTCAGCCCAGGGGCTGGGGTTTGAAGTGTCATGAAACAACATGCTCGCACTGGCATACTCAACCTTGGGCATGTTCAGGCGAGTCATCGCTAGAGCTAGACGTTCACAAAACTCGACAGTCTCTCGCTGCAGCTGCGTGAGACTGAGCGCTGTCGACTGAGCACCATGCTTGTCCCGTGCTTTCTTCTCGATATATTTTTGTGTGAAAACAGTATAGATAGTGCTGCGGGAAAGCGGGTGTCGACGCAACACCGACAACAAAATATTCACAAGTTTGAATTCCCGTTTGACTTCAGTCGATCCATCCACCGATCCAGCGTCATCGACAACAGCCTCTCCCTGTGTGTTGGCCTTAGCAAGACGATTCTTGAGGTCTTTCACGACATCTTTTACAATCACTTTGAGCTTTGACAGGCCACTATCATCCTGGTTCAACTTGTTTTGGAACTCCTCCAGATGCTTAGCACTTGATGTGATTTCCAACCGAAGCCGTGATGAAAATAATTCAGCCTCGTCCTCAGAAGGGCAGAGCAGAATGAGATTTTGCTTAATTGATGAAGGGGAAGCAGCAAGCTCGTTCAAAACGGACAGAATGTCGAGAATGAGTTCTACCATAAAAGGAGTATCCTTGAGCTCGTCCAGTCCCTCAATCTTCTCGAGACGAAACAGTGTTCTCGGCACACCCCACACTTTGCCTTCTGCAAGCTTTGCCAGCAATGTTTTTTTCTTTTTGGCATCAGTGCTATCGTCAGACGTTTCGTTAGCATCGAGTGATGCCAACGACATTGTGTGTTTGGGTGCAGGCTCTCCGATTTTGTTATCTGGCTTTTCACTGTCCACTCCTTCCTCGCGCGGGGAGCATGGCGGAGGAGAGGGGAGGAAGGGGGAGGTGGGGCGGGAAGGGGAACTTTCTTCATTTTCTTTGTGTTCCTCGTTTTCTTGTAAAATGTCTTGGTCTAGTTTTGGCACAGCAGTAGACACATGTACATCGGCAGATGCGTTGATTTTGTTCAGAAGATGTTCAAACACTTTGACGATTGCCAGGATATACTTGTGATCGTCCTCATCACGATCGAAGAATACACGAGGGGCCTTGGCTAATTTGTTGGTACCTTTGGACACAGTCCTTTTCTTTTGTTCCAGAAGGTATTGAGCCATTTCCTTGTCGTATTCTTCGAGAGCAGCGCCAGAAGCCTCGTTCTGATCCAGGTCCAGCAGGGCCAGACAAACACTCTTTCTGATCTCATCAATTTGCAGCGGAGACAAAACCACCATTGCTGAGTTATCTGCGCAGTAATGCACTTCCTCTTCTGTATCTTTTTTTTTCAATTCTAAGTTAGACCGCTCGAGAAACGTGCAGAGATGCTTCTTAATTATTTTGTCATGACCAGGCTTCGGTTTCGGGAAATTTTCATACACACCTTCAAACATTTTACGCACTTTGATTGACACCTGGCAACGGATATAGGCCTGCACCTTCTTGTCAAAGCGCATGAGCCTGAGCTCGAGAAAGAATTTTTCTGCTTCTGCTGGTTCGTCTTTTGCTATGTTCATAAACTCTACTGGCAAAAACTGTTCTTGATATTTGCCATATTCCTGCTCGGATACATACTCAGATCTGCACAAGGTGATTATCTTTGGGTAGTGTGAAAAGGAAGACGTATGCTTTTGCTCAGACTCAGGGTCTATCTTTTCCGATTTCGAATCGCTTGCACTATGCCGAGGTCGGAGCACCTCTAGATTGTTTGTCTTAAACAGGTTTTTGCACCTGTATTCGGGCTTGAGCTCATCGTAGCCATCCAAGAAGAGCACTACCATAATATTTGAGGAGGGATCCTGAATCTTTTCCTTGAGCTCAAATACCTGTGAGTCGCGTAGACCATACTGCCTTTTCACCCCCTCCTCAAAGAGCTCTGTCAGGGGATTTGTCAACACAGGCAGGTTGATAATGATAGGGATTACGATGATGCCATGCAATTCTGACATGTAGTGGCAATGCTGCAGCAAAAACTTGATTGTGTCCTTTGCAAAAGAGCTCTTGCCTGAACCAGCCGGACCGTGAATCAGCATAGAGCCTAGATCCCAGAATTCATTCTTGGCGGGGGCAGAAGAGACTATGACGTCGTGTCCTGACAGGCGCTTCATGGCGTCCTCCCCTGACAGGCGCTTGTTGATAAAGCTAAAGGCATCGCACCCCTGCTTGCCTCCACCAAGAAATTCAGCTACAGCGGACAGGAGCTTTTTAGGCTTGTTCCTGTTCGACTCCGTGAAAATAGGATCGCCTTCCTTGCACTCATTGCACGAGAACCCGTATGCCACATGCTCGCAACAAGCAAGACATTCTGTGGGAATAAACACTGCATCGGGAAGTGCGTTCTGCTGCTCTTCGTTGTCTCCCAGATACATGCGGATCTGATCCAGAACAGGTCGTCCAGCAACTCTGTTCTCGAGCCTTTGAACGTCCTTGGAAATCGTATCGAGCTTGGAGTTGATGTTACTGAGCTGCGATTGCATTCCATCCAGAAACGCAATGATAATGCCTAAACTTTGGCCAATACCCTCGACGTTACGGAGTTGCAGGCGAATTTCGACCTGCTCTTTGCGACAGTTGATGAGTAGTAGCTCCTTCTGCATGGCATCTGTCTCCTCTTCCATTTTATCACGGAGTTCTGAGAGTGCCTCAATGCGGCTTCTCAGTCCAAGATTTATCTTGTCCTCAACCTCAGCCCATTCATCTGTTCCACCATTATTTTTCTTCGAAACCATTGCTTGAGTCGCCTCTATCTGCATCTTGATCATTCGTGTCTGCAATTTTTGCAACATCGGGACCACAGAAGCATCATTCAGGGCGAGCCGCTCCTTTTTGAGTTTCTCTTCCAATATCGATTTTTCCACAGGATCAGATTCGCTCATTATCTCGACTTCAAGACGCTCCAGACTGTCCACGTCTTGCTGAGCTGCCAGTTTAGGATCCTTCCACGATGCCAACCGAAAATGTGCTGCGTCTGCTGCCGAAGCCTCCATACAAAAGACCTTGCGCACACGAGCATCGGTTTCCAGCGCCTTTCTCTCCATAATAATCCTGTGCACGACTTTGTGCAACTCTTTTTTGGCTTGCGGCGCCAGATTGCCCGTTGCACCCTCGTGCGACAACGCAAACTTAAGCTGCAGTAGCAGGTAGATGCTATTTGCTCTTGTCCGCCACGCCTCACTGCGAGCAAACGCATTCTTCATCAGAGCCCCGACGAGATCCATGGCAGGAGCAAAGCAAGCGCCCAAGCCACTCACGCTTTCCTGCATCTCACCAAAATCGAGATCAAAGTTGTCCTCGACAGCTGCAAGCTGCACTGCTGCCCATTCCTCTCCCTCTCGGAAGACTTTATGTAGCTCGTCTTGAAGTGCAAACTTCATCTTTGAAAGCGAGGCTTCAAATTGTTGTTCAAACTCCCTTTTGCTTTGTTCAAATTCCTCCGTCATGTTCTCATTCATTTCCAGCAGATTCTTCCCCAAAATCGAACAGTCTCCACGAAAACACATGCGTGCACTTCCCATGCTATGGAGACCGCCAGGGCCTGTGAACTTAAACACAGTCCAATTGTGTGATTCTGGATTGAGAGCAGAGTGATCATAGGTCGAATTGTCGAACCTGCCGAGGCCATTAAGATGTTGTCGGGATTCTGCCGTCAGCATATAGTGGGGATTCTGTCGATCAACATCTTTGTCACCACATTTTTGGGCAATCACCCAGTTTGCCTCTGACATGGTTTCTTTTTCTGGGTTTGAAATACCTACTGTCGTCCCACAAACTGCTGAAGTATGCCAGAATATCTCATAGGTAAAACACTTTGATGTATAGATGGGTTTTTCGTTGTGCATCTCGCCTGTTGTCTGAACTGTCATGCTATGAGGCAGCATGACATCACCTGGGGACGTGGCCTTAAAGGTGATATCAATGGGCGCGATGCACTTGAAGATGAGCATAATGGTGCCAAAGATCCGGCTGCTACTCTCAAGACGAACAGCCACGTTGAAAAGTTTCGAATGAGCAAAGTCTGACAAAAATGCAACAGCCCTCACAAGCTCATCCCTCTTTCGGGCATCTAGGGCACACGTGCTATTTTGAATCGACCGCTTGAGAAGCGAGGATAAGCCTCGTACTAGCGTATCTGCGCTGGAAACAACGTGGGCGGCCTCTTGTTGCATTAACTTTGCTTTGCCAACCATGTCGAGTACGGATTGAACAACTAATTGCACATAGTCGAGGGCCAGAATCGATCGTGTCACGTTCTGCACAGTCTCTTCGAGAGTCTCCTTGAGTTCTTTCTGGTCTTCCTTATCAAATTTGGGCAAATTGTCGGCACAGGCGGCGGCAGCAACAACAGCCGTGTCGATAGGAGACAGCGTGTCTGCTACTGTGGTCGCGACTTCAGTATATACTGGTACTAATTTTCGCATAATTGACTGCATCTCTCCTGGGTTCCCAGACGTCAGCAGCTCCTGCATGTTTGCCTCGAACTTCGAGCTGAGTTTCTTTGCATAATTTTCAGCCTGCATTTCGGAAAGCTTGATACTAGACACAGTAGCACAGAATGTAATAGCCTTGATGATCATCTCCAGCATTTTGCGCGCATTTCCCACCAGCGCCAGGGCTGTGCGTACACTCGTCTCTGTTGATGCCACAAATGTGTCCACAAAAACAAAGCCTGCTTTAAGCAGAACTACGAATTCGCTGACTTGTGCATGTCCATTGCGTATCGCTGTCAGCGTGCTTTCTTCAACAGGCGCCTTAGAAGATGACCTGATGCTTTCCAAAAAAACTCCTAGCTCCTTGAAAATATTGAGCTTTTTGTCTCCCCCTCTGGCATGTGAAAGATTGTGGCGTTGTCGAGGAGCGTCCTTGCGCGCGCAACACATTCTTGCAGCGCACTGGAAATTTCAGGCTCAATTATGGCGCGCAATTCGCTCACGATCTCATCGAGCTTGAAAGGACCTCCATCCCGAAGAATATTTTGACATGTCGATTCGACGAAGACGCGCAGCCGCTGAATATTTGCAACACCTCCGTTCGAACTCCTTGTATCCGTTCCAAAGGAAGTTAGCTCGACAAGCCCCATGAATTGACGTTGTTCTGGTTGCAACGGGAGATCTTTCCCAGATATAGCCTCAGGCCGCAAAACGAATGCAGTGTCTTTGCTATCTTGCTCTTGCTCTCCAAGGAGAAATACCGTGATGCACTCCTTTGTCAGGTGCGAAACATTGAAATCGTTATTGCCTATGAGAGCGTCTGTCAAACAGCCTACAAAAAAAGAAACAACTTGTGGCGAGGGGTCGAAATCTGCAGATCCCTGCATGTTGCGCAGCAATCGCACAATCTGGTTCGTTGCGACAATATCGTTGCGAGGATATTCAGCATTGCTCGCCGCACCGTCCCGATGAGCGCTGGCTGAAAGCATACGCAATTGTTGTTGAAGCGTGCCACGAAGCGTGTTGAGGTTGAAGAGCAACACATAGGTTCGCTCCGCATTGATCTGCATCATCTTATCTGAAGTGTGTTCTTACAAAAGTGAGCACACATGAGTTCGCACATATCTCGTTACGACGGGCGCGGGGCAAGCGGAGGGGCTTTAGCCCCGGAGCCACCGCGTGCCACAGGAGTCGGACCAGAGTTCAATAGATTTTGTCCTTTTCCTGCCGATCTGATTTGAGCGGGCACTTTTTCCCCCTTCTTTTTCCTCGTTTTTGAGATCGAACATCTCCTCGATCTGAAATCGGAGTTGAACTATGTCCGATTTCAGATCGGGGGGGGTCCCGGCCGCAAAATCTAGGTGGAGGGTTCCCAGCGCTCCAGAGAAGCGGGAAACGAAGCCCGATTTCAAAAAAATCGGGAACAAAAGGATGTTAAATCTCGGGAAAATTCCAAAAAATTAAATTCGCATGAGTCAACACTCATTTTTCACATGAGTCAACACTCATTCTTGATAGCAGAGAGAACCACAAAGCAGGGCACGTGGCAAACGGAGGGGCTTTAGCCCCGCAGCCGCCTCGCGCCACTGGAGTTAGACCAGAGTGCCACGGATCTTATCCTTTTCCGGATCTTGTTGTTTGAGCAGGCCCTTTTTCCCGCTTCTATTTCCCGTTTCTGAGATCAGACATCTCCTCGTGTTAGATCGGACTTCACCTATATCCGGTCTCAGATTTCGGGTCGAAGAGACGTCCGATCTGAAAAAAACGGGGGAAAATAGCGAAATAGGACTCTACTACCGCAGCAAAAGTGGAAAATAGACATAAAAACCCCGTGGAAACTCTGGTCCGACTCCTGTGGCGCGCGGCGGCGGAGGAGCTAAACCCCCTCCATTTGCTGCGCGCCCAACGTCAATATTGAAAAGTGCTTGCCTGCAGCCATGTTGATGCCCGTGCACACATTCTGCACAAGGCTGCTGTCCAATTTCATCATGGCAATAGACTTGCCGATGTCAAAAAGGACTTTGAAACCGACCAGCGCCGCGTTCTTCGCGAAATTCGGATCTGGGATGGCAATGACAGTGGTTTCTACTTGAGCAAGTGTCGCATCGAGGAATGAGAGCGGCAATGCCTTCCTCTGAGCCTTGGACACCATCTGGCACTGCTTTCTGATTGCTTTAATCGTGGCTCGCCACCTTTTTTTCTGACTCTCGAGCGAGTGCAATTTCTTTGTTCGGGCGCCATCACCAATCTTCATCACAAGCAGAAGTACCTGGTGAAGAGTAGGTGGGATGCAGTTGCAAGCAGTCAGCCACTGAGTAAAAAGGAGGGGGGGGTCATGGAAGAGCGAGAGATGCAGGGACTGAGATCAGGAGGAAAAAGAAATGGAAAGTGAAAGAGAGAGCTTTGGAGAAAATACAGCACAGAAATTCAGGAAGAAGGAGCAAAATTAGATGAGAGGTGGGGTGGCAGCACCACTCTCGCAACCTCCATGGCAGGCTGGATTCCCTCAGCACCCGCCAAAATAAACTGGTGTTGAAGCTCAAGAAGCCGTGAAACCAATCCATGTTGTGAGCTTGAGTTCTCTGGATCACCCCCAGTCAGTGTCGGCCATTTGCTGAATTCGCAATCCTGTATGCCCATCAGATGGTCGCAAATGTTGAGGAAACAGTTTCGGTCGGCGTTTGCGCTCATATTATCCCACTCACACCTCCCCCAGCTCCCATGTCGGCGTTGCAGCGCTAGAAGCGCCTGGTCAGGAGCAAACGAGCGCTGAGGCGGGCTGCTCATAGGTTGAGACATGGTGCCCGGTGAAGATGACTTGACGACAAGCACCTCGCAGTCGACATGGCGAGGCTCGTGCGCAGCTTGCCCTGAATGTTCCTCGTGCATTTCCACACTTGGACTTGATAAGACCACATCATCCTGCGGGATCGTCCCGCTGGCACTCCGAGTGCCCAATGGGTCAGGCGTGATACGTGCAAACAGGCCAGCGAAACAGCTGCGGGACATGCTGAAAGTACGTAGGGAGTCGACGACATCAGGGCCCCTGTCCGTACCGCGCAAGCCTTACGGCACTTCTCTCCGTATCCACTTGTCTCAATATTACCTGCACATGAACGGCAACTGTCTCGTCAGGTAGATGAGGCTGCATTGCACGCATTACAGTGTTCGCACAGTACAGCTGTTTTTGCGCATCCCTCCTTACACAGCGAACCCCTGGGAGCCTCCGCGCCCACTGGAGTGGACAAGAGTTATGCGAAACGTGGCAAGAGGGGAGACATGACGGCCACGTCACTCCCCTACCGATAGACGGCCATGACACGCAATGACAGTCGCATGATAGTCGCACATTGCCTTGCACTGCAATCACACTGCATACACCTTGAATCTATCGACGCAGCGGCGCCGCCGTCTTCGCTCTCGCCGAGTCTCGGCTGAGACGTAATAACTCAACGTCACGATCCATTTTTCATGTACGACCTAGGAGAGATAGAATGTTTATTAAATGACAACCACTGCACGAATCAACAAGTAATCTGGCCGAGTCGCGATCGGTATCCTCTGGGGATCACTCAAAAAAACGAGAAATAAGCTGCCCAGCGAGCAGTGGGGATGTGGGCGCCGAAGGCATGAAAGTGAATATAGCCACCGATTGCCATCCTTTTACCAACATTGAAAAATGAACCCAAATTGCTAGTGCTGTCGCAAATCTTGCGCTCACCTTGGAACACCTTCTAACAAAATTGTTGGGGCTTCCTGCACAGTCTCCATAAAGAAAAAGAAAGCTAGAGAAAAACGAAGAATGGAACATATACTCAAAGAGACACAGATTTTCGTCGCTTTCGTCTAATGGCAAGGCAAGTTGTACATGGATCCGCGGCAACGATCTTCGGAATTGTTGTCGCCCCCACGTGACGACTAAATCCTCGGTTCGAGTCCGGGCAGCGGCACGCATGGAAGTATCTCCCAAACCAAATGTACTGTGTATTTTTTGTCTAATTGGCAAGGCATGTTGTACATGGATTCTGCGGATTCGTTGACGCCCCACGTGACGACTAAATCTTCGGTTGGAATCCGGGCATCGGCACGCATGGAAGTATCCCTCAAACCAAGTGTTGTGTGAATTTTGGTTCCAAAAATCTCGGACCTGATTTGAAACAGTGGTTAAACCAGCGGTGTGTGTTCCCAAAACTCCTGTGTGCGCACGCCAGAGATTGGGCGCGCGGCAAGCGGATGGGCGCCATCCCCGCAGCACCTCCGCGCGCCACAGGAGTCGGGCCGCTATCCCACGGATTTGAAATCTTTTGACAAACAATGGGTCAGTTTCCAACGGAGCGAACTTGGGAGAGCGTACAAAAACTCCATGCGCGGGGAAGCTAGTCCAAGAATAGATGTGACAACTATGTGACAGCAAAAGCATTCTTTGAGCGATTTTATTTGGTTCCAGGACTCCACCAATTTGTGCCCTTTGTCATCATGCCCTCGGCGCCCACACCCCCACCGCTCTGCGCACGACTATTGGATCCTGTGTGGATGTGGGCAACCGCGTTCGTGCACCATGTGACGACTAAATCCTCGGTTCGAATCCGGGCAGCGGCATGCAATAAGATTTCACACACCTTAACGTTTGGTTGATTTTTGTTTCAAAAATCTCGGACCCGATTTGAAACAGTGGTTTCGAAACCAGCGGTGGGTGTTCCCAAAACTCCTGTGTGAGCACGCCAGAGATTGGGCGCACGGCAAGTGGAGGGGCGTCAGCCCCGGAGCCGCCGCCGCGCCACAGGAGTCAAACCGTTATCCCACGGATTTTTTTCCTTTTCCATGGTGTTTATTTCCTGCTGTGAAAAAAACTCCTGTGTGAGCACAGCCCCACGTGACGACTAAATCCTCGGTTCGAATCCGGGCAGCGGCACGCATGGAAGTATCCCTCAAACCAAATGTACTGTGTATTTTTTGTCTAATTGGCAAGGCATGTTGTACATGGATTCTGCGGATTCGTTGATACCCCACGTGACGACTAAATCTTCGGTTCGAATCCGGGCAGCGGCACGCATAGAAGTATCCCTCAAACCAAGCAAGTGTTGTGTGAATTTTGGTTCCAAAAATCTCGGACCTGATTTGAAACAGTGGTTAAACCAGCGGTGTGTGTTCCAAAAACTCCTGTGTGAGCACGCCAGAGATTGGGCGCGCGGCAAGCGGATGGGCGCCATCCCCGCAGCGCCTCCGCACGCCACAGGAGTCGGGCCGCTATCCCACGGATTTGAAATCTTTTGACAAATAATGGGTCAGTTTCCAACGGAGCGAACTTGGGAGAGCGTACAAAAACTCCATGCGCGGGGAAGCTAGCCCAAGAATAGATGTGACAACTATGTGACAGCAAAAGCATTCTTTGAGCGTTTTTATTTGGTTCCAGGACTCCACCAATTTGTGCCCTTTGTCATCATGCCCTCGGCGCCCACACCCCCACCGCTCTGCACACGACTATTCCTCGATTTCTGTGCATTTTCTTTCCCATCCGCCCCTCAATTTTTGTCTGCACGACTCAACAAGTAATCTGGCCGAGTCGCGATCGGTATCCTCTTGTTTTCACTCAAAAAAACGAGAAATAAGCTGCCCAGCGAGCA
>Ga0105053_10008863_pt1 | contig 12943 bp, 10 predicted proteins | sample BON01_FD_78093 | JGI IMG/M metagenome (GOLD analysis project Ga0105053, IMG submission 78093) | Freshwater microbial communities from Lake Bonney liftoff mats and glacier meltwater in Antarctica - BON-01 | ecosystem: Environmental > Aquatic > Freshwater > Ice > Glacier meltwater | place: Lake...
TGAGCATTTTCTGCTTTTAACGCTTGTATTTGATCTTGGTCTGTCATCTTAAGGCACAAAGTTGAAAAATTTACTCCAAATTTGCCGCTCCTGGGCATAATAAGGCGGCTGGATAGTTACAAATTAAAGGTCTGTTAACAAACAATAGGGTTTATGGGACTAAAAAGCGCCTAGACAACCAATTTTTATGCTGAAATTAATTTTTCCACAACTTGGGTTATTCCGAACTTTGGGGAATACCTGTTGCTTTTTGCGGCCATAAATGGCCGCGTACTGGCGGCTTAAAAGCCGCGCTACCGCTTCCGCCGCTTGTAATTCCCGCTGCCGCCGCTGCCGCCGCTGCTGTTGCTGCTGTTGCTGGTCCCGCGGTTGGTACGGCCACGGCCTGCACTGTTCTTGTTGTTGCTGCGGCCACTGCGCTGCCGGCTCTTATCCTTTTCATGGCGCCCTGCACCCGCCGCAAGCTTGTCGAGCGAGTCGTGGCCTTCATGCAGTACAAGCATGCCATTGGACAGTATTTCCAGGTCCTCTTTCACTATGTCATCGCTGACATAGTGTTCTTTGTTCCAGGTTTTGTAGGCGAGTTTCATGTAAGAAGCAATTACTTCCACAAATCCTTCGCGTTTGGTGCCCTCAGGCATTTCAATGGCCTTTTGGATAAGCTGGTGGACGCTACTCCCATAGTGCCGCTTGCGGGTAGAGGAAGCAGGATAGCCCAGCGGTTCCGGCTTAGGCCGGTCTTCTTCTTTTACAATGATGATGCCCGGGGGCGGGGTAACATCCAGCCCTGGACCCGCGATGGCAAACACATGGTTCCAAAGCTTTTCTTTGAAATCGTCCATGTTGCGGTTCGGGTTGCTGGGGCTGAGTGTGATCATTAGCCCAACGATGGATTCCACCGTCGCTTGACGTTTTTGTGGCGATTCAATCGTTTTGGCGTGTTGTATCATTTCCTGAATCGAGCGGCCATATTCTGGGTAGATAATGTCCGGACGTTCGGTATTGTATTCAATATCAATATTATTCATGGTACTTTAATTGTAAGTTATGTTTACTCAACGGTCACAGACTTCGCCAAATTGCGCGGCTGGTCTACATTGCAGCCGCGTAACACTGCTGTGTGGTACGCCAGCAGTTGCAACGGTATGACCGACAAGAGCGGTGTAAACGGTTCTTCCGTTTCGGGTATTTCAATGGTGTAATCGGCTATTTCTTTTATCATGGTATCGCCTTCTATAACGACAGCGACCACCACCCCTTTCCGGGCTTTTACTTCCTGAATATTTGAGGCAACTTTATCGTGGGCGCTTTTGTTCGTAGCGATCACAAAAACCAGCATATTTTCATCAATCAGGGCAATCGGGCCGTGTTTCATTTCAGCGGCGGGATATCCCTCGGCGTGAATGTAGCTGATTTCTTTCAGTTTGAGGGCACCTTCCAATGCCACGGGGAAATTGTAGCCCCTGCCAAGGTAAAGCGAGTTGTTGGCATGTTGTAGCTCTGAGGCGATATATTCCACTTGCTTCTGGCAATTCTGCAATAGCCTTTCCACTTTTTCTGGAATACGCGCCAGTTCCTGCACCAGTTCCTGGTAGCGGGATTTGGGCAGATATCCGCGTTCGTAGCCCAATACCAGCGCCATCATGGTGAGCATGGTCACCTGTCCGGTAAAAGCTTTGGTGGAGGCCACGCCAATTTCCGGGCCAACGTGGATATAAGAGCCGCTGTGCGTCAATCGGGCGATAGAGGAACCCACTACGTTGACAATGCCGTAGGTAAGGGCACCGCGTTCTTTGGCCAGTTCCAGCGCGGCAAAAGTATCGGCCGTTTCACCCGATTGTGAAATAGCCAGCACCACATCTTGGTCGCGCACCACCGGATTGCGGTACCGGAACTCGGAGGCGTACTCTACTTCCACGGGCAGGCGCGCCAGATCTTCAAACAGGTATTCGGCAATCATGCCGGCATGCCAGGAGGTGCCACAGCCGAGGATAATCATGCGCTGGGCATTCACCATGCGCTTCATGTGCTCTTCCATGCCACCAAGGCGTACCCATCCGGCATCGGCATCCATACGCCCGCGCATACATTCTGCAATGGTCGTCGGCTGCTCGTAAATTTCCTTGAGCATGAAATATTCGTAGCCGCCTTTCTCCAACTGCTCAATTTCAAGTTCTATTTCGTGCACGGTGTGCGTGGCGGTTTCATTGCGCAGGTTTTTAATGACCAGCCCTTCTTCCAGCGTAATGGTGGCGACTTCTTCGTCGTTGAGGTACACCACTTTTTTGGTGTGCTCTACGATCGGTGTGGCATCAGAAGCAATCAGGAATTCATTTTTTCCGATGCCCACCACCAGCGGACTGCTCTTGCGGGCTGCCACCAGTTTTCCTGGGTCTTCGCGATCCATCACTACGATGGCGTAGGCGCCTTGCACCTGCGTCAGTGCTTGCCGCACGGCTTCTTCGAGGGGCAGTTGCTCGCGCATTTGAATTTCCTCGATGAGGTGTACCAGCACTTCCGTATCGGTTTCACTGATAAAAGTATGGCCGTGCTTTTTCTGGAGTGCACTTTTTAAAACAGCGTAATTTTCAATAATACCGTTGTGGATCAGCACCAATCGGCCCGTGCCGCTTGCGTGCGGATGCGCATTGGTATCATCGGGCTTGCCGTGCGTAGCCCAGCGTGTATGCCCCATGCCCACATGGCCGCTGATGTCTTTGTCTTTGGTGAAATTTTCCAGTTCAGCAACCTTACCCTTTTTCTTGTAAATGTTGAGATTGCCGTTTTGCAAGGCAATACCCGCACTGTCATAGCCCCGATATTCCAAACGGGTGAGCCCCTTAATGAGGATGGGGTAAGCATTCTTGGTTCCGATGTAAGCGACTATTCCACACATACTTTGCAAACGTGCGGTTTCATGGTTTCAAGGTTAAAAGGTTTCATGGTTTAGCGATTTGTAGTTGTTTTGAAAAACTAATTCAAAATTAACACCCGATCGCGTAAACCATGAAACCATGAAACCATGAAACCATGAAACCCTTTTTAGTTAACTCTAGTGTATTTCAATTCCAGTTTTGCGGGAAATGTCGCGCTCTTGGGTCCATACAGCACAGCCCGGCGAGCGGTACGCGCCCTTGGGTAAACATTGAGGTATATGGTTCTGTTTTTGATATTTGGTGCCGCGTCATCGTCCACGATATGCTGGAATTCCTCACTGATAGCCATGCGGTAACGGGTTATCAGGGTATTTCCATTGACGTATTCTTTTTCGGGAAAACCACCAAAACCCCGGAGGCTTCCGCTGCCGGTGGGGCCCAGTGCGTACAACACATCATTCGTGAAGTTAAACACAGTATCTCCAACAAATTTAGAGAAAACAAGTTGATCGGCTGGCAATAAGTCCGGGTTGTTGTCAGCAACAGTGAGCACCAATTGGGCTTTGTTCACCGCAATTTTGTCAAACTTATTGGCGTAAGGGAAAGACATCTTTACTTTCAGGCCGTTCATGCCCTGCAAGTATAGTTTGTCTTCCAGCGGCTTGCCGATAAACGGGCCTGCTTCCGAGCCTGCGTAGTCGTGGTTAAAGTGGGTAAATTTCGTCACGTTCCGGAAAAAGAAGTCGAAACGCTTTTGAATGGTATCGTCCTTAATCCTGTAATACAGTGCCATCCGGCTCAGGGCATTGCTGTTCAGGTTGAAGGCTAGCATGGCACCAGGGGAAGCGCCGTTGGCATTGCTCACGATTTTTATACCGCGAAATAGCCTGTAAAATGCCGTATCCGATTGCCAGATAATGGAATCGAGGCCCATAATTTCCTTGCCAAAATTATCGTCGAGCTTAACCCGCAGGAAAGCACCGTTGTTGCTGTCAAAAAGGCTGTCGGATCTTCGTGGCCGTGGCATAAAATTGTCGATGCGCCCCAATTCGTTTCCTTCTGGAAAACTGGCACTGGAATAATACACGGAGTCATTTTTCAATATGCCGTTCAGCCGCATCACCCGCAGGGTTTGTGGCTGCAAGGTATCGCCGTATACGCCCGCAGCGGCGTAGTTGAGGTACAACACGATGCTATCGAGCGTTTGGTTTGTGTTAAACTGTGGGTTCAACGTTGCCGCTTGCATGAGCGCATAAATATCGGAGCTGTACTTTCCAACGATTGGGTCATTGATTTCGCCGCAGAGAAAATAAGGAGCTGCATTGGTTCGGTCGGAAGTGATAACACTGTCTTCGCGAATCAGCGTGCATTCCACTGTAATGGTATCGGTGAAATCGTAATCGGCATATTCATCCTCCAGAAGTTCCGAGCCAAAAGTGCTGGGTCTTTTACAGGCCGTGTGAAAAAGGGCAAATGCCATCAACAAAATGCCTGCAAATATTGGGAGTTTCATGTTCATACTTCGTAGTGATTGAGCTGTTGTTAGTTTGTGTACGTAATACGTTCAACAGGCGCAAATAGTTGGGTCGGGGGCTTTGGGGGTCAAAAGAATAGCGGGAAGCCTGTAGCCGCCCGCCATGAAATTTATTGAGTCAATCTGCATTATTCAAAATTGATATTACCGCGTTACCGCTTCTTCTGTAAGGCTGCGAAAAAACTCCAGGATAGCCGGAACCATCTCTTCTGCCGCCGTCCAGGGCAATACAGGCTTTTCGCCGCTTACCGACAAATGTTCAACGCTGGTATCGAGCGATTCGCTGCCAATGATGAGGGCATCGGCGAAATGTGCTGCTCCTTTGTGCATCGAAATTTCTTCGCCATCCTGGAATGGCACCAGGTCCTTCTTGGAAAGGTTGTTGATGGCCGCTTTTTGGAAAAAGTGATCACCGCCGACACGCTCCAAAGGTGTGTCAAATGCTGCGTAAACGAGCTGAGATTGGGCAAAAATAGGCTCAGTTTTGTACGCCGTACGCAGGTACAGCGGGATAAGGCTTGTCATCCAGCCCGCGCAAAGCACTACATCGGGTGCCCATCCAAATTTTTTCACTGTTTCAATGGCGCCTTTGCAGAAAAAGCTCATGCGCTCGGCGTTGTCTTCGAAAGGGGTGCCTTTGTCGTCTTCAAAAACGAACTTGCGCCTGAAAAACTCTTCATTGTCCAGGAAATAGACTTGCAAACGAGAGTTTGGCAGTGAAGCTACCTTAATCAGCAATGGGTAGTCATCGTCGTCGACAATAATGTTCATACCACTCAGCCGTACAACTTCGTGCAGGCGGTGACGGCGCTCGTTTACCACGCCGTAACGCGGCATCAAAATGCGCAGCTCATAATCATTATCCTGTAAAAATTTGGGTAATTTACCTACGAGTTCTGAAATGTCGTTGCCTTCAGTGTAGGGTTCCATCTCCTGTGTGATGAGGAGTAAACGCTTCTTTTCCATGTATCTAAAACCAGACTTGATTGGTGTAAGTTTCACAATGTGCAAGCGTGCGATTGCTGCTTTTTGAAAGACGCGACGCCTTTGCATTGCTAATTTCAGATGCAAAAGTATAAAAAATTTTAGGTTCTATTTGCATCTAAAGCACCCAGAAAATTTTCCAAGGTGTAAAATACCCCATTTTGAAGGCTTAATCATCGTTTTCTTGCACTCTTTCCAGCAACCTATACGTGTATGCAAACTCGTTTTTCGCATCTGGCTCATGCGCCTCGCGCCAGGTCTCTACCCACTCTGATGGCACTATTTCAGGAAAAAACACGTCACCTTCGGGTTCAATATCCACCTCGGTGAGGTAGAGCTTGTCCCATAAATCCATGCTGTCGCGGTAAATTTCACCGCCACCGAGGATAAAAACCTCTTCGGCCCCATCGTCGTAGGCCAATCCCAGCGCTTCTTCCACCGAATGGGCCACCAGCACCCCATCGGCGCTAAAAAACGGGTCGCGGGTCAACACGATGTTCACACGCTTGGGCAAGGGCTTGCCAATGCTGCGAAAACATTTGCGGCCCATGATGACATGGTGGCCCAGAGTCGTTTTTTTGAAATAAATGAGGTCGGCGGGCAAGTACCAGGGAATCTGGTTGTCTTTTCCAATGACGTTGTTTTTGGCAGCGGCGACGATAGCAGAAATTATCATTGTAGGGTGCGGATTTTGGAATGCGGAGTGCGGAATGCGGAGTGCGGAGTGCGGAGTGCGGAGTGCGGATTTTGGAATGGTAAAGTTTGGTTTGAGTTCGTTGTTTAGGGTTTGAATTAGGTGTTTTTTTGCCAAAAATGCGGGACGCTTCTTCCCTTTTCTTGAGTTGTCCTGCTGTAAGCACCCGTCCACGTATAAGGCGCTGCATGCACGGATGACCTTACAACGTTTGCAATAGTTCTCTAACAATCCGCCGCATATTAGGTTCTGCCTCCCGCGCCACGGCAATCACTTCTTCGAGCGTGGTTTCCCGAATGGCAGATTGGGGGTAAGATACGTTGCTTACCAAAGAAATCATCATCACGGGCAGGCTCATGTGCCGGGCAGCCAACACCTCCGGTACCGACGACATGCCGGTGCAATCGCTGCCCATACGGCGCAGCATATCGTATTCTGCCGGGGTTTCGAGGTTGGGGCCGGGCAAGGCGGAATACACCCCTTCGATGGCGCGGATACCTGCGGCTTGTGCTAAGGCCATAGCTTTTTGGCGCAATTCAGCATCGTAGGTATTTAACAGATCGGGGAAACGCGGGCCGATACGCTCGTCGTTGGGGCCGCGCAGCGGGTTCTCAGGCAACAGGTTGATGTGGTCGCGCACGAGCACAAGGTCGCCTGCGTGCAGGTGCGGGTTGATACCACCAGAGACATTGGTGATGACAATCCGCTCAATATCCAGGAATTTCAGCACCCGAATCGGAAACACGACTTGCTGCATGCTCCAGCCTTCGTACCAGTGAAAACGGCCCGCCATGACGACCACGGGATGGCTTCCCAGCATGCCAAATACCAATTTCCCGCGATGGCTTTCCACAGTGCTGCGGGCAAAATGCGGAATATCAGCATAGTCGATTTCCGTTTCTATGTCGATGTCGTCGATGAGGTTGCCGAGTCCGGTGCCCAGCACGATGCCCGTGCGGGGCTGAAACACCGTTTTTTCGCGGATGAAAGCGGTAGCTTCCTGGATTTGTTCGTAGAGCATTGCGGGGCAAAAGTAAGGAAAGCTTACAGATATGGTTTTGTGTTTTGATGCTCTTTTTATTTCCGTGAGCCTGAAGGCTCTCGTCCGGACCGCGTAAACGCGGTGCTACCAGCGCTCCGTGGGTACATCTGTTTTGATGTTATATTGCGAAGGAACGGCGCGGCGCTACCAAGTCTACTCATATCCCCAGATCAGCGGGCATTCTATCCAATACCTACAAATTCCAACCCATCACCCAAGCCACACATACCACAACCGAATTTTCCCACGGAGCGCCGGTAGCACCGCGTTTACGCCAATGTCGTTGACTTAGCGATTTCAACTGATGGCAGCGTGGCAAAAACCTCCTAGGCATTAGACCCGCGTCCCGTAAATGTACAAAAGTCAAAACCTGGCTAGAAGCAATTGGCAAAGCAGTTGTTCCGCTTTAATTTCCATATTGAATACCAAACAGTGGTGTCATTCCGAGCGAAGCGAGGAACCTGATGATTGGTATCGTTATTCCTCAGGTTCCTCGCTTCGCTCGGAATGGCACCACTAGTTTGGTATTCAGCATGTTTGAACGTTGATGCCATACAATGCAGGGATGTATACATACGCTAAGTCAACGACATTGGCGTAAACGCGGTGCTACCAGCGCTCCGTGGGTACGTCTGTTTTGATGTTACAGTGCGAAGGAACGGCGCGGCGCTACCAAGCCTACTCATCTCCCCAGATCAGCGGGCATTCTATCCAATACCTACAAATTCCAACCCATCACCCAGGCCACACATACCACAACCGAATTTGCCCACGGAGCGCCGGTAGCACCGCGTTTACGCGGTCCGGACGAGGGCCTTCAGGCTCACGTTTAAAAAAACAATCGGTTAATTTGAGAAGATCCAATATTCTGAAAGCAGTGCTTGCCCTAACTTTACCCCCACAAAAAATTGACGATTGGCAATTAAGCCACTGCCAGATAATTATATACTATGCGCAAATTCACCGCCCCCAAAATCCACCCCGTCTCCTCCGCACCGCTCGAAAACGCCGTGCTCATCACCGACGATGCCGGGAAAATTCTCGCCATCGAAGCCCTGGAGCTACATGACCCCGCCAGTGTGCAACAACTTGAAGGGTACCTGATTCCAGGTTTCATCAACACCCACTGCCACCTCGAACTCTCGCACATGAAAGGCAAGGTGGATACCGGCACTGGCCTCATTCCTTTTATCACCGGCGTGGTGACCCACCGCAACGCCTCGGCGGAATTGATCGCCGAAGCCATCCAACGCGGGGAAGCCGAAATGCTGGAAGGCGGCATCGTGGCCCTGGGCGATATCTCCAACGCCCCAGATACCTTTGCCGTGAAAGCCAAAGGTGGCATGCGCTACTACACCTTCCTGGAAATGTTCGATTTTTTGCAGGAGGCAAACGCGGAAAAAACTTTCAACGATGGCATGGCGGTGTACGAACAGCTTGAATTGGCACCCGGTAGCGCCCGTTCCCTAGTCCCGCACGCCCCGTATTCCGTGAGCAAGAACCTGTTTCAAAAAATCAATGCATTCAACCCAAAATCGGGCATCACCGTCAGCATTCACAACCAGGAAACCCCGCCGGAACAGTCCTTGTTCCTCCACAAAACAGGCGATTTCCTCGATTTTTACGGCAAATTTGGCATTTCCCTGGAAAAATTTGACGCTACGGGAAAAACAGCCATCCACTACGCCCTGGAACACATGAACCCCGCCAACCGCAGCCTTTTTGTGCACAACACCCTCACTACCCCGGAAGACATTGCTGCAGCACAAGCCTGGAGCCCCAACGTTTTTTGGGCAACCTGCCCCAATGCCAACCTCTACATCGAAAATCGACTGCCGTATTATCAGTCGTTTATCGATGCCAATGCCCGCGTCACCATCGGCACCGACAGCCTGACCTCCAACTGGCAATTGTCGATTTTGGAAGAAATGAAAACCATCGCACGCTTCCAAAGTTATGTGCCTTTTGAGACGCTGCTGCAATGGGCCACCCTCAACGGGGCGCAAGCGCTGGGCTTCGACGACACCCTCGGCAGCCTGGAAGTAGGCAAAACGCCCGGACTCGTTTTACTGCAAGGTTTGGGCGCCAATGGGACGCTCACACAAACTGCTACCGCGAAAAGAGTGCTCTGACCCAAGGGAGTTCCTTACTTTTGCGCACAGCGGGCAAACTCCCGTTCCACAACCATGCGCATTTTCAAGTTTCTGTTCCTTTTCATTTGTTGCTGGCAAATAGCCTGTACCCCCCCCGATCCCGATAAAAACAAACCCAAGCCCGGCAAGGTCAACCTCGACCTGAACAACAAGCTGGTGCAGCGTTTGCACGACTTCCAGGACAAACACCAGACGGATAGTTTGCTGGCTTATTTCAGCCATAAAGACCCGACGTTGCGCTACCTGGCGGCACTGGCCTTTGCATCTACCCGCGACAGTTCTGTGATTGACCGGTTGGCGCAACTGATGCAAGACCCCACAGAGGAGGTGCGCATTGCGGCGGCTTTTTCGCTCGGACAAATCGGTACCGCTAAGTGTGAAGCGCCCCTCATCCAGGCTTTTGATGCCCGGGATTCGCTGTCGCAACACCAGCGTTTAAATGCCATTATCCTGGAAGCCATCGGCAAATGTGGCAGCATGAGCTCGCTCAAAAATATGGCGGCCATCAGCACTTACGCCTCCACCGACACCTTGTTGTTGCAAGGCCAATGCCGGGGCATCTATCGTTTTGGACTGCGCGGCATCATAGATCCCGCTGCGACCAACAAAATGATCGAGTATATTTTCAGCGACCAATTGCAAATACCGGAGTCGGCCCGCTTGGTGGCCGCCAATTACCTGGCCAAGGCAAAGGACCTGAAGCCCGATAGCTTGCAAGCTGCCCAGATATCCGTCGCATTTGTACGGGCATCCGGAAATGCCGACATTCGAATGGCGGTGGCCAAGGCGTTGGGACGCTCCAAAACAAAGCCCGCTTTCGGCATGATCTCCAAGGTGATTCAAGATGAAAAGGATTGGAGGGTCAAATGTGAACTCATCAATGCCCTGGTGGGCTTTCCTTATGATACGGTTCGCGTGATTGTCACCCCGCTGATTGGCGATCCCAACCCACATATCAGCCGCACCGCTGCGGAGTTTTTTGTACAAAACGGCCAGGCAAAAGATGCCGACTGGTATTGGCGTCTCATTCAAGACAATCCGGACCTGCCCTTGTTCGCGCAAATTTTGCTGTTCCGCGCCTCCAACAAATTGCTGTCAAACAGCTTTTACCCTGAATCTAAGGATTTCGTAAATTTCAAGTTGAAAGAAATGTTCCAGCAGGCAAAAAGCCCCTACGACCGGGCAGCCTGTCTGGCGGCACTCGGCGAATTCGGCTGGAACTACCGCTATATTCACGACAAGGGCTACAACGATCCGCACCCGGCAGTGAAAACCGCTGCTGCCGAAACCCTGCTTTCCATCATGCAGCGCCCCGATTTTTACGGCTTTTTCGGCGAAGGCTCCAAAGGGGTGCGCCGTGAGTTGTACAATTACCTGCGCGAATCTATTTCCTCCGGCGACGTGGGACTGATCGCCACCATGGCCCCAGGCTTCGACAACAAATTATTGAATTTCAAATCTTTGCGCGACTCGCTGCGCCTAGAGGATTTGAATGTCAGCCTTACCAAACTCAAAATGCCCCGCGATGTGGAAGCCTACATGGCGCTCGACAAAGCGATTGCTTTTTTAGAGGACAGAGACCCCCGGCCCCCTATGATCCCCTGGAATCACCCCATCAACTGGGAGCGGCTCAAGCTGGTAACACAACAAACGGAGGTTACCATTGAAACAGTCAAAGGAAATGTGGTGCTGGAATTTTTGCCCCACGTGGCGCCGGGCTCCGTGTCCAATTTCCTGGAACTGGCCGCTACAGGCTTTTTCAACGGGAAAAACTTCCACCGCGTGGTGCCCAATTTTGTGGTGCAGGGCGGTTGTCCGCGCGGCGATGGCTACGGCGCACTCGATTACACCATCCGCACCGAAATAGGGCTGGAATGGTATGACAAGGCCGGGTATTTGGGCATGGCTTCCGCTGGCCCTGATACAGAAGGCACGCAGTTTTTTATCACCCATTCGCCTACGCTGCACCTCAATGGACGGTACACCATTTTCGGGAAAGTAAAATCCGGGATGGAAGTGGTGGATATGTTGCAGATGGGGGACGTGATGGAGAAGGTGACGGTGAAGTATCAGTAGGGTTTTGGCCAGAAGGAATAGAAGAAAAGCTGTATTCGTCTTTGCTTATTCGTCGGGCCACGAAAAGTGGTCAGACGAGGGCCATTTGGTCTGACCACTTTTCGTGGTCCGACCAATAAGTATCGGCATTTGCCTGAGTTCATGCACAGAATGCGGCAATAACGTATGTACACAAGTCCAAACCTCTATAAAAAAACTGGCAAAGCAAGTGACGAAATTCAATATCCTTATTGTAAACCAAGCAATTGTGTCATTCCGCGCACAGCGAGGAACCTGATTGTCTATCGTAACCCAGGTTCCTCACTGCGCTCGGAATGACACAACGGCTTGATATTCAATGTAATTTATGGGGAATGCCCACCCGTACAATTGCTGTATGGATTCAATGGTTGAAAAAGCTACACGAAATTTATCAACGAGCATCACCTATCCCCATAACAACGATCATCCTGTAGGATCCAATTATCCGTGACTTTTGCGTTCAACTTAAGCAAAAACGCAGCTATGAAACTATCCCACATATTGCCCTTTGCCCTGCTGGCAGCCCTGCTTTCCAGCAGCAGTTGTTCCCCTTTTCTCAAAGTTTATTCAGAGGAAGAGCCGGGCATCAACCTGTACAAATACACCACCTTTGCCTGGCTGGACACCCCTGCCAACGAGCCAGGTTTCAGCGGGACATCCTGGCAAAGCCAGCGCAGTCAGCAAAAAATACGCGGTTCCGTAGCGCAGCAAATGGAGCGGTATGGCTTCAAGCGCTGCGACACCGAGCCTGATCTGATGCTCCATTACCACGTCGTGATCAAAAACGAGGTGCTTTTTGTACGCGACCGGTATTGCGACGAAGAAAGCTGGAACCGCTACGGTCATTGTAACCGCGTTCGGCCAGTGAACTACGAAGAAGGCATGCTAATCATTGATTTGATCGATACCAAAACCGGCAATCAGGTATGGCGCGGTGCAGCGGTAGCCGTGCGGGAGAACCTGAACCCCGAGGAGGGAGATGCACGAATCGAGAAGGCTATTCGGTTGATTTTTAAGAAATTTCCGCAAAAGCCGATTAAGAGCATGGCGGGGGAATAGGAATGTGGAGTGCGGAATGCGGAGTGCGGAATGTGGAATGCGGAGTGTGGAGTGCGGAGTGCGGAGTGTGGAGTGCGGAATGTGGAGTGCGGAGTGTGAAATGCGGAGTGCGGAATGTGGAGTGCGGAATGCGGAGTGCGGAGTGTGGAATGTGGAGTGCGGAGTGCGGAGTGCGGAGTGCGGAGTGTGGAATGCGGAGTGTGGAATGCGGAGTGGGGAATGTGGAGTGCGGAGTGTGGAGTGCGGAGTGCGGAGTGCGGAATGCGGAGTGCGGAATGCGGAGTGCGGAATAGGAATGCGGAATAGGAATGCAGATTTCGGAACGTTGATTGAGGAATGCAGATTTTTTTCCCTTTGTCAATTCAACCAAATTTTTTCATCTATCTTTTGGCCAATAGTGCCAGCACAAGATGCCTGACGCATTTGAAAATGCTGTGCTTATTCCGCACTCCGCACTCAAAAATCCGCACTCCGCACTCCAAAATCCGCACTCCAAAATCCGCA
>Ga0105053_10008864_pt1 | contig 12942 bp, 7 predicted proteins | sample BON01_FD_78093 | JGI IMG/M metagenome (GOLD analysis project Ga0105053, IMG submission 78093) | Freshwater microbial communities from Lake Bonney liftoff mats and glacier meltwater in Antarctica - BON-01 | ecosystem: Environmental > Aquatic > Freshwater > Ice > Glacier meltwater | place: Lake...
AGGTCGCGTTTGCGCTCTGGACAAGTTTGGTTATAATGAAGAATGGGGTTCGAATGGCTTCGAACGGGCAGGGGGAAATAGTTCGAGGGGGTTCGAAAAAAATCTGTAAGAGGGTGTTACAGTGTGCCACCCTCTCTCCCCCTCGCGGAGACACACACACACCATCCCGCGCATCCACCCGCTGCCCGCGGCTAGAATTCAGAGTCGCTCGTGGATTCCCCTTCCTTGCCTCTCACGTAGCGGTACACACGTGCGGGGGTAACTTCGGAGGAGCCGAGGAGCAAATCCCACGCGCCCTTGCTGCAGCAACGCGTTGGAGGCGGGCGATTATATTTTTTTGGGCGGGGGGGGGGGCGGGTCGGTCGACAAGTTTTGTTGCTGTTCCTCTCTCTCTCTCGTAAAACTGTGCGTGGGCAGCCGTGGCTTTAGATTTGTGTCATTGATTGCGGGATTCCGCGTCTCCGGAGAAACAAGACTCAAGGAGGGCGAGTGAGGGAGGCAAAAAAAAGAGGGGGAGGGGAGCGCCTCGCTCTTCGAGCGTGCGAAGGAACATAGGGCGTCTTTTTTTTTCTTTTTTTCTTTCCTCTCTCCGCACCCGATCTTTCCGCGACCCCTCCCTCCTTCAAGCCGCCGCCCCGAGCACGTCCTCCTCCGGGAACACCACCGCCGCGATCTCCCCGGTCGCGGCGTCCCGCACCACGCTCCAAACGGCGATCGCCTCGTACTCGCGGACGCACTGCTCGACCACCTCGCTTGACAGCCGCTCGAGGGCGACGGCGCCCTGCACGTCGGCCCAGGAGAGCTCGGCGCGCCGGTTGGCGACGGCAAAGTCGCGCAGCCGGCGGTAGCAGCGGCTGACGGGGTCCTCGCGCTGGCGGCGCGCGAGCTCGGGCTCGATGGACGCCTGCGACGCGCGCATCAGCGAGAGGGCGGCGTCCACGTCGGAGCGCGACACGGACGTGTCGAAGCGCAGCTTGGCGACCGCCTGCGCGAGGCGCAGCAGGCTCATCAGCGTGCGCGGCGTCACGTAGGACTGCCCCTCGAGCGCCTCGGCCTCCTTCTGGCGCAGGCTGACGTAGTGGGCGCACACGTAGTCGGCGAGCTCCGGGGCGACGTAGGGCTCCTGGCGGCGGGCGAGGGCGATGTAGGCGCGCAGGACGTCGGGCGGGACGATGCCGCCGCCGCCGCCCGCCGCCGCGCCGCCGCCGCCGCCCGCGCCGCCGGCCGCCGCCGAGCCGCCGCCGCCGCCACCTCCGCCCGCCAGCCCCTCTGGCGCGTCCACCACGCCCTGGTGCACGTTGAGGATGTGGCGCGCCAGCCGCGCGTCCATCTCGGGCTCCGCGCGGTCCAGCAGCAGCCACATCACGTCGAACCGCGACAGCAGGGCGGGCGGCATGTTGATGTTCTCCGCCGGCGTGCGGTGCGGGTTCCAGCGGCCAAACGCCGGGTTGGCCGCCGCCAGCAACGTCGTGCGCGTGTTGAGCGTCGTCGTGATCCCAGCCTTCGCGATCGAGATGGTCTGCTGCTCCATGGCCTCGTGGATGTTGGTGCGGTCCGCCTCGTCCATCTTGTCGAACTCGTCGATGCAGCACACCCCCCGGTCCGCCAGCACCAGCGCGCCGCCCTCGAGCACCAGCTCCTTCGTCACCTGGTTGCGCATCACCGCCGCCGTCAGGCCGACCCCCGAAGAACCCTTGCCCGTCGTGTAGACGGCCCGCGGCGCCACCCGGGCCACGTGCTTGAGCAGCTGCGACTTGGCCACGCCCGGGTCGCCCATCAGGCACACGTGGATGTCCCCGCGCAGGCGCATGCCGTCGGGAAACGAGCGCGGCACGCCGCCCACCATCTGGAGCAGCAGGACTTTTTTCACGTCGCGCATCCCAAAGATCTCGGGCGCAATGGAGGCGGCGAGGCGGTCGAAGACGCCGCCCTCGCGGCCGAGGCGCTCGATGGCGGCGACGTGCTCGGGCGTGACGGCGTAGTCGGCGTACGACGCCTTGCCGTGCTCGACGGCCATGACCTCGACGTGCGTCGAGGTGAGGAGGCCCGCGCGCAAGGCCTTCCAGCCCGTGAAGGGCTCGGGCAGGAAGACGCCCGTGACGACGACATCGTCGCCTGCGCGCGCCGTGCGAGTCACCTCTCCGCGCAAGTGCAGCGCGAGCGTGCGCGGCGTGGCGCCCTCGGGCACCTCGTCCGCGCACTCCTGGAGGCGGACCTCCTGGAACTTGACGAAGCGGGAGCCGCGCGTCTGCATCTGCTTGGCGCCCGTGGCGGCAGCGGCGGCGGCGGCGGCGCGCGCCGCGGGGCCCGCGCCGGGGCCGCCTGCGGCGGCGGCGCGCGCGGCGGCGGCCGCGCCCGACGCCGCGCGCGCCGCGCCGCCCGGCCCGCCCGCCGCGTCCAGCGGCATGAACGTGCGCCCGACCACCTCCTGGTACACCTCCGTGCCGGACTCCTCGTCTGTGTACGTGATCACGGACGCCAGCGGCTTGACGTCCGTCACGTGCGTGACCACCCCGCGCACCCGCACCAGCCGCCCGACGTCCTTCGCGCACACCTTGCGCATCCGCGTGACAGGGTGCGCCTTCTCGGCGCGCACGTAGCAGTCGTAGCGGCGGGTGAGGGCGGCGGGGAGGCCGCCCGCGGCGGCGGCGCGGCCGGCGGCGGCGGCGTCGCCGGCGGCGGCGGCCGTGTCGACGACGGCGCCGGCGTTGCCGCCGCCGTTGCCGTTTCCGCCGCCGTTAAGGTTGGCGGCGTTGGCGGCGCGGCGGCTGGCGGCCAAGGCGGCGCGCTGCTCCTGGTCGGCGCGGCTCATGGTGAGCTGGTCGTAGATGTCGTTGGCGGGCGTGGTGGTGGGCGACGGCATCAGGTCGTCCGCCGCCTCGCAGAGCAGGCCCACGTAGTGCATCGTGTTGCCCTTGATCGCGTCGACCAGCGCGACGCCGACGGCGCCGTTGGGCGCGCCGCCGGGGCCGCCGCCGCCGCCGTCCGCGTCGCCGTCGGCCGGGTCGGGCCCGCCCTCCTCGGCCTCGGTCTCAAAGTAGGTGCGCAGGTCGTCCAGGTAGATGTCGAGGGTGCGGCGGCTGCGGTTGGCGATCTCTTGCTGTGGCGTTTTTGCGATCGTTTGTTGGATGTGGAGGGGGCGTCGTCGGTTTGTGAGGTCGTCGGTTGGGGAAGAGAGAGCGCGCTCTTTCTATCTCTCTCGGGCGGCGGGCGAGCGCCCCGACCGCGTCGCCGTTGCAAGAACGCACCAGCATGTCGATGTACTTGTGCGTGGGCTGCGCCGACCCCTCCTGCTCCTCGCGGTAGTTGAGCATGAAGGTTTTGAGCCGCGCTGCAGGGTGTGATGTGTGTGTATTTGGGGCGGCGGGTGAGAGACTCGAGAAACGCGAGAGTGAGTTTTTTTGAATCAGTCTTTCCCTTTGGTTCGTCGTTCGACGCACGAGCTTCTCTCGCACGACAGAGGCGCACGCGCATGCGCTGAACGCACGATTGACTCACACTTTTCGCGCTCCATGACGCTCCGCTCGGTGGCGGCCGCCATCTTTTTAGGCGGAAGCGACGGCCTCTAGCTTTTTTTTGAAATCGATCAAGAGCGCCCGTCCCTCTCTTGGGAGCGAAAAAGCGTCGGGGGTTCCAAAGTTGAGTAGACTGTATGTCTCCGAGACGGTGGTGTGTGCTGTTGTACAGAGACAGAGAGGGGGTCATTTGTGGTGCGTGCGCCGAAAAATGCGCCGCCGATGGGCCGTCAGCGACGGCGATGCAAAGCGGAGGGCCGACAAAGACGGCGATCGACGCTCTTCCAACAAGCGAGAATGCAGCACGCATACTCACGAGACCGCATATCCTTTCCTCGGCTGCTCGTCGATCACTCATCACCACTCACACAGGCAACACACAGGCACGCCGCGCGCGCGGAGGCGGACAAATAGCCCAGAACAAAACCAACACTTGTCTCCTCCTCCCGCGGGCACGCGCACGCCCATGGCCACCGCCGTCGCCCCAGAGGCCGAGCGCCTGCCGTACCTGCGCCTCGCGGACGACGACGACGCAGTGCCGGGACCAAAAAGCGGCGGCGCACAGACCACGGCAGCAGCAACAACAACGGCCGTCGCGCGCCCGCCGCCGCGCGTGCGCGCCTTGAGCGAGCGCTCGCCCGACGGCGCCGCCGTGCTGCACTACCAGGTCGTCGACCTGGGCGCGCAGGTGTACGTGTGGGTCGGGGGCGGGGGAGGGGGGCCCCCGACGGTGCCCAACCTGCACTTTGCGATCCAGCAGCCGCGCCGGGCGGGGGGCGGGGGGGAGGCGGCCGTCGCCGCGCTGATCCCGGACGACGCGGCGTCGGGGCGGGCCGAGGCGATGGCGCGGCGGCTGGCCAAGCGGGTCGGGCGGCCCGTGCTGCTGTCGCTGGCGGTGCCCGGGGCGGCGGACCCGCTGCTGCACGCGCTGGCGGAGCGGCGGCTGCTGCAGGAGCTCAAGGAGATGGGGCTGTTTGCATCAGCAGCGCCGGCGGCAGCACCAGCAGCAGCAGCAGCAGCAGCAGCGGCGCCCGGGGGGTGAGACGACGGTGGTCCAACGCAACAAAAAGACGCCGACTCGAACAATGCGATTCCAACAATGAAAAATGGAGCTCGCCGACATTGTAATCTACCCGGTCAAGTCGCTGCGCGGGATCAGCGTGCCGCGCGTTGCCGTAGAGCGAGAAGGCCTAGCGTTCGACCGCCGGTGGATGCTCGTGCGCGCAGACTCTGGCCGCTTTATCAGCCAACGCGAGTTCCCGCGCATGTGCCTACTGCGCACCGAGCTGTCGCCCCTGAACGCGCCCGCAATCGGCACGCGCAGGGCGTCCGAGGCCGACCGCAAGGGCGCGCTCGTCGTCCACGCGCCGCCGGGCGCAGCAGCGGCGGCGGGGGGACTGCCGCCGCTCCGGGTGCCGCTCGGTTCGACGGCGGCGGCTGGGGGGGGTCCGCTGATCCGAGCCAGCGTCTGGGAGTTCAAGGGCTCGGCCGTCGACGAGGGCGACGAGGCAGCCGAGTGGTTCTCCCGCGCGCTTTTCGAGGCGGAGGACGACAAGCCCGCCTCCGCGCGCCCGCGCGTGCGCCTCGTCCGGCATGCGCCCGACGTCGAAGACGGGCGGCGCGCCGCCGACCCCGCCTTTGCGCTCCCGGGTTCGACAGTGGGCTTCGCCGACGGTTTCCCCGTGCTCGCGGCCAACGAGGGGTCGCTCGCGGACCTGAACGCGCGGATAGCGCAGGGGGCGGCGGGATCGCCGCCGCCGCCGCCGCCGCTCGCGATGGCGCGTTTCCGGCCCAACCTGGTCATTCGCGGCGGCGAGGCGACGAGCGCGCCGTGGGCCGACGACGGGTGGGCGCGCGTGCGCGTGGGCGCGGGGGGGGGCGGCGCGGACGCCGGGGGCAGCGGCATGGAGTTTGACTACGTCAAGCCGTGCGGCCGGTGCAAGGTCACGACTGTCGACCCCGAGACGGGCGAGACGTCGCCCGACGAGCGGCCGCTGCCCGCGCTGCGCGCCCTGCGCTCGGGCGCGGCGCTCGGGTGGGGCTCGGCGCGCCCCTCGTTCCGGCACCACGTGTTTTTCGGGTGGAACGTGCAGCCGGTGATAAGATCCAGCGGGGAGGACGAAGGCGCCGCCGCGGGGACGGATGGCGGCGGCGGCGGCGGCGGCGGCGGCGTGCGCGCGTTCGACGGCGACGAGCCGCTCGGCGTGCTCGAGCGCGGCAGCCCTGTCGAGGTGGTGGCGCGGCGAGAGTGGCGGTGACGTTTCCCCTTTTTTTTCTTTTTTTTTACTTTTACGTTTGATTTGTAATCGCGGACGGTCCTCCAGGCGTGTTTACACGCAGCGCGCACCTACACGCAACGCGCGCCTACGCCGCCTCGGGCAGCATCAGCCCCACGAACCGCCCCCGCTGGTCGAACGTCCGCTCGGCCGCCGCCCGCACCTGCTCGCCGGACAGCGCCTCGAGCTCGCCCAGCTCGCGCAGCAGGCCGCGCCACCCGCCCGGCACGGTCGCCTCGTACGCGGCCAGCGCGCCGGCCAGGCCCGCGTTGCTCTGCGTCGCGCTCAGCAGGCCCACGGCCGCGCCGCGCTTGACGCGCGCGAGCTCCGCTTCCGTCACGCCCGAGGCGGCGAGCCGGTCCGCCTCGTCCTGCATCAGGCGCGCCAGGCGCCAGCACGCCGCCTCGTCGGCCGCGGCCCCTTCGGCGGGCACGCCCGCGGCGAGGCACGCGCCGGCGTGCTTGTCGCCCGGCCAACCGGGGACGAGCGTCGCGCCGATGGCCTTGCCCGGCCGCACGAGCGCGGCGCCGAACCGCGACGCGCGCCCGGACGAAAGGGCGTCGCAAGCGGCCTCTAACGCCACGCCGTCGGCGCCGCCCGCCGCGAGCGAGGGGCGCGGGTAGGCCAGGTAGACGGCCGGGCCGGCGGGGCTGCGGGCGACGTACTCGGCGGCGCCCGCGGAGAAGCGCGGGGGGAGCTCGGCGCCCAGGGGCAGCCTATTATCATACGCTGCAGCTGCGCCGCCGCCGCCCCCGCCGCCCGCTGCCGCCGCAGCCGGCGGGGGGCCTCCCTCCCACAGCCCAAAGTAGCGCTCCGCCATGGCGGCCACCCGCTCGCACGCGCGCGACCCGTCGGCCACGCCCGTCGCCGCGGACACGTCGCCCGCGACGGCCAGCACGGCCGCGCGGGGGCCGTACCGCTCGCGGAAAAAGGCGGCCAGCTCGCGACGGCCGGCCGACGCCACGTCCTCGGCGTACCCGAGCACGGGGCGGCCGTAGTTGTTGGTGTTGCCGCCGCCGCCGCCTATTCCGCCGCCGCCTCCGCCTGTTCCGCCGCCGCCGCCGCCGCCGCCTTGAGATCCCGCCAAACCCAAGAAGGCGCGCTCGGCCATGGCCGCCTGGAACTTTCCGCGCGGCGACGCCTCGAGGCGCGCGCGCCGCTCCTCGGCGACGACGCGCTTCTCCTCGTGCAGCTGCCGGAAGACCGGCGCGGCCAGGCGCTCCGACTCGAGCGCCATCCACAGCTCGAGCCGGTTGGCCGGCAAGCTGCAGAAGTAGCGCGTCTCGTCGTGCGAGGTGGCCGCGTTGAGGCCGACGGCGCCGGCGGCCTGCAGGCGCGCGCCGTAGCCGCCCTCCTGGCGCGCGTAGGCCGCCGCGGCCGCGATCAGGCGCGCGAGCTCGGCCTCGAGCCTGGCGACGTCCGGCGGGAGGGCGCCGCCGCTGCTGCTGCTGCTGGTGCCGCCGTTGCTGCTGCTGCCGCTGCTGCCGCCGCCCCCGTTTCCGCCGATCGAGTACCCCTCGACCCGCAGCCCCGCCGCCCGCCGCGCCGCCCGCACGGCCTCGAACGCGCCGTCGACCTCCTCGAGCGCCGCGCGCTCCCCGGCCCACCCCCCATTGCTCCCCTCGCCGCCCCCGCCCCCGCCCCCACCCGTCCTCGGCGTGCCTTTAAACATCATGTGCTCGAGCAGGTGCGCGTAACCGGTGCTGCCGCCCGGCTCGTCCCACGCGCCGACGTCGTGGTGCGCGGTGACGCTGAGCACGGGGCCGCCCTCGGGGCGCGGCAGGACAAGTAGGCGCAGGCCCGTGGACAGGACGTAGCTGTGCACGCGCGCCTCGAGCGAGGACGCGAGGGCAGGGGCGAGGTCGAGGGCCGACGCGAGGGCGGCTCGGCGCGGGAGGAAGAGGAGAGGGGGGGCGAGGGCGGCGAGCGCAAGGGCGTCGCGGCGCGTCGCTTCGGGCGGCGGGCTCGGAAGTGCTGTTCGCCGCCGCGCCCATGACGATGGTCGAGAGACCGTGGTGGTGGTGCGGGTCTCTTGATGCTGCTGCAGACTCCTGTTGCCGCCGACCACGGGCCACGACGCCGGCGGGCGTAACATTTGGCGTCTAGGAAGAGGGAAATCCCCAAACGTCCGGTGATCGTTTCCGTTCGTCGTTTCTGAGGTTTCGATGTCGGTGATGCGACGTCCGGGCAGTACTTTTGGTATGGCGTCCGGTGGTGAATGTGGTCGAGTGGAGGACCCCCGTCCCCGTCCCCGTCCCCGTCCCCCCCTTCGGCCCTGCCACCATTTTTGCGCCGACTCTTTGCTTCATCCACGCCTCCCCAATCTCCTCCTCCCAAATCCCACACGCAAACGAACACAGCACGCGTCCATCACAAGACTTCGAAACGCGCGCGCGCGCCGACACAGCACAGCACAGAACCACAAAGAGAGGAAGAGAAAAGAGAGAGCCCCCCTGATGGCGGAGCCCGCGGCGGAGCCCCCGGCCGCCGCGCAAGGCCAGCAGCCGGACGAGCGCCCGCCGCGCAAGAAGGGCAAGGTACGCGGGGCGATGCTCGCGGGGGCCTCGGCCGAGGCGCGCGCGCGCGCGCGCGCGCCATCACGCGCGGCACACCGTCCCGCGCGCCGCCGCTCGCCCGCTCGTTCGCCGCCTCTCTGTGCGCTCACTCCCCTCCCCCCACCCCCCGCCGAAAAAAACACAGCACGACAAGCCCAAGCCGTGGGACCACGACGGCATCGACCACTGGCAGCCCGTCCCCGCCTGCACCGCCGAGGACAATCCCTCGGGCATGCTCGAGGAGTCGTCTTTCGCCACCCTGTTCCCCCGGTACCGCGAGCGCTATTTGCGCGAGGCCTGGCCCGCCGTCACGCGCGCCCTGAAGGAGCGCGGCGTCGCGTGCGAGCTCAACCTCGTGGAAGGGACCATGACGGTGCGCACCACGCGCAAGACCTACGACCCCTACGCCGTGGTGCGCGCGCGCGACCTGATCAAGCTGCTCGCGCGCTCGGTGCCCGCGCCGCAGGCGCTAAAGCTCCTCGCCGACGACGCCCTGCAGTGCGACGTCATCAAGATCGGCGGCCTCGTGCGCTCCAAGCCGCGGTTCGTCAAGCGGCGCGCCCGCCTGCTGGGTCCCGGCGGCTCCACCCTTAAAGCCCTCGAGCTGCTGACGGGGTGCTACGTCCTCGTGCAGGGCAACACGGTCGCGGCCATGGGACCCTTCAAGGGCCTGAAAGCCTGCCGGCGGGTGGTCGAGGACTGCCTGCGCAACGCGGTGCACCCGATCTACCACGTCAAGGCCCTGATGATCCGGCGCGAGCTCGCCAAGGACCCGGCCATGGCGGGCGAGTCGTGGGACCGGTTCCTGCCCAAATTCAAGGCCAAGAACGTCAAGCGGCGCAAGCCGCTCAAGGTGCGCGACCGCAAGGCGGCCGAGGACACGCCCTTCCCGCCGGCGCCCGTGCCGTCGAAGGCGGACCTGCAGATCGAGTCGGGCGAGTACTTCTTGTCGGGGCGGCAGAGGCGGGAGCGGGCCGAGGCGGCGGCGGCGGAGCAGCAGGAGCGGCGGGCGGGGGAGGCGCGGGCGCGGCGGGACGCGGCGTTTGTGGCGCCGCGCGAGGAGGACGAGGGCGGCGGCGGCGGCGGCGGCGGCGAGGGGGCGCGGCGGGCGCAGCAGCAGCAGCAGCCTCGGTCTCAGCAGCAGCAGGCGGGCGGCGACGTGCGCGCGCTGGCGGCGTCGCTCAAGGACAAGGCCGGCCGCGACAAGGCGGCGGCGCGGCCCGCCTCGGCGGCGCCGACGGCGCGGGGCGAGGCGCTGGCGGCCTACCTGTCGCCGGCGGCGGCCGAGGCGGCGGGATTCGGCGGCGGCGGCGGCGCGTCGGAGGAGAAGAAGAAGAAGAAGAAGGAGAAGAAGGAGGAGGAGGGCAAAGAGGGCGGCGGCGGCGACGGCGGCGGCAGCGGCAGCGGCAAGAAGCGGCGGCGGCGGCGCGAGGGAGGGGGCGCGAGCGAGTGAGGCCGGTTCGATGGTCCGCCAGGCGGGCCGCGTGCATTAACATTTGCAAAGCACATTACAACAAAGCAAGGTCATAAATTGAAGGGGGGAGGAGGGGGGTAGCAAGCAGCGTTTGCGACGATGCGAGCCCGGACCCCAAGAAGGCACGAAAATAATTCGACAGGACAGGGGGGCACGCGGCTCGTCGGCCTGCCCCCGGCGACGACGGAACGCTGCACAATCCAAAAAGAGCAGCCGCAGCAGCAGCAGCAGGGGAGACGACCCGATCCGACCCGACCGCTCAAGCGCTCCTAAAAACGCCCTCGTCCATTCGCCTCCGGTGTCCTCGCGAAACCTCGAGCAAGAAAACAAACCGTCGTCGCCCTCAACAACCGGCGGCAGCAACAAAACCCCTTGCCCCCAGACGCCTCCTCCTCACCCCCCCTCTAGGTACGCCGCCGGCCCGATGAGCCAGGCGGCGATGGCCACGTACAGCAGCGCCGCGAACCCGACCGCCGCGCGGCCGCGCTCGGCGTCGCGCACGTCGACGACCACGACCTCGTCGTCGACCGTCGGGGTGGGCGCGCCCTCGCCAAACAGCGGGCGCGGCGCCTTGGCGCTGCCGCCGCCGCCGCCACCGCCCTCGCCATCGTCCTCGCCCACAGCGCCGCCGAGGCCCTCCGCAAACGAGCCGAAGGTCATCAGGCCGCCGAGCGGCCCGTCCTTGCGGCGGCGGCCGCTGGCCTCGGCCGGCTTGGTCTTGGCGCCGGCCTTGGTGCGCCGCGCCGCCGACGCCTCGCCGCCGCCGCCGCCGCCAGCGCCGCCGGAGTCGTCGTCGCGACGGTGGTCGATGGGTCGGCGGGCGAGCTCATAGGTTGGGCTGAACGCGTACCCTAGGACGCAACCGGCCAGGGCGCCGGCGGCCAGGCCCGCGACCGACACCCCGCCGTCCCCCGTGCCCGTGCTGCTGGTGAGGCTGTCGGCGCCGCCGCCCGAGGCAAAGGCGTCGACCAAGGCGCGCAGCGCGGCGCCGCCCGTGCCCGCGGCCCTCACTATGGCCTGCACGTCCCTGGGCACCAGGAACGAGGCGCTGTAACCCATGAACAGATCGACCTCGGCGGTGGTGAGGCCGCCCGGCTCGTCGTGCAGGGGGTCGTCCTCCTCGCCGTCGAGGCTGCTGTTGACGCTGCCGCCGTAGGCGCCGAAGGTCAGGCCGCCGGCGCCGCCGGCGCCGCCGCCGCCCGACAGCGCGGGCGACGACGAGGCGGCGACGGCGGCGGCGATGGCCGCCGACGCCGCGCCGTTGAGGCCCGGTCGCCGGTCCGCCTGCTGCTGCTGCTGCTGCAGCTGCTCCTCGTCCATGCTCGACGAGGCGGCCGCCGCCGCCGCCGCCGCCGCCGCGGGCGACACCACGGGCGCCGCCTTGCGCGACAGCGAGAAGGACGACACCACCACCGGCAGCAGCGCCAAGGGGTTGTCTGCGACGGCCGCCGACGCCACCGCCGCCACGGCCGCCTTCTCCACGGCCGAGCTCGTGGGCCTGAGCTTGCTCACGGCCGCGACCGCCCGGATGGCGCCCACGCTGGAGGTCGGCGCCCCCGGGCCCGCGGCGTCCGCGGCCGCCACGGCCGCCGCCAGGCTGCCGGCCTGCCCCACGTCGACCAGAGGCCTGAGGCCCAGCCACGGCGGCAGCGGCCTGTTTTCCGAGATGCGCTTGCGCAGCGCCTCGACCGCCGACTCGAAGCGCCAGTTGCGCGCCGTGTGCACCAGGAGGGCGCCGACCATCCCGGCGACGGCGGGCGCGGGCCCTTGGGTGACCAGGCGGGGGAGGCCGTCGGCACCCGCCGTCACCGCCGCGGGCAGCGCGGCGTCGGCAAAGCCGCCCGCCACGGCCGAGAGCGCGTAGGTCGCCCAGAACAGCTCGGGCCCGAAGATCCCCTCGAGCTCCGCGCCCAGCGTGAGCATGGCCACCAGGTACAGACCCAGCTGGTATAGCGACTCGGTCGCCGCGAACGACGACGTGAACAGCCGCAGGACGTCGCCCTCCGCGACGGCCGCGTGCTCGTTCGCGAGGCGCAGGACGACGGCGTCGGCGGCGTCGGGGCCGACGAGGCTTGTGGTTGCGAAGTAGGCGACGTAGGTGCCGAGGGTGATGTAGTACAGGACGGTGGAGATGACCGGGCGGGCGCGGGGCTCGGCGAGGTCGACGCGCTGGGCGGGCGGGACGGGGCGCTTGCTGGCGTCGCCGGCGTCGTCGCCGTCGGCGGCGGCGCTGCTGCTGGCGGCCGGCCGGCGCGGCTGCGCCGTCTCGGCGGCGTCGCCGGCGGCGGCGGGGGGGGCGGCCGTGGCGGCGTCGCTGCCGGTGGCTGCCGCGCGCGCGCGCGCTGCTCTCCGCCAGACGCGCGCGCGCAGGGGATCGACCCGGGGCGCGACGCGCATCGTTCGGCACAGCGCCGGGGGCCGCGACGCCTCGACGGTCGCGCGTCGCAGCGCCATGCTCTTCCCCCCTCTCGCCGGAGGTGTGGCTCTCCTCTCTTTTTGCTTCTTTGCTTCTTCTTCTTCACGCGAGGCAAAGGGGAGGGGTGGGGGGGGGGAAGGAGGCTCCGGTCGAGGCGGGCGCGCGACGGGGCGGGAGCGAGCAGGGGAGGTGCTTGCGGGGCGCACGACTCGAGGGGGCGGCAATCGATGTAGGGTAGAGTCCGCGTCGTGGGGGAAATGACCAGTTTTGAGGGAGGGCTGATGCCCCGCCGGCCTTTTTGACCCGCCGCCGCCCGCCGACGAGCGATGCGCCCCTTTCCCCGCCCTCGCCCGCCCTCATCTCATCAATCTCTTCCCCCGCCCGCCCGCCCTTGACCGGGCATCCAAAATCGTCCGAGCGCGAATACACGTGTGTGCACAATAGCCAGATAAGACTCTACTCCATCCTGCGCCTGACCCCGAGTCCCCAGCCACCACCGGCGTCGTCGGCCGACCCCCGTTTGCCGCCGACGCGCGCGCCGCCGCCGCCGCCGCCGCCGCCGCCGCCGCCGCCGCCGTCGCTCCCGCCCCCCGTTCCTCCTCCCTCGGCCGCCGCCACGGCCGCCGCCACGGCCTGCGGCGAAAAGTCGGCCTGCAGGAGCGCCTGGGCCACGGCCATGGGGTCCGGCATGGGCCCGTCGAGCAGG
>Ga0105053_10008866_pt1 | contig 12942 bp, 11 predicted proteins | sample BON01_FD_78093 | JGI IMG/M metagenome (GOLD analysis project Ga0105053, IMG submission 78093) | Freshwater microbial communities from Lake Bonney liftoff mats and glacier meltwater in Antarctica - BON-01 | ecosystem: Environmental > Aquatic > Freshwater > Ice > Glacier meltwater | place: Lake...
GGCAAAGGGGGGGGGGGGGGGGGGGGGGGGGGGGGGGGCGGTGCCAAAGGTGAAGGAGGGGCCGGCTGGTGTGACGGTGCAGACGGCTGCGTCGGGCGTGGGTGCGGGGAAGGCGCCTTGGGGTGGCGACGTCGCTGCGCTCGCGGTAGGGGTAGGGCAAATCGGCAGGAGTGACGGCGGAGGCAGTGTGGCGACGGAGGCAGCGAGTGGTGCCGCCGCCGCCATCCCCGTGGCTGGTGTGGCGGCCCATGCGGGCGGCGGCGCGGCGGGAGCCGCGGGCGCGATTCCGAACAGGTCCGCGCCCGAGGGCGGCGCGGGTGTGAAGGAGGAGGGTGTGAAGGACGGGGCGGCCGCGTCGAGGCCAAAGAGGTTTGACGGCAGCGGCGCGGCGGCGGGAGCGGATGCGCCAAATGCGAAGGCGGCCGCGGCGGGCGGTGCCGTGGCGGTGGCACCGGCGGCGGGCGGTGTTGCGGCGGCGGCAAGTCCAAAGGGCGACGTGACTGGCGAAGCTGCTCCAAAGGCGGCGCCGAAGGCTCCACCGGCGGCTCCAGCGGCGAGCGGCGCGGCACCCAAGGCGCCAAAGGCGCCGAATGCGGCGGTTGCGGGCACAGCGCGAGCCGTGGCCCCAGCGCCGAGCATGCCGCGCAAGTCCGGCGGTGGGGTGGCGGCCGCCGGGCCTAGCGCCGTGGCTCCAACGGCCGTTCCGCCAACGCCTGGCACAGCTGCTTGACAGAAGGAGGGCGCGCCACCGCCAAATCCAAAGCTGGGCGTGACCCCGGCTCCGGCCAAGCCTCCCTGCGCGCTCGGTCTGGGCGGGAGGGTTAGCCCAAGGGGGGCTGGCGTGGTCGCCGCGAAGGAGGTCGCTGCGAAGGAGGTCGCCGCCACCGGCGAGAGGCTACACCCCACCCTGGCGGCGTGAGTCTTCTTTGCCGCGGCGGTGAGTAGGGCGCGGGGCGAAGGCAGTGCGGCGGCGGCGACGGCGGCGGCGCCGGCCATCTCGACCAAACGCGGCGGGTGCTGCGGACTCATCATGAGAGAACAGACCGGCACGTTTCGCCGCTTGGCTTCGATGATGGATTTGGAACAGACCTGCGGAGGGGCACACACAGGGCGGAGTACATTGGTCAGTCTGGACAAAAATGATCAGCGGGCTTTAGTTCTTCTAAAAGATCAACAGGTCACACACACACACACACACACACACCGACAGAGAACAACACCCCCGACACCGACATACACACGCACGCGACAAGAACAACACCCCAAACCCCCAAACAAACACCTCCCACAAACACTTAACAACGCTCAAAGGTGAATCATATAAACTATAGACACCTAGACTAATCGTCGGCGGCGGGCTATCCTAGGCTCAGAGGTCCGGCATCGGCGTCGGCGGCTGGACTACGGCTGGCTATCCTAGGCCAAGCTAAACAGTCTGGCGTCGGCGTCGACGAAAGGCGCCTAAGTACTGACAATTGATTCAAATGCTGACATTGCTCGGGTTATAACCCAGGGGCTAACACGACCCACGACAAGCGCGCCGCGCGGTGGAGACATCCGTGTGGGAAGCCAGGAGAAAAGGCAGCGGGCCGAGGGTTAACCCGAATATTCGTATTCGATACGTAGATTCTTGCCCGCTTAGAGCAATCTCGGATAAAAAAATCGCCTCATGAGTAAACCTGGTCGAAACTAGCAACCCCGGTCGAAACCCCAGCTATCCCCGGTCGAAACCGGTAAGCTCGACCGGGTTTGCTAGTTTTGACCGGGTTTGCTCAAGTGGCGAACTTTTCGGCCGGGATCGCTGGAAAACCTCTAGATTCGTGTGGTCATGTCCTTAAGCGTACCAGGGGCGGCACGAAGGGGGCCCCATCGGTGTCCATCTTTGGATAGATGTGCGAGGTTCCCTATAAAAGCCGCCTTAATATTGGTATTCGATAAGTAGATTCGTGTGGTCACAGAAACAAAGAAACACAGCCCTAACACTGGCGCACGCGCAAACAATACACTACACAAGTAACTAGGCTACCCCATACATCCTTAAGCGTACCAGGGGCGGCACGACTGGCGTCCCATCGGCGTCCGTCTTCGGATAGATGTGCGAGGTTCCCGTGAGGAAAACGGAGGTTCCAGAGGCGGAGAGGTTGAGGCCGTAAAAGTCGCAGATGGCCGCGGCCTCGGCCTCGTCTTCGAGGCAGAGCATCCGCGTCAAATCGGAGAGTGGTAGCTCAACCTGCGTGCGAAACGAAGAAAAGTAAGACACTAATCACGGAAACAAAGAAACAAACCCCTAACACTGGCGCACGCGCAAACAATACACTACACAAGTAACTAGGCTACCCCATAGGGGAGTCTGCTAGGCATAGTGCGTGCGGAACGCGCCCTTAGGCACGCCACGCACTAGCCGCATACGCGGCTCCGGTTGTCGAAGACGTGCAGGAGCACGCCTTCTGCTTGCGGGGAGATAATACAGTAGAGCGCCGTACCTTGGACTCCGGTCGTGGGGCAAAGGTGGGGTTGGTGGCGACGATCGCTCGGTAGCGGACCGCCTCGAAGATGGACATACATTGATAGATACATATATGTATATATATGTGTGATTGGGCGATTGATTTGAAGATATACGTCACGTAGGGAGCCGCACCTTGGACTCTGGTCGCGGGGCGAAGGTGCAGTTGGTGGCGACGATCCCTTGGTAGCGAAGCGCCTTGAAGATGTACATAGATATATATATATATGTGTGTGATGGGCTGCTTGAACGATATATTCGTCACGTAGGGAGCCGCACCTTGGACCCGGGTCGCGGGGCAAAGGCGCGGTTGATGGCGACGATGGGGTGGTAGCGAACCGCCTCGAAGATGTACATACATAGATACATATATGTGTGTGCCATGGGCTGCTTGTAAGAAAGATATTGGTCACGTAGGGAGCCGCACCTTGAACTCTGGTCGCGGATCGAAGGTGTGATTCGTGGCGACGATGGCGCGATAGCGAAGCGCCTCGAAGATGCATGTATATAGATACATACATATACATGTATATGTGATCGGGCGATTTCTATGAAAATATTAGGCACGTAGGGAGCCGCAACTTGGACTCCGGTCGCGGGGCAAAGGCGCGGTTGGCGGCGACGATGGCGCGATAGCGAACCGCCTCGAAGATGTACATAGATACATATATATGTGTGTCATGGGTTGCTTGAAAGAAAGAGATTGGTCACGTAGGGGGCCGCACCTTGGACTCCGGTCGCAAAGCGAAGGTGTGCATGGTGGCGACGATGGCTCTGTAACGAAACGCCTCGAAGATACATATACATAGATACAAACATATATATGTGATTGGGCGATTATAATAAAGGTATTAGTCACGTAGGGAGCCGCACCTTGGACTCCGGTCGCGGGGCGACGGCGCGGTTGATGGCGACGATTGTGTGATAGCGAACCGCCTTGAAGATAGATGTACATAGATACATGCATATATATATATATGTGTGTGATTGGGCGATTGAAATAAAGGTATTAGTCACGAAGAAGGGGGCCGCACCTTGGACTTTGGTCGCGGGGCAAAGGCGCTGTTGGTGGCGATGATGGCGCGATAGCGGACCGCCTCGAAGATACATATACATAGATAGATACATATGTATATACATGTGATTGGGCGATTGATATCTAGGTGTGCGCTCGCGCTCTCTGTTCACACCGAGGTGACGAAATGAATCCTTGAATAAATAAACAACCCCCTGTTAAACTCGTGCACGCCCTTCTCTAGCCCACGCTTTGTTTGTGTCTCGTTTGACGCACCCCCCCCCCCTCGATTGAATTGAGATATTATTGAGATATTAGTCACGTAGGGAGCCGCACCTTGGACTCCGGTCGCGGAGCGAATGTGTGAATGGTGGCGACGATCCCTCGGTAGCAAAGCGCCCCGAAGATACAGATACATATACATAGATATATGCCTATATATATATATGTGTCATGGGCTGCTTGAAAGAAAGATATGAGTCACGTAGGGAGCCGCACCTTTGACTCTATTCGCGGATCGAAGGTGTGAATGGTGGCGACGATGGCGCGGTAGCAAAGCGTCTCGAAGATGTACATAGAAGCATATATATGTGTGTCATGGGTTGCTTGAAAGAAATATATTGGTCACGTAGGGCGCCGCACCTTGGACTCCGGTCGTGGGGCAAAGGCGCGGTTGGTGGTGACGATGGCACGGTAACGAACCGCCTCGAAGATGTTCATAGACATAGATATGTGTGTGGTGGGCTGCTTGAAAGACAGATATGGTGAGGAAGAAGGGAGCCGTACCTTGGACTCCGGTCATGGGGCAAAGGCGCGGTTGGTGGCGACGATGGCACGGTAACGAACCGCCTCGAAGATACATATATATAGATACATATACATGTATATGTGTGTGATGGGCTGCTTGAAAGAAAGATATTGGTCACGTAGGGAGCCGCACTTTGGACTCTGGTCGCGGATCGAAGGTGTGAATGGTGGCGACGACCGCTCAGTAACGAAGCGACTCGAAGATACATATACATAGATACATACATACACATATACATGTATATGTGATCGGGCGATTTCTATGAAGATATTAGTTACGTAGGGAGCCGTACCTTGGACTCGGGTCGCGGGGCAAAGGCGCGGTTGATGGCGACGATGGCGCGATAGCGAACCGCCTCAAAGATACATATACATAGATAGATACATATACATATATATATATGTGATTGAGCCGCGTATGCGGCTAGCGGTGCGTGGCGTGCCTAAGGGCGCGCTTCGCACGCACCCTTCCTAGCAGGCTCCCCTGTGGGATAGCCTAGTTACTTGTGTAGAGTATTGTTTGCGCGTGCGCCAGTGTTAGGGCTTTGTTTCTTTGTTTCTGTGAGTGGGCGATGGAATTGAAGATATTAGTCGCGTAGGGAGTCGTACCTTGGACTCTGGTCGCGGGGCAAAGGCGCGGTTGATGGCGACGATCGCTCGATGGCGAACCGCCTCGAAGATACATATACATAGATACACACATTTACACATATATGTAATTGAGCCGCGTATGCGGCTAGCGGTGCGTGGCGTGCCTAAGGGCGCGCTTCGCACGCACTCTGCCTAGCAGGCGCCTCGATGGGGTAGCCTAGTTACTTGTGCAGAGTATTGTGTGCGCGTGCGCCAGTGTTAGGGCGTTGTTTCTTTGATTCTGTGAGTGGACGATTGAAATGAAGATGTTAGTCGCGTAGGGAGCCGCACCTTGGACTCCGGTCGCGGGGCGAAGATGTGATTGGTGGTGACGATCGCTCGGTAGCAAAGCGCCTTGAAGATGTACATAGATACATATATATGTGTGTCATGGGCTGTCTGAAAGAAAGGTATTAGTCACGTAGGGAGCCGTACCTTGGACTCCAGTCGCGGGGCGAAGGTGTGGTTGGTGGTGACGATGGCGTGGTAGCAAAGAGCCTCGAAATGTGTGTGCATAGATAGATACATATAGATAAATGATAGATATATGTGTGATTGGGCGATTGAAATGAAGGGTATTAGTCACGTACGGAGCCGCACCTTGGACTCCGGTCGCAAAGCGAAGGTGTGAATGGTGGCGACGATGGCGCGATAGCGAAGCGCCTCGAAGATATAATACATATATACATATATAAGTGATTGGGCGATTGAAACAAAGATATTGGTCACGTAGGGAGCCGCACCTTGGACTCTGGTCGCGGGGCAAAGATGCGGTTGATGGCGACGATGGCTCTGTAGCGAACCGCCTCGAAATGTTTGTGCATAGATAGATACATATATATATATGTGTGATTGAGCTGCTTGGAAGAAAGGTATTAGTCACGTAGAAGGGGGCCGCACCTTGGACTCCGGTCGCGGGGCAAAGGCACGGTTGATGGCGACGATTGCTCGATAACGAACCGCCTCGAAATGTTTGTGCATCAGGCAGGACGTGAGGTAGGACGCCGTCTTGAGCTCGCGGAAGAAGGCGCCGAAATCACCACCCTGGAAATGGTCACAGACGGATTATAATACAAAGGGGACACGAGCACACACGCACAGGGAACTGATCCGAGAGTGGCTTTGGGAGCCTAAGGGGAGCTCCCTGGAATGTATCTAGATGTTTGGGGGGGGGAGTCGATGCCGCGACCCTAGTTGCCGCCTTAGGCGCCGGCCATGGCACAACGCAGACAGGCGAATGTGGCTGAACCGGGAGTCGAACCCATGACCTCGTGGGTGAAAGCCTGGGGGACAGCACCACAAATCTAAAAGGTCCGGCGACGGAAGCTTTACCAACTACTAGATCTATATTTATTTATCAATATCTATATATATAACTGTATATATAACTCCCTATATATAAATAGATGTATTCATATATAGATAATTATAATTATAACTATAACTATAACCATACCGACATATGTATATACATATATATTAGGTATATATAGGTATACATATAGGTACGACACCGCAGTCCTACAAATAGATTCGCACCTGGATGGCGGCGACGACCCGTAGTGCAATTTGCATCTGTGGCGCCGCCAGGACATATATGTATATATTTATCTCTATTTGTATAGGTATATATATATGTATATATATGAGTAGGATAACGCAGTCCTACAAATAGATTCGCACCTGGATGGCGGCGACGACCCGTAGTGCAATTTGCATCTGTGGCGCCGCCAGGACAGCCGACGGGTTAAGGGTTAAGGGTTAGGGTTAACCGTGTGTAGATATATATATATATCGCTTGAACCGAGTCCAAGGTACGGCTCTCTACGCTGCAAATAGGATACTACATCTCGGGTTAAAGCGTTAAAGGTTATAACCCGCAGTCATATAAATAGGTTCACACCTGGATGGCGGCGACGACCCGTAGTGCAATTTGCATCTGCATATATATAATTATATATATATAGGTATATATAGGTATATATATGGTTACGAACGAAGTTACATAAATGGATTCGCACCTGGATGGCGGCGACGACCCGTAGCGCGATTTGCATCTGTGGCGCCGCTAGGACCGCCGACGGAAGGTTCGCGAGTCGGCCGAAGAGGACGTCAGGATCGGCGGAGGAGACGATGTAGTAGGCTTGGAATTCGGCCTCGTTCACACACTACAAGAAGATGATTCACAGACGGTTTATAATACAAAGGGGACACGAGCACACACGCACAGGGAACTGATCCGAACGTGGCTTTGGGAGCCTGAGGGGAGCTCCCTAGGCATGGGGGTCAGAGATGGGCGGAAGCTGTGAAGCAAGGAGGTGTTGTACTAGAGGACGTCAGGGTCGGCGGAGGAGACGATGTAGTAGGCCTGGAACTCGGCCTCGTTCACACACTACAAGAACATGATTCACAGAAACAGAATAAAAGGGCGTGGACACGGTGCGCTTTGTGCGATACAACACCTACGGGTAGTGGCGAGCCAGGCGGCTCTGGAAGGGGAGAGTGCGTGAGGGGCGCGATTAATAATCGCGCTCCTCACCGCAGTCCGCGTACGCGGCATCGCCGTGCTAGGCATGAGGGTCAGAGATGGGTGGGAGCTGTGAAACAAGGAGGTGTTGTACTAGAGGACATCGGGGTCGGCGGAGGAGACGATGTAGTAGACCTGGAACTCGGCCTCGCTCACACACTACAAGAAAATGATTTGCCCGGTTAGAGTAAACCCGGTCTAAAAAATCCCAATCAGCACATCCCCGTCAAAACTAGCAACCCCGGTCGAAACCCTAGCTAAACCCCAGCGAAGCTCGACCGGGCTTGCTAGTTTTGACCGGGTTTTCTCAAGTGGCGAACTTTTCGACCGGGATCGCTCGAAAACCTCAAATGATTCACAAGGCGTGGGGGTCAGAGATGGGTGGGAGCTGTGAAACAAGGACGTGCGGCACTAGAAGACGTCGGGGTCGGTGGGGGAGACGATGTGTAGGCCTGGAATTCGGGTTCACCCGACTTCTAACGAGAGTTCGAATTTGTAGAGGACAAGTGCCGTACTGTACCAGTTGTGCCACTTTTCCTTTAAGCGCTTAGAGGAAATGTGGCGAAACTGGTACAGTACAGCACCGTTCCTCTACAGAATTGGGTATAGCGGTTTAGCTCCCTGGTGCTGTAGCTGTTCATTAAGTTGCTGCAGCCCCGAAAGCGGCTGCTTCAAAGCTACTATTGTCATCCGGGTTGGTGAAAGGGTAAGTTGGGGTCACCTTGGGGTTCGAACGACAGTAGAATTGACTGCAACGTGCCAGCATTCACTGGGTCTTTTTCGGGTGAACCTTGACTCCGTCGGCGGGGCAGCAGTTGGCGCCTCTGTGGCCCAGCTGTTTGCGAGAGACGACCTGGCACTCGCGGTTGCAGAACCATGTGTTGCGGCACCGACGCAGAGGTTTAAGGGTTAACCCGAGCATTCACTGGGTCTTAATTCTTCATAGAGCTGCTGCAGTCTTGAGAGCAGCTGCTTTAAAGTTAGTATTACGCTTAGGATTGGGTTAACGGGTAAGATTGGTCAGCTTGGGGTTAGAGCGCGAGTGTAATTGTGTTCAACGTACCAGCACGCCCTGGGTCGTAATTATGTGCTGCAGGGCTGCAGCCCCTACAGCGCCTGCTTTAAAGCTAGTATTACGCTTAGGATTAAGTAAACGGGTAAGTTGGGCCACCTTGCGGTTAAAAACGCCAGTTCGGATTGGGTTCGGACTGGTGCTGATGCGGCTGTTTCGGAACGCGACCGCGGCAGCCCTCCGCGCCATTTCCTGCCGTCACTGTCCTGCGCGGCGCGCATCTTCCACCTAGCCCTGCAGCTGCGCCACACCTTTCTAGCCAAGTAGCTCCAGCCACCTACAGCCTACAGGAGAATCCTTTACGCCGTGCATGCTGTAGTGCGCTGAGGCTGCCAACGCGACTATCGTATCAGCACTCATTGAGTTCTAATTCTTCGCTCATTGCGTCTTAATTCTTCGTAGAGCTGCTGCAGCCCTGAGCGCGCCTGCTTTAACGTTCTTATCACGGTTAGGATTGGAGTGCAGGGTAAGTTAGGTCACCATGGGGTTAGAACGAACGTTGGGATTAGGTTTACCTCGGGTCAACCCGAAGTTGGGATTTGGTGTGGCGTACCTGGACTCCCTGGTGCCGTAGCTCCTCGTAGAGCTGCTGCAGACCCGACAGCGCCTGCGTGTACATCTGCATGTTCATCCGTGAGTCGAACTTGGCGTCGTCCGGCGGACTGAAGACAAAAACAAAACAGAATAAAAACATGGGAAACGAAGTACGCAGCGTTTGCAGTGTGTGCGCTAGGCGGCTTCAACGGAGTGAATCCGAGCCACGAGCGTAATAACGAGCGCGGGATCCTTGAACGGGACCACGTAGTGTTTTACAATCGGCTCTCCCTCCGGTATGCCTTAGCACGCTCAACTTTCTAACGGTCCTGGCAGTTCACTCTCGATAACTGAAGCTATCTCTGTAGGAACACAAGAAGAACAAATTAATTCTACATCTGCATATGCATCCTCGAATCGATCTCGGCGTCGTCCGGCGGGCTGAGGACAACAATAGAACAGAAACGATACGGAACAGGAAAGGTAATCCGCTTTGGGGGTTAACCCGTAAGCTGCATCCATGGTCACGGCAGGCGTGACAGCTAACACCACAAAGGGGAACAGTCGCGCATCCAGGGAATCAGGTGTTGGGGTTCACATTCACAGAAACAAAGAAACAAAGCCCTAAGACTGGCGCGCGCGCAAACAATACTCTACACAAGTAACTAGGCTACCCCATAGAGGAGCCTGCTAGGCACACGGAGAAAATACACGTGGAAAGGGGCGACATATAGCAACCATCTATCGACTCGCACAGGTTATGAATAGGCCCGGGTCCTTCTATAAGTGGAACTCACAGATTGCGGAGAGCGAGTTCGTAGCGGCAGTGTTCGAGAAAAGTCGACGGCGTCTTATCAGAACTCGACGGTGTCGAATCAGAACTCGGACGCGGTTCTTTATACAGGGTCGCTTGCTAATGATAGACAGCTCCTATGAGCAGGCCCTAGTTTCACTGTAAAAAAACTGAACGGCTAACGTGGAGGGAGGGCGTACAAAGGCCGTTATAATTGAAGGCGGCTAAACGGCTAAATAAATAAGGCCAACCCAATTAGAGAAAAAAACGGTTATTAAACGGTTATTCGCCATTTTGCAATGAAATGTCCGCCCTCTGCTCGCGTCGACAATTTCTCTATTAGAAAGGAAAACTAGGGCCTGCTCATAGAAACTCACAGGTTTCGGAGACCTAGCTCGCAGCAGCGGTGCTCGACCATCACGTGGAAGCGCGTGCATAAATAGAGGTAGGTACTACAGATAGGGCCAGGTCCTGTGTATAGTCCTATGCATAGAATAACCCGATCTTGCCCGTCTGAATGTGAACCCCACCACCTGATTCTCTGGATGTGCGACTGTTCCCCTGTGTGGTGTTAGCTCTCGCGCCTGCTGTGACCATGGATGCAGCTACTTGTCTGACGGAGTCCATTCTTGAAATAGGCTCGGGTCCTTCTATAAGAGGAACTCACAGGTTGCGTAGACCGAGTTCGCAGCAGCGGTGCTCGACCATCACGTGGAAGCGCGTGCACTACAACTACTACTACAACTACAACTACAACAACTACTACTACTACTACTACTACTACTACTACTACTACTACTACTACTACTACTACCACTACCACTACAATACTACAACTACTACTACTACTACTATTACTACTACTACTACTACTACTACTACTACTACCTAATGATAGACAGGTCCTATAAATGGAAACTCACAGGTTTCCTAGACCGAGTTCGCAGCAGCGGTGCTCGACCATCACGTGGAAGCGCTTCCACAAATCGGGGTAGGTACTACAGATAGGGCCAGGTCCTGTGTGTAGTCCTATGAATAGAATAACCCGATCTTCCCCGTCTGAATGTGAACCCCACCACCTGATTCTCTGGATGTGCGACTGTTCCCTTTTGTGGTGTTGGCTGTCGCGCCTGCTGTGACCATGGATGCAGCTACTTGTCTGACGGAGTCCATTCTTGAAATAGGCTCGGGTCCTTCTATAAGAGGAACTCACAGGTTGCGTACACCGAGCTCGCAGCAGCGGTGCTCGACCATCATATGGAAGCGCTTCCATAAATAGGGGTAGACACTACAGATAGGGCCGTCGGGTTATAACCGGGCGTCTAGTCAGAACTCGGACGCGGTTCTTTATACAGGGTCGCTTACTAATGATAGACAGGCGATAGACTACAAGATAGTTCCTGGTAATTTCCCAACCCTGTTGTGTCAGTTGGAGTGTGCTATACTGCCGTGGACGCTGCCGCAGGAGGCTTGACCACGGGATGGTGGGCTGTTGAGTTGGAGTGCTTCTCTTCACATCCGTTGCAGGTCCTATACATAGAAACTCACAGGTTTCGGAGACCTAGCTCGCAGCAGCGGTGCTCGACCATCACGTGGAAGCGCGTGCACTGCTCGAGCAAGTCGACGGCCACCTCTTTGGCCGCGAGAGAGAAGGAGGGCTGCTGCATCGTCAGTTCTTGCCGAACCTGTAGAGGAAAGGGGCCGCTTAGGGGAAGAGTGGCAGAACGGGTACAGTACGCCACGTTTCCTCTACAAAACAGCGACTGTCTGGGGTTCGACTCCCGGTAGGCGGCAAGTGGTGCACCGCACGTCTCCGGTCAACACACACACAAGGAAGGAAGGTTTGTTTTAGAGGAGGTCGAATTTGACCTCTTTGGCTGCGAGCGAGAAGGAGGGCTGCTGCATCGTCAACTCTTGCCGAACCTGCAGAGGACAAAAGACCACTATGCCAGTTGTCCTCTACAGAATATCGGCTTTCTGGAAGGTGCTCACCCGATTGCAGCAGAGATACGGCCTACCGGGAGTGGAACCCCAGATAGTGGCTGTTTTGTAGAGGACAAAAGACCACTATGCCAGTTGTCCTCTAAGCGCTTAGAGGACAACTGGCACGGTGGTTTTTTGTCCTCTACAGAACCTGCACCACACGTCGCCGGTCAACACACTAGCAAGCAAGGTTTGTTGAAGAGGAGGACGTTGATCTCCTTAGCCGCCACAGAAGGAGGGTTGTGGTTTTGTCAACTCGTGTTGAACCTGGCTCGGTGCACGGCAACTCGTAGGTTAGCACACACACGCACACATACACACACGCACGCACACACGCACACACGCACGCACGCACACGCACACACGCACACACGCACACACACGCAGACACACGCCCGCCCGCCCGCCCGCACACGCACACACGTCAATACACACACAGCCGCGCGCGCACACAGACAGACACACGCACACACACACGCACGGCACGCACGCACACACCATAAATACATGCCAGCATACGTATATATATATATGTATATGTATGTATATGCATATGTATATATGTGTATATATGTATGTATATATCTATCTATCTATATGTGTGGATGTATGTGTGGATGTGCGTATCCATTTCTATTTCTATATCTACATACACATTATATATATGTTACCCGCGCCTCACCTGTCTTAGCCTCTCGCGTACGATCCCCGCGGTGCGAATGGACGGCGGCTCTCCCGGCCATTTTTTGTATATATCATACACACGCATCTGACAAGGCGAGTACCCACGTAACTGCAGTAGCCGATCGCACACGAATCCCGCCGTCCTGATCAAGGCGGTTCGGTAGGCACGCCCACCCACCCAATCGCGCTCTCTCTACACACACACACACGCACGCACGCACGCACGCACACACACACGCACACACACACACACACACACACACACACACACACACACACACACACACACACATATATATAAATATATATATACACACACACACACACACACACACATATATATATATATACACACACACATATATATATATATATTATATATATATATATA
>Ga0105053_10008867_pt1 | contig 12939 bp, 12 predicted proteins | sample BON01_FD_78093 | JGI IMG/M metagenome (GOLD analysis project Ga0105053, IMG submission 78093) | Freshwater microbial communities from Lake Bonney liftoff mats and glacier meltwater in Antarctica - BON-01 | ecosystem: Environmental > Aquatic > Freshwater > Ice > Glacier meltwater | place: Lake...
CGTGTTAAGATTTTGATTCAAACTGCTCATTTGAGTGGAACAGAAGCAAAATACAATAGTATTCTAGGCACTGCTCGACAAATTGTAAAGGACGAGGGTTTCTTGCGTCTTTGGCGCGGGAACTTCACCAATTGCATTCGGGTGGTGCCACATACAGCGACTCAGTTTGTGTCTTATGATTTCTATAAGCCATTTTTGATTAAAGAGGGACAAGAAATGAATATTCCGACTCGGCTTATGGCTGGAGCTCTCTCAGGTATGACCGCAGCGTCAGTGACTCATCCAATGGATGTTGTCAGAATTAGGTTGCAAACACAGCCAGAGCTCAAAGGCATCATGGACTCTGTTCGATCCGTGCATGCTGAGAATGGAATGAGAACATTCTATAAGGGGTACACGCCAGCAATGCTTTCTTTATCCCCTTTCATTGCTATCAATTTTGCTTCATTCGACACCATGAAAACATGGTATTATGGCGATATTAAGATGACCAAGAAGGAATTGAAACAAAGAAACCCTGCTGTGATTCTCGGTCTTGGAGCTTTTGCTGGAATCATCGCTCAAACAGCATGTTATCCGCTCGATACCGTGCGCAGACGAATGCAGATGAAGGGGATAACATACACGTCAACCGCGAACGCATTCTCCACAATCCTGAAAGACGAGGGAATGCGTGGCTTCTACAAGGGAATGAGTGCCAATGCTATGAAGGTAGTTCCAAACAATGCAATTCGATTCGCAGCATATGAAATCTTGAAAGGGTGGTTCGCAACTGACGAGGCAATTAAACGCAGAAAAACTGCATGGGGGGCAAAGAAAGAACAACCCATATAATACACATATTATTTTCATTCATAGTTTTAGCTTTAACATAGCCCACACTTTGTTGATAGCTCCGTTTCCGCTTGGTACATGTGTTGGATCTGTTTTGGTACGTGATAGTTTTAGCTGGATAAAGGTTGCTAACTGGAGACAATTATCTACTACTTGAACGAAACTGCTGCAAGCACCAACATCTCCTTGCAGCACCAGCGAACAACCTGCGTTTCGAGGCTCGTAGCAATTATGGTCCCATTTCATTTCACTCAAAGAACCCCCAACAAATGCAACATCCACCGCCGAATAAAGATCCGCCAAGTCACCTATGGTATCAACAATTACAACAGCTGGACTCGCTTGATCATTCAAAAACGAAACAGGGCATGAATATTGAGATTTCATCTCGGAATAATGATACAACATAGAACTCGGACATAGTTCCGATACAATTGAAACCAAATTAGGCGAGAAATGTCGAGGCGCGATTATCGTGATGATATCATTTATCCCTCCTTGTAGTAAAAGTTGATGCACTTCACAAACCACTCTTCCTTCTTCCTGATGTGTAGATCCTGCAACCCATCCCCGTCGACCAAGAATTTTTTTGTACTTCGCCTTGACCCCTTGGAGATCTGCTTTAATATCTACAGGTGTCTCACAGGTAATATTCCCGAAAGATTGAATCCTTTCAAGATCCGTTTGTGTTCGAGGGATTATTACGTCGAAACAGCTCAACAGTTGATGAAACGAGTTCCTTCCATACTTGGTCCACCGGTAGTATGACTTATTCGAAAGTCGACCATTCAGTAGCAACATAAAAGCTCCAGAACTTTGACACTGCTCTAGTAAATGGGGCCAAAATTCTGATTCCACCCAAACGGCAACATCCGGTTTCAAAGCCGAAATGAAACGGTCAACTTCATCAGGCAAATCTAAAGGCACTAAACAGGATGTTATACGATCTCCACGAGGTGCAATGGTCAATGCAGATGCAGAGCTACATGTGATAACTATACGAATATCCGGTTTATCCGTTAGCGCAAGATTTACCAACGGAATGATGCACATGGTCTCTCCTACTGAGGCTGCATGAAACCATAGCGTTTTACTATGTGACTTCTTTATGAACATGAGTTGATTCTTGCATGCTGGAAATCCTCTAATTGAGTTTCTTCTCGTTCGAATACGGCCTGCTACATAGCCTAGACCAAACTGTTCCCCTACCGCCGTTAAAGCTTTGTAACATCTGAGCAACATTTTTTAAAATCGAAAACAGCCAAGTTGATGAACACCTGTTTTAGATCCAATTCTCGATTGATTAAAATTTTGATTGTTTTCTCTATGTACTAATTAAAATTATTCTTTTGGAGGCGCCATACCGACATATCTAGCAATTGCTGGTGTTATGGAAACCGATAATCCTAAGCGCAATGGCTCAGTAAATTTGGTGAGAACCCAAGCTACCGCTAGATCTCCAGTTTTAGGTCTTACTTGTGACATATCTACATAGGCATCAAGTCCAGTACCTTTAATCAATGAAATCGCATCGCCTGCAGAGAAAACCCCGCTTGAAATGACACCATAAAGCAAACCTAGAGTGCTTACATACACGCCACCATACACTCCAACACCCACGGCACCGTATTGCCTGATGAACATCCTTAATTTACCAGGAGCATTTTCTCGTGTTAGAGGCTCTTTGATATCTTCAGACTTGACGGCTGTTTCTGAGTCATCGTTCTTCGACGGTACTTGGGTCTTGGTAGTGAAACAACGACCCGCTTTCAACCAGCGAGGTACTGAGACAACACGCGAGGAGATCAACGGATAAAAAAAACTCCTTCCACTACCTAGTCGCAGCATACGAATGAATTAACAGCAATTCACTCACTGGACGTGAACCACAGGCGGAGCGACCCCCTCATTACTCCACGTGATGAGTAGCTTGATGCCATGTCAATATTTCCTTCTCGGGACGTGTGAAAAAGGCAATGAATGCGATTACAGTCACGATAAGGAAAGTTGCAAGCCTGGAACGCTTGGGGATCCGTGTAAACACTATATGGCAGGTTATTGCAGAAACGCAAAACATTGTTTGAATATTCATGATCCAATTCTCCGAGATAATGCGCTGAAGAAAGAGTATACGGCTCACACAAAGGTTGTTGTTCATCAAACTCTCGACTTTTTAAATGAAACCCCGAAAGATGATGTGGTTTGCCAACCAAAACGACAGTTGACTCAAGAAGAATATCATCGACAACTTGGTGCTGAGAACCTCTATTACTATGGGGATGTGCCAGTGAGCGAAAAGTCTCAATCTTCATTGGCACCAGATTATTCCAAGGTTATTGTCGCTCACTCAGTCCCTGTTGTTGTTGTTGAAAAACCTAAACCACAGCCGACATGCCGTTTTTTTCAACGAGGACAATGCCGTAATGGAGATTCATGTTCATTTTCACATCATGTTGCTAATACTTCATTTGATCCTCATGCAGAAATAACCAAATTTGAAAAAATGGCTTCAGCTTCGTTGGAATGTGGAATTTGTCTTGAAGTGATTAGCCGTAATGGCAGTGGACAATTTGGTTTGTTAACTTCGTGTGATCATGCATTCTGCCTTCCTTGTATTAGAAATTGGAGGTCCAGTGATATGTCCAATTCCGATGATACTAAATCATTGGTGAGAAGATGTCCGTTATGCCGCGAGGCTTCCTACTTGGTGGTACCGTGTGATAGAATGGTTCGTGATAAAGAGAGAAAAATGAAGCTTGTACAAGATTATATTCGACATATGGGGACTATCCATTGTGCTCACTTCAACAATGGGGAAGGCACTTGTCCATTTGGTACCAGCTGTTTCTATATTCATATGTATTCAAACGGAAAATTGCAGGACCCTGGTGAACTTCGTGTGTTTAAAGATGCAGATGGCAAAGCAAAGTTTGATCATGCATCGAAGCTAAGTGAATATTTCGATACCATGCACCAAAGTCAACGACGCCGGTAAAAAATTAAAAAAAAAAAAACAGAAAATACGAAAGATAGAATGGCGACTCCCAGTCGAACTGTTGGGTCTCCCGCATACTTTACCGATCAGAAAAAAGGTGAAGTGAATGAATTGAAGGCGCTGCTAAGAAACTTAGCCGTGGAAAGAGATCCCAGGAGAAAACGTGAAGTAATAAAAAAAGTGATCGCCTATATGACACTTGGCTTCGATGTGAGTAGGCTATTTGGGGAAATGGTGATGGCAAGTAGTACGACGGATATCATCGTGAAGAAAATGTGTTACTTGTATCTTTCAAACTACGCGCAAAGCAATGAAGAAATAGCTACTTTGTGCATTAATACGATGACCAAAGATTGTCAGGACCAAGACCCACTCGTGCGAGGTCTTGCTCTGAGGTCGTTATCCTCACTTGGACTTGCCTCCACTCTGGAGTACCTACTTCCCGTGCTATGGAAATGTCTCACTGATAATTCGCCATACGTTCGCCGAAACGCTGTCATGGCAGTCCTGAAACTTCACGACGTGGACAAATCGTTAGTGATCGAAAGCGGGATGATCGACCAGGTGAAGAAAAAGATAAACGACATAGATGCAAGTGTTTCATCCACGGCATTAATGGTTCTTGGAGAAATTCAACTTGGAGAAGGCGGCATTGTGCTATCTCGTGAGCTTATCATCTATTTACTCAACAGACTGAAGGACTATGACGAATGGGGGCAGTGCACTATTTTGAATTTGGTTGCAAGATATCGTCCAGAATCGAATGATGAGATGTTTTCTATCATGAATATTCTTGATGGATTTTTGAGAGTAGTCAATAGCGCTGTTGTTCTTGGTACCATCAAATGTTTCATGCGATATGCAGATTCTATGCGATCTCTTAAAGACCAGATTTATCAACGAATTAAGCAACCGCTCATGACTCTTATTTCGTCACCATCTCACGAAATTCGTTACACGGTGTTGAAACATGTGGAAATTATTGTACCTCGATGTCCAGGTGTTTTTGATGATCAATTCAAGAGATTTTACTGCGACTACAACGAACCAGTTCATTTGAAATTCGTCAAACTAAGGATTCTCCCGAATCTTACCAATGAAGATAATGTTCATGAGCTGGTAAATGAGTTAAGCGAGTATGTTAACGACATTGAACAGGAGATTTCCAAACGAGCCATCATTGCATTTGGTCAAATTGCGGTGAAGCTACCTGGTGGCGCTGATGGTATTATAAACCAACTGCTAGAATTTATTAGTATGGACGTTGAATATGTTCGTGTGCAGGTAGTCAAAGTGATCAAGGATCTTTTACGAAAGTTCCCTGGTCGTGCTGCTGACGTTATGCCTGCACTTCCTCGATGTCTCCGTCACATGGAGGACCCTGAAGGAAAATCAGCAGTGATATTCATGCTCAGTGAATTTGGAGCACATATGAGAGTAACTCCGTATCTATTTGAGCCTATTGTCGATGCATACGAAGATGAGACAAGTGTGGAGGTGAAAATGGCGCTTTTGGTAGCTGTGACAAAATTGTTTTTCCAAAGAGCCCCTGAGGTTCATGCAATGTTGACTCAATTGTTGACAGTGATGTTAAATGATTTTAGTGATAGTGACCTGCATGATAGAGCGCTTTTGTTTTATCGGCTTCTAAAATATGATTTAGAGGAAGCAAAACGATGTCTAATGAGCCCAAAAGAGACGATGATCAGATTCAACGAAGAACGTCATAGCGGACTCAAACAACGACTTTTCGAGGAATTCAATACCTTATCTGTGTTGTATGAAAAGCCCGCGGAACAATTTATAGAAGATAAGTATCTCGAGAGTGGTTTTGTCGGAGGTGTTGCGTTCACACCAGCAGATGACTTACCACCATCCATCTCTCTTCCAGCTGATTCTTCCAATTTTTACGATGATAGTGACCTGTTGGGCTTTACTCAGTCCAACTCAAGTCCTTGGAGTTTGAAGCCTGATGTAGCAATTGATCAGGAAACATATCAAAGCTACTGGGAAGGATTGGAAGTATCTGCATCCCTCGACATCCCACTTAGTTCATGTCCATCTTCAGAACAGGTAGAACGTCTTGTGAAGGAAAGTTATATTTTTTGCATGGCTTCTGGAGATTTGGGAACTCAGCTCAAGTTTTATTTTTTTGGGCGAGATGAGACCGATGTTTTATATCTGGCCGAAGTTCAAATTGATAAACGATCTTGCGAATTAACAGCTGCTGTGAAAAGCGATGATGCTGCCAATGCTCAGACATTTGCGGATTCTCTCATGGCATCTTTGGGTTCTCTTCTCTAAATATATTTAAAAAACAGCATCATTAATTGGTTGCAGATTTTATCCTGAGGAAGGAAGGATTCAACGTTGTTTTAAATCTCTGGTGTTTCCAGGACGAAAGTATAAGAAAACTTTTGAATTCACGACTCAAATATCCTACCTAGATGTAAACAAACGACGAGGCTGATCTAGTGTCTAGCAATGTATATATCGACACTGAAACGAAGGTTCCGTCGGACTGCCGAATAGTTTTAGCACTCACGCGTGTATTTGGGATGAATTGCCTCAGCAAAAATCTTCATTCGAACGCTCAAATAGTATTCACATACTTATTAATTTTTAACTCTTGGGCGCAACGAGCTAAGAATGACAATCCAATCTTCGCTCCTGACCCAATCGACACTGTAAACTATATTTTATAATGTCTCTTGTCTTCCTGGTCTTGGAGGAAACGATTATATTCTTTTAATTTTGAAAGGAGGAAAAAGTATCCGTTGAGTTTTAGCCGGAATGGAGGAGACCGCCATACTCGCGAGCACGAATGATTCTGTTGTCTTGGACGGGTTTGTTTTATTAGAAGCATGCCACTCAGAGTTTCCTGACCGTGCTTACAAAGCAGAACTGACTGGGAAAAACATCAGTCAAGTAGTTTACGAGGACATGATCTTCTTCAAACGATTGAGCTACGCAGATTTCGGCGACAATCAGTTGAGCCTCGAAGACGTAAGTTAACTACTAAGCATATGCACTATTTTGCTTACAAAATAAATTTAAAGTTGAGCAATCTTCAAGCTTTGGAAGAGCTCCATCTCCAATGTAACGGGATTACACGTATTGTTTCATGGACCTGCAGAACCCCCTTCCCCATATTGACCATATTGGATTTATCGTACAACTCTATTACACCTGATTCAATCCTCAGTCTCGCGGAAATCCCAAGACTTCGTGAGCTAGATCTTACAGGAAACGATTTGGAATGGCTCCCTAATAATATAAAATCTCTGAAACTGCTCGAGTTACTTTGCATCGGGCAAAATAAATTGAGTCGCGAATCTTGCATTTTATCGGTTTCCCAGATGCCTCGACTACGTGAACTTGATGCAAGTGAAAATAAATTCAGTTGCATACCAGAGGATATCGACTTTCCAAGATTAGAATGGTTCAACCTGTCAAAAAACAATATTAAGAGACAAGAAGATGTGACAGCCCTAACCAACGCACCAGAGTTATTGCAAGTAATTCTGTACGGAAACCCACTCTCTAAACAGCAAACGAATTCATACAGGGCAGAGTCCAAATATGAGAAAGACAAACCAGAGGTAATCAATCTAGTAACCGATATGCCAAGCAGCAAACGAATCTCTATGAAGGTGATGTATTCGCATTTTCAAATAGCAAAGGTCGAGGACGTTCATTTGCGTAAGCCGTCTGAATGGCGGGCAATTGGAAACAATCGAATTCTGGATGAACTTGAAAGCAAAGTCCCAACTGGGGGTGAAGTCAAGGAGGAATCCAAAACAGAGGATCAGTTCTTGAAGCAAAGGCGAAATATCTTCATGACAGAACCTGGTTTACTAGACGAAGACGACGATAACATTGAATCACAAGAAAGTGACTTAAGCCAAATGACCAGTACTAGCGCACTCCGCGAAAGATTGGCACAATATTCTTCATACGAAGACATGATGCCAAATAATTCCAAACCAGATTCAACCAAATTGCGATCAGCTTTGAACGGCCTTCGGTACGCTTTGAAGCATCCCCTCACATCTCACAATAAATCCATGGGAGACTCGTCCCAGTTTGAAAAAGCAACAACAATTTCAAAATTGCGCCAGAAACCCAGAATACCATATCATCCCGCGAAGTCAACTTCATCTAAGGCAACTAAAAACTCTTCAGTACTGACTGATATTGATAGAGTTCTCGACAGACTAGATACCAATTTTCAGCAAGCAGAAATTGATCATAAAATCAACAATAAAAACTATCAAGATGAAACCGATCGGACTGTGGATGGGCTTATCAACTCGGTTCATAATGTGATTGATAAGTTCGACGGCAGCACAAGCAGTCCTTAATTTAGGTTGGAAGCCGCGACTTATATATTTGGTATCTTTTAATCTCAGATAACTTGTCAATTTCCTTTTGGTGTTTCTTTCGCGCATCGTCTTCACTTTGCGACTTCATAGCAGGGCTACCACGGTATCGTAGCATTGCCATGGAAATAATGCGGGATTCACGAGTAATGATGGTTCTACAAGAGAACCCCCGCAGCGAGATATTCAGCAATGACTTTGTAGTTAAAGCGCAAAGAAACAATAATGAGAAGAACAACGCATTGGGAACATTTAGTTTTTGAAGCCCTTCTGGACAAAGCACCCAGAGAAATCTCAAAATAACGCAAGTAAGAGGCAAGGTCGCCAGACCTATGCGATGAGAAACTGCCTGAGATGGGTCCACTTGAGGCCCTGATTGCTTATGCTCTCGAGTTGGCACAAAATCACGGCAAAGCGCTTCTAAGAAATTCTCGTAGCAACTCGGCCTGATTTTGTTGAACTTGGTGATAAAAGCATGTTTAAGCCAATCAACCATGAGCTCACATGCAATTATGTATCCAACACTGCCGTAAAAGAACTCGTACCATGACTCTGTCTGTTGCATCGCAGTAAGCAGAATGAAGATGAACAGCTCGAAGCGTTCAACGATATCAGCACAAGTGATCTGGAACAAATTTTGTTCTGCAAACCTCTTAAATACGCTGCCCTTGAGCTCCACAAAATTGTTGGAAATCAAAATAGTCAGCAAGGCATTGCTTTGGGAATTAATGGCCGCATTTAACGTGATCAAGCGAACAAAATACAAGAATGAATGCAATGTGACATATATGGAGCACAGAATCAAACGCAAGGATACGTGGAAAACTGCTTTTGGAGATGTCTTCGACGAGTACCAAAGCGATTCGACAATATCCTGACCAATAGAACACATTAGTCTATCAAATATATCGAGCATGTTAAAAATAACATATAATTTGATGAATGCTTGCCCTCGAACGTAGTGATAAATTCTAGACATGTGAAACTGCAACAAAAATCCAAGGCCAATAGAGAGAATGATCGCACGTAACAAATCATAAAGATGTGCTCGATGAAAGGATAGATATTTCGGAATCAAGGAAGGTGGTAGTACAATATTGACAGGCAGAATGCAAAATGCCCATATAATTCTAATAGGCAGATATACAAGTGCAAACAGTAAAGCGTCACAACAAGCAAAAAAACCAAATAGCATCAAATATTCCACCTGCACAGGAACTTTGAGAAAGTTTAGAACGTCATCTTTTGCTACCTCTTCATATTCAATGTCATCCGTTCGCCAGCCAATATCCCATAGAAAATACTCCCAGAAACTGGTTGGGGCGAGTTCTTTTTCGTTAGGTTCGTCCGGGTCGTCCACCCAAAGGGACCGCAAAAATTCCTCAGCTTCATCCCACCCTTTCTCGGTAGAAATATGAACTGCAGGAGATCCCGCCGTTGGGGTTAAATTGCTAAAATATTCGCCATTCTGCAGCAGGGAGTTCTTAGCCCGCAGATATTCTTCTGATGGCTTGAATGGAGGCGTCGTTGTGAAATTACCGTCAAAGTCAATTCCACCTGAATCTTGACGAATACGCCCATACAACTTAGCTGGGTTGGCATATCCCATGCCAAGAACAGGTTTCTCTTCCAACTCATCAGTTTCAAGCTTGATGAAGCCACCATCTACCGTGTTTATGCTGTTAGGCGAGCCGTCAGTGAAATTGGTGTCTATCTTGAGAGCCACGCCTTTACTTTCACCGACCGTATTCCCCACATTTACAGGAGGACGGAATTTCTTATGGTGCTTTTTGCTTCTGCCCATGTGATGTTGCTTCCAAAAAAATCCAAACCGTGATGGTACGGTCCCCTGTCTAGTATTAATCCTGAGGAATGAAGGATTCAATGTGTTTTAAATCTCCGGTGTTTCTAGGACGAAAGTAAGAAAACATTTGAATTCACGATTCAAATATCCTACGGGGATGTAAACTAACAAAGAGTCTGACCCAGTGCTCAGTGAAGTATACATCGGCACTGAAACAAAGGCTCAGTCGGGCCGCTGAATAGTTTCAGCACTCTATGCGTGTAGTTGGGATAAATTGCCTCCGCAAATCGTCATTCGAATGCTCAAATAGTAGTCACATACTCATTAATTTTTAAATTTTGGGGGCAACGAGCTAAGAATGATAAACCATTCTTCACCCCTGACCCAATCGACACTCTAAGCTATATTTTATAATGCCACTTGCGTTCCTGGTTTTGGAGGGAAAGATTTAAAGGCATTTTGTAGTCAACTTGCCTATCCTGATTCTGGTAATTATTCAGCATCCAGGTTTATAGTATTTTATAATTATATCAAGTTAAACTAGCAATTTTCGATTGACTTTGAATTGGTCTTTCGTGCGAGCTTCTTTGTCTTGCGTTGAAACGACAACTTTCGGATTAACTTCAACTTTCTGATCAGTTTGAAGTTTTGGAATCGCACGAGCTGCTTCGTTTCTTGCTTTTTGTTTGGTGGTCATTTCTGTCCCATCTTTATTGAACTGTGGGTTTTCAGAGGAGGTCACTACTGGTTTAACTTCGATTGCAGGAAGACCTTGCTCCTTGCGCAAACCATTGATAACAACCAGTTTCCTTTTGGAGAACTTTCTATGTGTTACTGCTACAAAAAGACTAAACCCAATAGGCCCCGTTAGGAGCACCAAAAAATACCATTTTGGCTTGGATGAGATCAAAGGCTCTTGCTTCAACTCCGAGGACTTCTCCATAAGTTTAGCATCTCGATCTTCATACATCTTCATATAATAATGCGTTCCGTATACTGGCAGAACAATCCAAAACAAAATACCAGCAATTGCACCAACGATATAGAAAACGGTAAATTCAGCATCCGTACAAGTACATGTGCGAGTTTCAATGGAACCAGGTTGCAAAAGCATGCAATCAGTAGCGCAGTGTTGCATACTACAGATATCAACACAGCATTGTGGATCGGACGGGACTGATTCAAATTTTTGGAACCCGCATTCTACTTGCCTCAAGTTTCTTCCAAACAATCCCAGCTGGTTTTCTAATGCGGCGGTTTGACTAATATTCAGAATGCCACATGCAGAGACCAGAAGTAACCAAGTACGCATAGCTCTCAAGTGAATGTTCTGAGGATGCCGGTGCACACTTTCGTGAAGAAGTACACTACTCTAGTTTGATACTAATAACACTACGACTTTTTTGAAAGTAAATACTTGTCCAATTTTTTAGTTTTCAGCCTCACATACAAATTGTAGTTTTGAACTATAGATACAAAAATTGATTAATTCTCAAGATTAAAAGTCCTAATCTCTTCATCCACGATATTCAGATCATCAGCATATTTATCGTAGATAAATTCCACCTTCGGTGAGAATCGAAGTTGCAGCGATTGCGTTAATTCGTACCTAAGAATTCCAGTGTGTTTATCTAAGGCATGAGCAATATATTTGAGGTTTTCTGGTCCCACCGAAGGCCCTTCAGCAATAATGGGAGACATCCAATATATTTTCGCCAGTTTCAAATCATCTGACATCGCCACTCGAGTAACCTCAACAACCGCTCCTGCGGTACCTCCACTAGCTTGATACACTGCCAGCTCAAGACTAGAAATGTTCCTCTTGTTAAAAATCTCTGAAATCTTCCTATGAATCTACATTGGAGATAAGATTAAGCCCCTGAATAATGTGAATACTTACTTCTTCTTGAACCCTGATTTTCCTTCGACTCTCTACTTTACCAGATCTATCAGTGGGCTTTCGGACAGAATCGTTCAAACGTTTTCGATTATGTTCAGTAACTCTCGCAGTCGCTCCAGGGGAATTGAGCTTAAACAAGTTAAGCTCTACTCCTGAATTTATAACTTGACTGATCTCCAATTTAGGCGCTGGCTTGAACGGGTATTGGTCCACTCGACGAAATTCTTCAGAGCTTGTATTGAGTTCCGAGGACATTCGCATATCCTCCTGGTCATATCGATGTTTTTTTGATTTAGCAAATGCAACTTGCTTGTCGCGCACTCGAAGTCGGTTATTCCTCACTGGTCCTGCAAAACACCTTGCATGCGAAACCAACGAACAAAATCGCTGACCAGTGCTAAGCATCGTCAAATTGTTGGATTTCCTGGTAAGTATTAGCCCCCCACAGTATTTGCACGCTTTCAATTGATTCAAAATGCACAAGTTCGTTTCGATGGGAGAAATCGACACTATGGAGGAGTTGATTGAGTCTATAAAGGCAGAATATGGGTTAAAATACTCATTGGGTAATGTTAAAGCTAATACAGGCTTTCAAAATTCCAGGGAAACTACTGCATTTAAAAAACTGAATTCGAATCTGTCAAGCAAAATCTATGACTCACTTGATTCAAAAAACCAGGGATTTATCAATGATCACAGGAATTGTCGCCAATTTGCTGGAAACAAACTTTTTCAAGCGAATCCTATCAAGGGCGAAACTCCTCAAGAAACTCCTCAATCTTTGATGATGAAATTAGAAGCATATACAGCTACACGAGGGATTGGAAGACTATCCGGTTACGAAGACGGTTTGCCTCGATCAATCAATTTTCGAGTGCAATCAATGGAGAGATTAGACCACCGACGGCAACGACTGCAGCAGTTGATGAAAGTAGAAAGCGAGTTGATCAATCAACGAGAGGTTACCTACTATCCATTCTTGAGACGATAGATTTATTTTTGTATATAATATGAATAAAGTTAA
>Ga0105053_10008868_pt1 | contig 12938 bp, 21 predicted proteins | sample BON01_FD_78093 | JGI IMG/M metagenome (GOLD analysis project Ga0105053, IMG submission 78093) | Freshwater microbial communities from Lake Bonney liftoff mats and glacier meltwater in Antarctica - BON-01 | ecosystem: Environmental > Aquatic > Freshwater > Ice > Glacier meltwater | place: Lake...
ATTGGCATCAGCACGAACACATCCCTTCCTTCTAATGCTGCTTCGACTACTTTCTGCTACCCCTCCCTCCCTCCATCCCTCTCTCCCTCCCTCCTTACCTGGAGTCAGACACGCTGGTAATTGATAGCACAGACTCTTCCCTCCTCCCGTCGGCATGAGCACGAACACATCCCTTCCTTCCAGCGCACCCTCCATCCCTCCTTCCCTTCCTCCCTCCCTCACTCCTTCCTCCCTTACCTGGCGTGAGGCAAGCCGGCAGCTGGTAACACAGACTCTTCCCTCCTCCCGTCGGCATGAGCACGAAGACATCCCTTCCTTCCAGCGCACCCTCCATCCCTCCTTCCATCCCTCCTTCCTTCTTTACCTGGCGTGAGGCAAGCCGGCAGCTGGTAACATAGACTCTTCCCTCCTCCCGTCGGCATGAGCACGAAGACATCCCTTCCTTCCAGAGCGGCCTCGACGACCTTTTGTTGGCCCATCCGGAAGGAACGGTGCCCGAAGATGGCGTGGTTGCACTGCAGGGGGAGGAGGGAGGGAGGGAGGGAGAGAGGGAGGGAGGGAGGGAGGGATGGGTTAGACACAGTGGATGAGAAGAGAGAACACAAGGAGGGAGGGAAGGAGGGAGGGAGGGAGGGAGGGAGGGAGGGAACGACACCTCCCTGCGCCGCATCCTGCATGGGGCCATTGGTGCTCTCCCTGCTGCAGCTGCTGATAAGAAGAAAAGGCAGCTCGATCCTACACCCTCTCTCCTTCCCTCCCTCCCTCCCTCCCTCCCTCCCTCAATCTCACCTTCGCTGCATCCTGCATGGTGGGCCACTGGTGCTCATTCTGCTGCAGCTGCTGGTGAGAAGAAAAGGCAGCACGATCGACATACCCCCCTCCTCCTCCTCCTCCTCCTCCTCCCCCTTCTTCGTCGTCCCAGCGAAAGTCGAGGTTGCAGTCGAAGCACTTCCAGAATTTGCGGCCTGGAGGGAGGGAGGAAGGAAGGGGTGAGTGAGCAGTGAATTTCCCATCTGGAGTCGAGGTTGCAGTCAAAGCACTTCCAAAATTTGCGTGCTGGAGGGAGGGGAGGGGGGGAGGGAGGGAGGGAGGGAGGGAGGGAAAGTGGAAGGCGGGGAAGATGAGAACGTGAGGTCAGTAATCCTAGGAGGGAGGGAGGGAGGAAGGGAGGGAGGGAAGGAAGGAAAGATAGACAGCATACCTTGATTCGCTTCAGTATGCGCCACGCGTGCCTCCAAGGGCTTCCCACACTTCGAACACGGCTCACCCTGTTCCTTCTCAAACTGGTTGTTCGCCCCTCCTCCTCCTCCTCCTCCCATCATCCCTCCCCCCATCCCTCCCCCCCCTCCTCCTCCTCCTCCTCCATGAGCATAATCCTCATTGTGATGGTAGTGACTGCTGCTGCTGCTGCTGCTGCTGCTGTTGTTGTTGTTGTTGCCACCGTTCTTCCCACCACCAATCCGCAGCAAGTCGTCATATGCAGGTCCTGCTGCTGCTGCTGCTGCTGCTACTGCTGCTGGCGGTCCCCCAAAAGCAGCAGGAGGAGGGTAAGGGAGGTAAGAAGGGCGGGAGGGGGGAAAGGAGGACAAGGAAGAGGTGGAGGAAGGTTTGTAGGGTGGTATGACTGGCGGAGGGAAAGACGCTCCCCCTCCTCCCCCTCCTCCCCCTCCTCCTCCTCCTCCACCACCACTACTCCGATTCCCGACCATCCCTCCCTCCCTCCCTCCTCCTCCTCCCCCTTTCTTAATCTGGGCATTCACCTTCCCTAACTCTTCTTTCAGCCTTCCTCTTTCCTGTTCAAGGGAGGGAGGGAGGAGCTCTCCCTCATCTGTCAGCCGGGCATCCTCTGCAGCTAGTTCCTTGAGGCGGGTCACGAGCCTTTGTTTTTGTTTTTCGAGGTCGAGGGAGGGAGGGAGGGAGGGAGGTTGTTCTACGATGATGCAGGAGGAGGAGGAGGAGGTAGGGCGGGAAGGAGGGAGGGGGAGGGGTTGGCCGTCGGGGCCGATGGTTAGGTCGATGGTGGAGGTGGAGGAGGAGGAAGAGGAGGAGGAAGGGCGGGTTGGAGGGAGGGCATGAGGAGGAGGTGAATGCTTATTCTCGCCCTCTCCTCCTCCTGTTGCTGCTGCTGTTGCTGCTGTTGCTGGAGTCTTGGTGGTGGCGAAGAAGGTGGAGATCTTTGACTGGCACATTCCATCGTCCTCCTCCTTCCCCCTTCCTCCCCCGGCCCCTCCCCCCTGTCGCTTCCACTCACCCCCCTTCCCTCCCCCTCCTCCTCCCCTTCCTCCCCCTCCTCCTCCCCTTCCTCCCCCTCCTTCTCCTCTTCCTCCTGCCGATGGTGCTGGTTGCTGCTGCTGCTGCTGCTGCTGCACTTGAGGCTTGTAAGGAGGGACAGCAGGACGAAGACCTCCCCCCCCTCCTCCTCTTCCTCCTCCAGGTACATAGGGTGGCACCACTGACTTCTGCTGCCGCTGCTGCTGCTGCTGCTGCGGTTGATACCCTTCCCCTCCCCTTCCCCCTCCTCCTCGTCCCCGTCCTCCTCCTCCTCCTCCTCGCAGCTCCTGTAATGGTGATCGCTGCTGCTGCTGCTGCTGCTGCTGCTGCGGTGGCTGCTGCGGTGGCGGCCGTGGTTGGTACCCCCCTCCTCCTCCTCCTCCTCCTCCTCCTCTTCCAGCAGCAGGGATGTACGGCATTCGACTGCTGAAAGAAGAGGACGACGATGATGATGAGGAGGAGGGAGGAGTGGGGGGAGGGCGGGAGGGAGGAGGGGGGGGAGGACGGGGTGCTTGGCCACTGGCAAAGCCTTGAAGGATCTTGAGGGACTGAAGGGAGGAGGTGGAGATGGAGGATGACCCCCCCGTCCCTCCTCCTCCTCCTCCTCCTCCTCCTCTTCCTCCTCCACCAAAGGCAGGCTGCTGCTGTGGTTGTGCTCGCGCGCTGCTACTGCCGGCCCCTCCTCCTTGCACGGTCGGTACGGAGGAGGAGGAGGAGGAGGAAGGGGGTGCCGCGACCCCGAACTTGGCTGCGATGTCAAAGCCCCCGGCTTGTTTCTGTGCGTGTGCGGGGGGGGGGGGGGGAGGGGGGGGGGGGGGGGGGGGGGGGGGGGGGGGGGGGGGGGGGGAGGAGAAGGAGGGGTGTGCCTTACCTCGCGCAGCCTTTTCAGGGTTTCCTCGTAGTTGGTCTTCATGATGCCCGGCCCTGGCTGAGGCGAATGCCCACGAGACGAGACCAGGCGTGACTGGCTGCCTGTGTTTGGTGAGGGGTGCGTGTCGGAATGGAAGGAGGGGTGATGAGTAAGGCGGAGCGAAGGAAAGCATGCCATGATCAGCCAAGCGGCCAGCTTCACACGCTTGTCCTCCTCGTTGTCCTCGCCGCCTTTGTGACGCTACTGAAACTGAACGTGAGCTGTGAGGGGTTGGGCGGGAGCGGGAGGAGGAAGTTCAGTGTCGTTGTGATTCTCGGGCGATGATGCGGCGACGAGCGTTCTGCCGCCTCTTCTATGCCTTGGGTCAAAAGCCACCGGGCACCACGACACACAACCCGCATAGCTATGCGCCACCAGCGGTGGGTTGTATAGTAACTCTCGTCTTGAAGCTGACCTTGGTTCATTCCTTCCTACACAAAGCACAGGCCAATAGCTCCTGGCTTGATCATCATCCTCTTCCGTCTCTTCGCCTTGCCTTCAGCCCTTTCCGACGCCCTACACACGCAGCCCACACCACGCCCAAGCACCCCTGCGCCTTCTCTCCATCACGACCATGACCATTGTAAGTACCTGCTCCATGCCCTCCTTTTCCTATTGTGCTTGTTGCCGGCAGGGATTAGCTAGGCTTCTCCCCTCCCTCCCCGGGGCTGGCACACCGGCACACCTGAAGCTCCGCCCATGTCTCGCCTCATGCCAGCATCATGTGCCCCGTTCCGTACGCACATTCGATCAAACCTTCATCCAACCCCCACCCAACCACGCGTTATCCTCACACCCTCCTCCCTTTCCCCCACCCGCACCCCCACCGCTCCTCCCCTAGCTCTACGGCCTGATCGCCCGGAGCAAGGACGTGCTCTGCGAGTACACGGCCGTCTCGGGCAACTTTCCGACCATTACTCGCCTCCTGTTGGGGAAGATTCCGCGGGACCAAGATGGCAAGCGCAGTTACGTCTACGACGCCCACGTCTTCCACTACCTCGTGTCGGACGGCTTGACCTATTTGTGTATGACCGACGACCCGCATCAACAGCGCTTTCGCGCGCCCTTTGCGTACCTCGACGACATTCAAAAGCGGTTCTTGTCCATGTACGGCCGGGAACGCGCGCAAACGGCATTTGCCTTTGCGATGAATGAAGAGTTCTCCCGAGTTTTACAGAGGCAGATGGACCATTTTAATAGTCCCAACGCCGATGCCTCCAGTGCTTTGCAAGCTAAGTTAGACGACGTGCGGAATATCATGATCTCCAATGTGGACTTGGTCTTGGAGCGCGGCGAGAAGCTGGAGCTGCTGGTGGACAAGACGGCGGACCTGCAGCACAGTGCCTTTAAATTTGAGCGGTCGTCGCGGCAGTTGCGAAACGAGATGCTGTGGAGGAGGATTCGATGTTACGCGCTTAGTGCTGGAGGGATTGGGCTACTCTTGTTTTTCATAACCGCCACGGCCTGTGGCTTTGATTTCAAAGGGTGTGGGAAGGGGTAAATGGTTGTCTAGAATGCTTGGCATATGTATATAGCGATGGAATTTGCGTGTATAGACAGCCCCATTCACCCCTTGTTCGTGTGCTTGCGTGTGATGTGAAAAGGAATCAAAAGATTCAAGGGAAAGAATAAGCTATAAACGAAATTGACGTTATCAAGTATTGCGAGCCCCTTAAGTGCTCTCCGTCTGTCAGCATTTTGTTTCACAAAGCTGCGTCCGCGAATAAGGGATGCGCCCAGCAGACAACAATAACAATGCCTTCTCACCCTGAAGCACATACCACCACACACAAACACAACACAGTTGGTCTTGTCCCTGCGCCCAACCTTTGTCATTTCTTCTCCGCCAAAATGAGCAGCAGCGAAGTCGCCGCCCTCAAGGAGCAGGGCAACGCGCTCTACCTACAGAAGCGCTACACCGAGGCGGTGCGCGTGTATACCCAAGCCCTGGAGCTTGACCCCACCAACCACGTCCTCTACAGCAATTGGTGTGCATGTAGCCTTCGCAAGGAAGGCGACCTTACCGCCACTACTGGCGCTCTCCGCGACGCCATAAAGTGCACCGAGCTCCAGCCTTGGTGGGCCAAGGGGTTCTTTCGTTTGGGAGCGGCGCGGGAGAAGTTGGGGCAGCTTCCGGAGGTATGTATATGTATGTGCGTGCTGGCTTATGGAGGAATTGGCTGGCTTGCAAGGTTTTGGGGGCAATTGTATGTCTTGCACATTCATGAGACTCTTGACCAAGTTTCCCCTTGCATTCATTATCAAATACTGACGACGACCTCCACCTCACGCTTCTACACAGGCATTGGCTGCGTACGAGCGAGCCGACGCTCTCGAACCATAGCAAGCAGACACAACAAGGTGTATTACCGCGCTGCGCGCACGTGGGGTGACGACGGCACGTGATTCTCCTTCCAGGCCGGATGGTCCAGGCGGCGGCCCTTCCATCTCACGGCGCCCCGTGGGGAGGGGCCCCGCGGGCTGGGCTTCTGGTTTGACGCTTGAAAAAAAATACGAGTGGCTCGTGGATTGCTATCGTTTACGCATTGACGAAGAGTATGTCTACAGCCGGGAAATTCGTGGGTTGTATGCGGAAGGCGCTCATGGGGGTGCTAATGCAAAGACGGTGCAAAAGGACTCCTTCATCTTTTGTTGGCTTGCGGTCAAGCGCAAGGTGGTGCCAGAGGTAAGATTGAGAGAAGCGGGGAGAGAGGGAGGGCACCATAGATTGTGTCCGTGTGACCTTCGTACCATTCTCACTATTCCATCAAACAGACGCTGGTAAATCATCTTTTGGGGTTTGTCTGCGCGCGTGAACGCTCTCCATCCTTTTTGATTTTCATCTCCCAGTTCCCTCGTCCGCATCCCCTCACTATCACCCGCTGCGATTTTTGTTTTGGCTAGCGTTTCTACAGGTTTACATCTCTGCTAACCCATCAAATCACATGCTTACACAAACTACGGCACTGGGACTGGACCAGATTTTTACACGTGGCCTCGGGCCTCTTGCCTTGTGCCTTTATGAAGATCGACGCCCAGGAGAAGTATGGGAGTGAGAACAATCTTGTCGGCGGGATGGGGGGGCGAAGCCTTCGCTCTACGGCTGAGCTAGTCTATGAACGGTCCGTTGATCCGTTTGTGCGCGTGCAGCGTACAAACGACGAGGAAGAGGAAGAGACAGGGGGAATTAGGACGGAATAAGACTTGTTGCGCCTGGCAATGCCGGATGGGCCATCGGTGGAACGGATGGGCGGCATACATGTCTGGCGCGCGCACCTCCGATTCATTTTGCAACGCTCCATCCCTGCCTAGATGTGGTTGAATCTATCGTTTCATGTGGTCGTTTGTCCGTCGTCAGACAAAGTCGAACGGTGTGTCAAAAGACAAGAAAGACAAAATAGAAGATATGGCTTGCTCGCTTTTCTGCTCGCCTTTTCGTTTTCAGTCGTGGCTGGGGCTGCTTTAGAAGGAGATGGGGTAGGGAGGGGAGAAAGGGAATTACGAGTTTTGAACGATATTCAATCTGCCCAAAGATGCTTCTGCATAATGCTTAAAGTGCTCTACACACGCAATCAGGACTTGACCTCCTTCCGTATGCGCCAGAATAACCCTTTGTCAAGAGAGTGCATTCAGAATCAGAAAGCACCTCTGGCTCTGGGAAAAACAGGGGAGGTTGCTGGAAAGCATAACCCGGATGTTGCTTGTTCTGCGCCCGCGGCCTGCCCTGTCTTTGAGAGATGCCAAACAACACACAAACTCACAAGATAAACACACACGTCACTCCCCTCTACAGGTCGCCCTTAAGTAGCAGCAGCATGAACTTCCGTCGGCCGGGCGGGCAGGCGTACCGTCCTCCTGCCGCCGCGAGCAGCAGCAGCAGCAACTCCACCGCCGCCCTGGCTAGTAAAGCGGGCAGCAGCAGCGCCGAGAGCGACTACTTGGCCAAGGCGCGACAAAAAGCCAAGCACTTGAAAGGCTGGTTTGACGACGACGACGATGATGATGATGCTGGTGGTGGGGGGAAGAAGCGTGGAGCCCCCCCACGGCTAAACGATGAGGAGGAGGACGACCCGTTGGACGCTTTCATGAAAAGGCAGCAAGGGAGTGGAGGCCGAGAAAAAGGTGCCACCGCCCCGAGCTCTGCTTCCGCGATGCCTGAACAGGAGGAGGAAGTGGACCCACTGGATGCCTTCATGGCCGGCGTGCAGAACAAAGTGCAGGAGGAGGCCACGAAACCCTCCCAAGCTCCCGTGGACAAACCCGAGTTCCTGGACGAGGAGGCAGCGGAGGAAGAGGAGGAAGCGAGGGAGGAAGGGGCGTTTTCGGACGACGAGGGAGGGGATTACATGTGCCGGCGGATGGGGGGGGAAGACGATGATGGTTATGATTCGGACGCTGAAGTGTACGCGGCGGGAGCAGCAGCAGAAGCGGCAGCGGCCAAGGAAAGAGAGGGCGGCGAGGGGGGCATGGGGGGCATGGGACTGGTGCCTGGGAAGAAGTACAGTCGCGTTGGGCCGGAGGGCAAAAAGGCGATGGAGGTCCTCCCGCCTTTGGATCATTCTAGTATTGAATACCCGCCGTTTCGCAAGTGCTTTTATGAGGAGCACCCGGAAGTGACTGGGATGGACTGGGAGGAGATGCTGCGCTATCGAGAAGAAGAGCTGCAAGTGCAGGTGGAAGGCCGGGAGAGCTGTCGGCCCATTGTGTCGTTCAAGCACGCCACGGGCTTTTCTGAGACGCTGCTCCGCGAGATCGTCAAGAGAGGTTTCGAAGCCCCAACGCCTATCCAGGCGCAAGCCCTCCCCCTCGCCCTCGCAGGGCGCGACGTCCTCGGGATCGCCCAAACCGGGAGTGGGAAAACCCTGGCGTTTGTCTGGCCCGCGATTGTGCATCTGATGGACCAATCGCATATCAAGAGAGGGGACGGGCCGATCGTCCTTATTTTGGCACCAACGCGCGAACTCGCCTCGCAGATATACGTCGAAGCCACCAAGTTCTCCAAACCCCACGGCGCTAAAGTCGCGGCCATCTTTGGCGGGGCCGGGAAGTGGGAACAGACCAAGCTGCTCAAAGAGGGGGTCGAGATCCTAGTTGCTACCCCTGGGCGCTTGCTAGAACTTTTGAAGACTAAGGCCACGAACCTCAAGAGGTGCACTCTGTTGGTGCTCGACGAGGCGGACCGTATGTTCGACCTCGGCTTTGAAGCGCAGCTCCATTCCGTCCTAGGGCAAATCAGGCCCGATCGGCAGACGCTCTTCTTCTCCGCAACCTTCAAGCGCAAAGTGGAAAAACTGGCAAATGAAGTGTTGCGGGACCCAGTGCGCGTGGTCTGTGGGAAGGCAGGGCAGGCCAACGAGGACGTGAAGCAGGAAGTGGTCGTCCTGTCGAACGACGAAGCCAAGTATCAGTGGCTGGCACACCGGCTCCCGGGACTGGTGAGGGAGGGGAAGGTGCTTGTCTTTGTCTCGAGCAAGCAGGGCTGCGAAGAGTTGGCGGGGAGGCTGACGATGCTCCTTCAGGCCGACCTGCGCTTTTCCTCCCTCCCTCCTTGGAAAGTGGAAGCTTTGCATGGTGATAAAGACCAGCACGAACGGTCGCTGATCATGCGTCGTTTCAAGCAGCAGCAGCAGCAGCAGCACGGGGAGGAAGGGAGGGAGGATGGGGCGTGTCGAGTGTTGGTGGCTACAGATGTGGCCTCGCGCGGGTTGGACATAAAAGATATCCGAAATGTGATTAATTTTGACATGGCCCGTAATATGGAAGCGCACGTGCATAGATGTGGAAGGACTGGGCGGATGACGGTGGAGGGAGGGAGGGAGGGAGGGAGGGCGTTCACGCTGTTGACGCCTAGGGATGCGGGGATGGCGGGAGAGTTGGTGAGGGGGTTGGAGGGAGCGAGGCAAGAAGTGCCGGACGCTTTAAGGGCCATGGTGATAGGTGGAGGAAGAGGAGGAGGTGGAGGAGGGAGGGGAGGAGAAAGAGGAGGAAGAGGGGGAGGAGGTGGTGGTGGTGGGTGGAACGGAGGGGGTGAAGGAGGAGGGGGAGGAAGGGGAGGAGGAGGGAGGTCGGGTCAGGGGCAGGGGCATCATTTGGTTCCGCCGCCGCCTTCTTATAAGACGACTAGTGGGATTGGGTTTGGAGGCGGAGGTGGAGGGGGAGAAAGGGGGGGAGGAGGGGGAGGAGGGTTGATGGGAGGGATGTCGTCGTTTGTACGGCAGCAGGAGGAGTATCATACTGTCGCGGGGGGGGCTGCTGGTGGTGGTGGAGGAGGGGGAGGAGGAGGGAGCGCACAGCAGGGCCAGCCGCCGGCGGAGGGTGAGAAGAAGAGGAAGAGCCGGTGGGGTTGAGAAATCGAGCGGGAAGGGCGCAAGATAACTTAGATACTAGGAAGAAGACCGAAGCCTGTATGTATATACACACACACGATAAGGAAGAGTAAGCAAATAAAAGGAATCCCACCGAGACAATACCTCCCAATAATCTTTTTTTGTTCTTTTCAAATCTCTCTCTTTTCATTCCCTCCCTTTCAATCTAATCACTACTTTCCCCTTCTTCACTTCGTGGCCTCTCCTTATCCTTCTTCTTCGACTTGCGCTTTTCCTTCTCCCGCTCCTTCTCCTGGCCCTCCTTCCCGTCCTTCCCCTTCTTCTGTTTCTTTGCCTTCTTCTCTCCCTGATCATTCCCACTTGCTGATTTACGCTTCCCCATCTGCTGCTGCTGCTCCTCCTCTTCTTCATTTTCTTCGGATGGCTGCTCCTCCTGCCGTCCATTGCTCCCTCCTCCTCCACCACCCTCCTGCTGCTGCTGCTGCTGCTGCTGCTTCTGCTGCTGCTGCTGATGGTGATAATGCCCATGCGTCGACTCCCTTGGCTCTTCCCCCTCCTCCCGCATCGATCCATCCAACGCAATCAAGCCCGCCGCCTCATGCACCCTCACCACCCTGAACTCCACCTGCTCCCCCAAGGTCAACCGCCCCTCCCTCCCTCCCTCCCCTCCTCCACCGCCATTACACACCCACTCCCCCCGCCCACTCACGTATTCAAAGGCATCCGGCATATCTTCCTTAGCAATCGCCGCGTTAAACAGCCCATGGACCAATAAAGCCACATGCGTGCCCGTCACTTTGATAACCTCCCCTGTCAAGACACTCCCCGGCGTGGGGGTAAACACTAAAGCAGTCGCCTCTACCTGGACATGCAAAAAAGGCAAGTCCTGCAATATGGTCGCAAATCGACGCGAAGGCGGCAAGCGAAGGTGGGAGAGTGAGAGGAGGACCCCACCGGCGTCGTCGTTGTATTTCATGAGCAGCTTGTGCAGCTTGCTTTGCACGTGGTGTTCCAGGTCTTCCATTGCGTGGGGGAGCAGGGCCAGCTTGAATGTGACTTGTTGTTCTTGGAATGGTGGTTGTTTTGGTGGTTGTGGTGAGGGAGTCGTGCTGCTGCCATTGGCGTGGTGCTCCCGTCTCCGTTTGGGCATGTTTGTACTGTGGGTTGGTGGGAGGGGTGGGTGAGGGTGGGGATGAGGGGAGGATAGTTGTGTTGCTAGTTTGAAGGAGAGGACAGGGAAGCGAGGACGACGACGGTCCACCCAACGTATGCTTGGCTGTGTATGTATGTATGTGGAGAGTGGAGGCGTGGTGGATTAGCAGGAAATGCGCAGGGAGCATGGCCTCCATCAAGGCCAGACAGTCTACAGCTGTCGTGTGTCGTGATCATCGGATGATGGTGAAGGGTCCTTCAGTTCAGTTCTAACACACCACAACACCACTACATCCTTCGCACACAGGCGCGTGGCCTTGCCATGACGACGACGACGGCAAGCAGCAGCAGCAGCAATCATGCCAGGAGCAGAAGGAGGAGAAGACCAAGACCATCCTATGGCCTGCCTCCCCTCTTCCTTCTCCTCCTCCCCCTCCTCCTCCTCCCAGCCTGCCTCCTCCTGGCCTTGGCAACGATGCCCTGCCACGCCTTTTTATTTCACCCCTTGCCGTCCTCCTCCTTCTTCCCTTGCAGCATTAGCAGCAGCAGCAGCGTCTTACCCTCTGGCAGAATAAGAATAAGAAGAGCCCGAGCACTGATAGCCTCCTCCTCCCCCTCGTCCTCCCCTTCCTCCTCCTCCCCCTCGTCGTCCTCCCCCATCTCCGACCCCGGCGAACTCAAGCGCCTTCTAAGCGAAGCCCAAGCCTCCATCCAAGCAAATGCTGCCTCCTTAGACCTGATAAAAATAGAAGGCGAAATCAATTATTACGAACAAGAAGCGGCCCAGGAAGGGTTTTGGGACAAGCCTGCTAAGGCCCGTGAAGTCCTGAGTAATTTAACAAGATTAAAAGGGATTTTGGCACGGGTTAAGGAATGGAATAAATTAGTGGAAGACGTGGAGACGGCTCTGCTGTTCTGGGAGGAGGAGGATGGCAAAGGAGGGGGGGAGGGCGAGGTCTGGGGGGAGGAAGGGAGGGAGGGCGTGCGGAAGTTGAAGGAGGATTTGGAGAGGTGGGAGGTGGAGAGTCTTTTGTCGGGGCCTTATGATGGGTGTGGGTGTCGGATGTTGATTACTGCGGGGGTGGGGGGGGCGGATGCGAGTGATTGGGCGGGGATGTTGTTGAGGATGTATACGAGGTATGGGGAGAGGAAGGGGTGGAAGGTTAAGGTAATGGAGATGAGTGTGCCTGTGGAAGGGTTTGGGGTTAAGAGTGCTATGGTTGAGGTGGAGGGTGAGATGGCTTTTGGGTTTTTGAAGGCGGAGAAGGGGACGCATAGATTGGTGAGGATTAGTCCTTTTAATAGTGGGGGGAAGAGACAGACGTCGTTTGCGGGGGTGGAGACGATGCCTATTTTATCGGAGGAGGCGTTGGAGGAGGTGGTGATTGAGGAAGGGGAGGTGGAGATGACCACGAGTAGGGCGGGAGGGGCGGGAGGCCAGAATGTGAATAAGGTGGAGACGGCTGTGAGGCTTAAGCATTTACCGACGGGCTTGGTCGTGCGATGTCAGGAGGAACGATCACAGATTTTGAATCGAAAGAAGGCGATGGACATGTTGAAAGAGAAGTTGCTGGTGGTGAAGGAGGAGCAAAGGGTGGAGGAGCTGGCGGAGATAAGGGGGGATCTGGTGGAGGCGTCGTGGGGGCAGCAGATTCGGAATTATGTGTTGCATCCTTATAAGCTTGTGAAGGACACGAGGACGGAGAGGGAGACGGTGGATGTGGCGAGTGTGCTGGAGGGAGGGGAGGGGTTGGAGGGGTTTATTGGCGCTTATTTGAGGTGGAGGGCGAAGGAGGGAGGAAAGTAGTGCACAAAACGGAAAGGAAAGGAAAAATGACTAGAAATGATGATTTTGTTGTGGATTTGCAAGGAAGTAGACGACAATGATATTGTATCAAGAAGGCAAAGCAGTTTTTAAGCCCTTTACTTGTCGTGTTTTTCGCTGTCGTTCCCTTTTCTTTCCTGCCTTTTTGTTTCGTTGCGTTTGCTGCTGCTGCTGTTGCTGTGGTCAATTATCAATTTACTTGAAAGAGAGAGACAGAGAGAGAGAGAAAAAGTCGGGGGGTTTCACGTTCGTGCTTTTGCTTTTGCTTTTTTTCTACCGCTGCTGCTGCTGCTGCTGCTGCTGCTGCTGATGTTATTATCGTTATTGTTGTTTTTGGTGTCCTTTTAATTCTTGTGAGCCAGCAATAGAATGTGCACAAGGAGCATGAATAGGAAGGAGATGAAGTCATGCACATATGTAAAAGAGGGGGAGGAAGGGAGGGAGGGAGGGAGGG
>Ga0105053_10008869_pt1 | contig 12938 bp, 11 predicted proteins | sample BON01_FD_78093 | JGI IMG/M metagenome (GOLD analysis project Ga0105053, IMG submission 78093) | Freshwater microbial communities from Lake Bonney liftoff mats and glacier meltwater in Antarctica - BON-01 | ecosystem: Environmental > Aquatic > Freshwater > Ice > Glacier meltwater | place: Lake...
CCGACAAGATCGAAACCATCGCCACGAAAATCTATCGTGCCGATGGCGTGGTGATCGACAACAAGATCCGCGCCCAGTTGAAAGAGTGGGAGGCCGAGGGCTATGGCCATCTGCCGGTCTGCATGGCAAAAACCCAATACAGTTTCACCACCGACCCCGAGGTGCGCGGCGCGCCCACCGGTTTCACCATCCCGGTGCGCGAGGTGCGCCTGTCCGCAGGTGCCGGTTTCGTCGTCGCGATCTGTGGCGAGATCATGACGATGCCGGGCCTGCCCCGGGTGCCCTCGGCCAACACGATCCGCCTGAACGCCGAAGGCCAGATCGAGGGGTTATTCTAGGAACGGTGGGTTTCACCCACCCTACGCCGCTGGCGGGCGAAAATTCAATTTTGCCCGCCAATATGTACGAAACATATAGTTTGAGGATGCCATGACCGCCCAGATCATCGACGGCAAAGCCTTTGCCGCAACCGTGCGCGCCAAGGTGGCCACCCACGTCGCCGCCTTGCAGGCCGATCACGCCATCACCCCCGGTCTGGCCGTGGTGCTGGTGGGCGAAGACCCGGCGTCGCAGGTCTATGTGCGATCAAAGGGCAAGATGACTGTCGAGGTGGGAATGGCCTCTTTCGAACATCGCCTGGACGTGGACACGTCCGAGGCCGATCTTCTATCGCTGATCGAAAAATTGAACAAAGACAACAAGGTTCACGGAATTCTTGTGCAACTTCCGTTACCGAACCCCCTGAACTCCGACCTTGTGATCAACCGCATCGATCCCGCCAAGGATGTCGACGGCTTTCACATATCCAATGTCGGGCTGTTGGGCACCGGCCAGAAGTCCATGGTCCCCTGTACGCCCCTCGGAGCGTTGATGCTGCTGCGCGCCCATCACGGATCGCTGGCCGGGCTTGAGGCGGTGGTGATCGGCCGCTCGAACATCGTGGGCAAGCCGATGGCGCAACTGCTGTTGAACGACAGCTGCACCGTCACGATTTGCCACAGCAAAACCAAGGACTTGCAGGCGGTGGTGCGGCGCGCCGACATTGTCATCGCCGCCGTGGGCCGCCCCGAAATGGTGCCGGGCGACTGGATCAAACCGGGCGCCACGGTGATCGACGTGGGCATCAACCGCATCGCCGACGGTGACAGGACGCGCCTTGTGGGCGATGTCGATTTCGCCTCCTGCGCTGCCGTGGCGGGTGCCATCACGCCGGTGCCGGGCGGCGTCGGCCCGATGACCATCGCCTGCCTGCTGGCCAATACCGTCACTGCCTGTTGCCGCGCCAATGGGCTGCCAGAGCCTGAGCTTTTGACAGTCTGATCAGGGGTTTAGAGCGCTTTGCGTTAGATGTGAATCGCAACCCGCTGCCTCTCGCTTCGCTCGAACGCGGGTTTCGATGAAGAGTGGTTCAGACAGAACGCAAAGCGCACTAGCTGGCCGGTTTACGGGCGAACATCGGTATCGCGTGGGCCCTTGTTCCGGTCAGCACCGCCAGCGCATCCCGCGCCATCAACGCCGTGAGCACTGGGTCAGTGCAGCGCAGACCCCCCGTGTAGGTGCCAAATGCGGGCAGGATCGCCCGCGTGGAATCGATCAGGAAACAGGGCCGCGACACCTGCCCCCCGGGCAGGCTGACCACTGCCTTGGGGTGGTAATGCCCTGAAATCTCGACCTTTTCCGCCGTTGCGATATGCCGGAACACCACGCCGCCCAGCCGCAGCGCTGCCAGGTGCCGGCCACCCAGGTTCAGCGGGCCGGGGTCGTGGTTGCCCTCGATCCAAACCCAATCGCGCCCCGCCATCAGGCGGGCCAGCCAAAGCCGCTCATCCTCGGGCAGCGACGCGCCGGCCCGAATATCGTCGAAACTGTCGCCCAGACACACCACGATTGCAGGAGCGAAAGCATTGATTTCACTGTCCAATCGGCCCAGGGTTTCGCGCGTGTCGTAGGGCGGAAGCATCCTCCCGCCCCGGCGCGCCAAGCGTTCGGATTTGCCCAGGTGCAGGTCGGAAACGCACAAGAGCCGACGGTCGGGCCAGTACAGCGCGCCGCTGGGCAGCGCCAGCAACGCGGCGCCTGACAGGGAAAAGGCATGGGCGTTCATGGTCCGTTCCATGGCTCAAAACACAGCCGAAATCAATAGCCAACCCGCCATTCGATCGTGTCGAGCCCCGCATCTTCCATGACCTGTGCCGACGCTTCGGCCAGCAATCGCTCGGTCGCCATCCCCTTGATCGGCACGCGGCCCATTTCAAGGAACAGGGGCGCCGACAGCGGTGACAGCGTGGGCAGGCGGCGCAGGTCGATGCGCCCCTGGGTGCGCGCCAGCATGTCCTCGATCCGCCCGAAATCGACCAGACCTTTCAACGCCTCCTCGCGGGTGATTTGCATCAGCACATGGTCTGGGTCGTATTTCAGCAGGGTGTCATACAGGATATCGGACGAAAACGTCGCCTGTCGCCCGGATTTGCGCTGGCCCTGATGCGTCCGGTCGATCAGCCCTGATATCACCGCACTGGCCTTGAACGTGCGCTTCATCACGGCGTTTCCCGCCAGCCAGGTCTCGAACCCCGCGCGCAGGTTCTTTGTGGCGAAGAGCGGGGCAGGGTCGATCAGCGGATCGAGCCCCCAGACCATCACCGCATAGTCGGTGGCGACGAACCCCATCGGGTTCAGCCCCAGTTCCTCCATCCGCTGCGTCACCAGCAAACCCAGCGTCTGCATCGCATTGCGCCCGGCAAAGCCATAGATCACGGCATGTTCGCGGCCCCTGTATCGGAAGGATTCGATCAGCAGGCGCCCGGGTTCGGGCAGTTGCGAACGCTTGCGTTGCAGGTGCAGCCAGGCACGGGTGGCGTCGGGCAGATCGGGCCAGTCGTCCTGTTGGAACATCCGCAGGATGCGTTGCGACAGTTGGGTGGAGGTGGCGAATTTGGTGCCCATGAAGGTCGCTATCTTCGGCGGCTTGTCGGCCCGGCGCGTCACCTCGACCGTCATTTCGCGCAGATTCTCATAGCGCACGATCTCGCCGCCGATCAGGAACGTGTCGCCGGGGGTGAGGGTGGCGGCGAAACCTTCCTCGACCTCGCCCAGGGGTTGGCCGCCGAACCGGTTCTTCAGGCGCACCTTCAGGGTGTCGGTGTCGATGATCGTGCCGATGTTCATGCGGATTTGCCGTGCGGCACGCGGATCGCGCAGGTGCCACAAGCCGTCGGTCAGCTTCAGCCGCTGCCAGCGGTCATAGGCGCGCAGGGCATAGCCGCCGGTGGCGACGAAATCGAGGCAGGCGTCGAAGGCGGCACGGGTCAGGGCAGCATAGGCGCCCGCCGTCGTGACCTCGGCAAACAGTGTGTCGGCATCGAAAGGTGCGGCGCAGGCGACGATCAGGATGTGTTGGCACAGCACATCGCGGGGGCCGGGGCCGCGCGGATCGCCGTCAAGATCGCGGGCGCGCGCGGCATCCAGCGCGGCGACGCATTCCACCACCTCGAACCGGTTGGCGGGCACAAGCAGCGCCTTTGACGGCGCGTTATAGCGATGATTGGCCCGCCCGATCCGTTGCACCAGCCGCTTGACGTTCTTGGGCGCGCCGATCTGGATCACCAGATCGACATCGCCCCAGTCGATCCCGAGGTCAAGACTGCCGGTGCAGACGATGGCGCGCAACTGACCATCGACCATCGCCTGTTCGACGCGCCCGCGCTGCTGCTTGTCGAGGCTGCCGTGGTGGATGCCGATGGGCAGGGCGTCGTCATTGGCCAGCCAGAGGTTGTGAAAGAAGATTTCGGCCTGGGCGCGGGTGTTGTGGAAGATCAGTGTGGTCTTGTGGCGGCGCACCTGCTCCAGCACGGCCGGGATGGCATAGGCAGCGCCGCCTCCGGCCCAGGGGGCCGGTTCTGCGATGTTCAGCATGGCGATGTCGGGGTCGGGGCCGGGGTCGGCGAAGAGGATGTCGCAGGGGTCGGGGTGGCGGGCGAGGAAGCGGGCGATGGCGCCCGGGTCTTCGACGGTGGCCGACAGGCCGACGCGGCGCAGAGACGGCACAAGGGTTTGCAGGCGAGCGAGGCCAAGCATCAACTGATCGCCGCGCTTGGAGTCCGCGAGGGCGTGGATTTCATCGACCACCACCCGCTGCAACCCGGCAAAGATTCGGGGGGCATCCTCGTAGCTGAGCAGCAGGGCGAGGGATTCGGGTGTCGTGAGCAGGATGTGGGGCGGATCGGCGCGCTGACGCTTCCTTTGCGTCTGGCTGGTGTCGCCGGTGCGGTCCTCGACACGGATCGGCAGGCGCATCTCGGCAATGGGGGTGCCGAGGTTGCGGCGGATGTCGGCGGCCAGGGCTTTTAGGGGCGAAATGTATAAAGTGTGCAAGCCGGGGTGGGGATTTTCCGCGATTTCCACCAGCGAAGGCAGGAATCCTGCAAGTGTCTTGCCGCCGCCCGTGGGCGCGATCAGCAACTGGGCAGGGGCTTTGGCACGCTCCAGCATGGTCTGCTGGTGGGGGTGAATGGCCCAACCCCTTTGCGCGAACCAGTCGTGGAAGGCGGTGGGCAGCATCTAGCGCAGCGCGCCGGTGCGGTGCAGCGCGATGCGCAGGCCCCCGTGTTGCACGGGGGGCAGGGCGGGCAGAAACGGCAGGGCGGTGGCCTTGGCCAAACCGCCATCGCTGGTGATGATGCCGACGCGCCAGCCTGTGAACCGCTCGGTCAGCACCTTGCCCAAGGCGCCGTAGAGCGAGAACAGAAGCTTGCGTTCACCGATGCGGGCGCCATAGGGCGGGTTGACGATGACGAGACCGGGGGCCGTGTCGGGCGGCGCGAGGTCGGAAATCGCGGCGCGGGTGAAGGTGGTGCAATCGGCCACACCGGCGCGGGCGGCGTTGGCGATGGACATCCGGATGGCGCCGTCGTCGCGGTCGAAGCCGAAGAATTGTGCGGGGGGCGTCGTGACCGCTGTCTGGCGCATTTCGTCCCATGCAACGGGATCGAAGGTGGCAAGATGCTGGAAGGCGAAGGCGCGGTCGCGGCCGGGGGGCAGGGCGGCGGCGATTTCGGCGGCTTCGATGACGAATGTGCCCGAACCGCACATCGGGTCGACCACCGCCTCGCGTCCGTCATAGCCGCATTGGCGCAGGAACAGGGTGGCAAGGGTTTCGCGCATAGGGGCCTTGCCGACCTGCATCTTGTGGCCGCGCTTGTGCAGAGGCTCGCCCGAGGTGTCGATCGAGAAGGTGCAGAGATCGTCCTCGATCCGGGCCTTCAGGGTCAGCGGCGCGTCGTCGGCCAGGGTCATCCCGTGGGAGTCGACCAGGGCGGTTTCGATGCGCTGCTTTGCTGCCCCAGCATGGTAAATGCGGGATTTGGTACAGGAGACTTCGACTTTTACGGGAACATCCGCACGCAGAATGTCGGAAAAGGGAAACTTTCGCGCCCGCTTGTCCAACTGTGCAATATGCATCACCCGGAAGGCTCCGATGCGGGCCAGCACCCGCGCCGCGCCCCGGCTGTGCAGGTTCAGCCGCCAGACATCGGGCCACAGACCGGTGACGGTGACTCCGCCCACACCGATGGCGGGCGCAAATCCCAGCGCGCGCAACTCGTCTGCCAGGGCGGTTTCCAGCCCCGGCGCGCAGACGGCGAAGATGTCGAACGGTTCCATCGGGTCTGCCTAGAGCACTTTGCGTTTGACTTGTATCGAAAGAAGCTGCCTCGCGCCTGCGGCTCGAACGCGTCTTTCTATCCCTTGTCTCACATCAAACGCAAAGTGTCGTTACCGCAAACCCCGGGGAATGTCAGCGCACGATGTCCTCTTCCTTGACGAACATGTTGCCCCAGGCGCGGTCGATCAGTTCGGGGGTCATCTGGTAAGGGATGCCCTCGAATTCGCAGATCGAAATCATCTGGTCGATCAGGAACACCGGCTGATAGTTGGCATAGATGTTGTCGATCTCGGCGTATTTCTTTTTCAGCAGGTGGATCAACGTCGCCTCGTCCAGCGGCATCTTCTTCTTCTTCGCCACCAGCGCGAAGATCTTCAGGAAGTCGGACTGCGACGGCCCGTCGATCTTGATCTTGTAGAAGATGCGGCGCAGGGCGGCCTGATCGAAGATCTTGTTGGGGTGGAAGTTGGTGGAAAAGATCACCAGCGTGTCGAACGGAACGGTGAATTTCTCGCCCGACTGCAAAGCCAGAATGTCGCGCGCCTCTTCCAGCGGCACGATCCAGCGGTTGATCAGCGCCTGTGGCGGGCTGGCCTGACGGCCAAGATCGTCGACGATGAACACGCCGCCCGAGGATTTCAGCTGCAAGGGCGCCTGATAGGTGCGCGAGACGGGGTTGTAGACCAGATCCAGCATCTCAAGCGTCAGTTCGCCCCCCGTCACCACCGTGGGCCGCTTGCAATAGACATAGCGGGTGTCAAAGCGGGTGATGCGGCGCAAGGCGTTGGGGTCGACCGCCCCCTCATCCACGCGGGTGTGCACGATGGGGTCGTACACTGTTATCACCTGACCGGAATATTCTATGGCGCGGGGCACATAGATGTGGTCGCCGATGGCATCGCGCACGCCGTTCGAGATCGACGATTTACCGTTGCCCGGCGGACCGTACATCAGGATTGAACGCCCCGAGCCCACGGCGGGGCCGAGGTTGTCCAACAGGTCGTCTGGCAGGATCAGGTGGCCCATGGCGCCGGTCAACTGCTGGCGGGTGATCTGGATGTTGCGGATCGACTGGCGCTGCATCTGTTCGCTGTAGACGTCCAGCGGCACGGGCATGGCGCCGTAATATTCCGACTGGGTCAGCGCATCCAGCGCGCGGGTCTTGCCGTTGTCCGACAGCACATAGGCCATTTCCGAACCTGACGAGGCATGCAATGTGCCCGTCGCCTCGACCAGTTTCTGCACCCGGGCCATGTCGACCAGTTCCTGGGTCACGTTGACCGGCAGGCAGATCACCTCGGCGATCCTGCTGACGTGTTCAAGGTTCATGCGGAACATGGTTTTCAACAGGATATCGCGCATCATCACGATGGGCAGGCGCATCTGGTCCAGCGTGCGGGGCGGCGGGGGGGCCATGACGGCGGTTTGCATGTTCATTGTGTCTGCCTCGGTCGTTGTTGCGCTAACTGCTACAATTCCATGGTCATGCCTAATTTTGGCCACGAAACCCGGTCAATCATTGGTCAAGAGAAATGCCATGGGAATGTGGCTAAATGATGGAAAGCGTACGGTATGAAATCCACGATCCGCCCCGGTCTGATCCTGACAGCCCTTGCCACCGTTGCCCTTCTGGGCGGGCTGGGCCTGGCCAAGGGCGGGCTGTACATGAATTGGTACGAAGGTGACGTGCTGCACCTGCTGGAAATCGTCGTGCGGATTGCCGAAGGGCAAAGACCGCACATTGATTTCATGACGCCCATTGGCGTGCTGGCCGTGTGGCCGATCGCTGTGTTCGTGCAGGCGGGGCTGGGTCTGGGCATGGCAATTCTGGCGGCGCAGATCGCCGTGGCGCTGGTGCTGGTGCCGGGCGTGCTGCGCGCGGCCCACAGCCGGTTCGAGGGCGGCATGGCGCATCTGTTCATCGTGCTGATGCTGGTGCTGCCCCTGGCCCTGGTCCATGGCGGCACCGACGCGAACATTTCGCTGTCGATGCATTACAACCGCTGGGCCTGGGCGTTTTCGCTGGTGGCGCTGACGCTGGCGTTTCTGCCGCCGCGTGGCGTGGCGCGTCCGGGGCTGGACGGGGCGCTGATCGGGGCGCTGTTTGCCGTGGTCGTGTTGATCAAGGTGACTTATGTTGTCGCACTTGCGCCCGCTGTGATCGCTGCGCTGCTGATGCGCGGTGCCGGGCGCGATCTGTTGATCGCGGTGGCGGCTGGGATCGTGACGCTGGTCATTGCCACGCTGTTCCTTGGGCTTGGCTTCTGGCCTGCCTATGTCGCTGACCTGTTGACCACGGCCCATTCCGAGGTGCGGGGTTATCCGGGGTTGCCGTTGAACGAAATGATCACCGCGCCGCTGTTGTTGGGCGCGCATCTGCTGGCGCTGTTTGCCGTGATGCTTTTGCGTCAGGGGCGCCAGAAAAGCGCCGGGCTGGGCCTGTTGATCCTGTTTCCGGCGTTTGTGTACATCACGTTCCAGAATTTTGGGAACGACCCGCAATGGGTGTTGTGGCTGGGTCTGGTGCTGTTTGCGGTGCGCCCCGAGGCGGGGGTCAGGAACGGCTGGGGCTGGGATGTCCGTGCCGCTTTGGGCATGGTGGCCGTGGGTATGCTGGTTGCCGGTTCGGCGTCGTTCTTCAACCTGGCCTACAGCCCGCTGCGCCATGCCAGCCTGGATACGACAGGCTATGCCCAGATGTTCCCCCGTGCCACGCGCCACAACGACATCTTCTTTCCGACCGAGGCAGTGCACGGCGTCAGGCTGACCCTTGGGGGGCAAAGCCGCTTTGACGTGTTTGCCACGGTGTCCGACCCGGCAGATCCGGATGACGTGCGAAAGCCCACCGTCCTGTCGGGCGAAACCATCGAGGCCTGCGGTGTGCAGGCCGGTATGGTCGCCTGGTTCGACCAGACCGCCCGCACGCTTGAGGCCGAGGGATATGCCGATGGCGCACAGATCATGGTGGCCGATCTGCTATCAAACCTGCCGCTGTTCAGTGACCGGCTTTCCTTCGTCACCGGCGGCGCGCCTTGGCGCTATGACGGGCTGCCAGGGATCGAGACGGCGGATTATGTGCTGGTGCCGATCTGCGCGGTCATTCCAAGGGTGCGGCAGATGATCGTGCAACAGTTGCAAGACCGGGGCGTGCCGCTGCGCGAAGTGTTCCGTAACGACATGTTCATCCTGCTTGAGAATGGTGCTCAGATGCCTGCGCTGGCCAGTATCAGGTAAATCAGCAAGGTGCCACCCAGCGGAAACCCCATGGGAAACTTGCGGTTGGTCCAACTGGCCCAATCGGGCACACGCCCCCGGACCGCCGGAATATACTTGGCGCTGCGGTGGGTCACGACGGCGGCGAGGGTGATTGCCCCAAGCAGGAACATCAGCGGCCCGGCATCGGACAGCGGCACAAAGGGCGCGGCGGCGGCGGCGAATTTCGCATCGCCCGCACCGAGGCCGCCCAGCATGTTCAACACGAACCCGGCGGCCAGAACCACCACAAGGTGCAGCCACTGCCACAGCCACATCTCCAGCGGCAAGGCGATGGGCCCGATCACCAGATACACGATGAACAGGGCCAGCACGGCCTTGTTCGGGATTTTCATGAAGGCCATGTCGTTCCAGGCCACCCAGAAACAGATCGGGGCGACAAACGGCAGGAACCACCAGGCCGCGTGTGCGGGCAGGGTAAACTCCACGACGTCTAGTTCTGCACGTTGGCTTCCAAAGCGCGCAACGATCGCACGGCCGCCTCGAAATGCTGGGGGTGGGTGTCGATGGCCTGTTGCAGCAGGCCCTTGCCGATGGCCACATCGCCCTGCTTGATCGCGGTCAGGGCCATGGTGTGCATCAGCAGCGCCTGTTCGACCTGGGTCATCGGCACCACGGGCAGATCGTATTTGCGCTGGGCGCCGCGTGCCAGAACCAGATTGTTCTTGGCGGTGAACAGTTCGGGGTCATAGGTGATGGCCTGGGTGAACAGACGCTCGGCCTCGGAGAAATCGCCGCGCGACAGCTTTGAGAAGCCCCAGTTGTTCATCACGCCCGAAGGCTTGGTGGTCAGGCCCACGGCGGTTTCATAGAAACTGTCGGCCTTGCTCCACTGCTTGTTGGAATCCGCGATCATCGCCTCAAGCCGGTAACGCTTGTAGGATTCGAAGGTGGGCGGCACCCGGTTCAGCACCTCCTGGGCCTTGTCCCAGGTGCCGTTGCGGATGTGGGCATCGGCCAGATCGACGCGGTCTTCATCGGTGGCCTGGGGGTGGGCGGCGACCTTGGTCCAGGTCGTCACCGCCTCGGCGTTGCGCTTGGCACGCACCAGCGACATCGCAAGCCCGCGTTGCAGGTCGATGCGGTCGGGGTTTTCCATGCTGGTGCGACGGAAGTAATCCACCGCCTCGTTCGGATCGCCGACCGTCAGCATGATGTCGTTCAGGTTGGTTTCGTCGATCACGTTGACGTTCTTGATCGCGCGATCCACCTCGGCGCTGTCCGACCTGCCACAGGCCGACAGAGCGACCGCGCTGCCAAGGCAGAGCGTCAGAAGAATAGTGTGGCGCATGTGCCTGCATCCTTTTTCCTGCTCAATCGTGCCTTTGCTTTCAGATGCGGGCCAGGATCCGGTAATCGCCCGAACCCCTGCGCATCAGCGCAAAGCTGCTTATATCGACGGTAAGGTAGTCGCGATTTTCGATTTTGGCGAGTGCCAGGGTAAGATTTGCGCGAATGTCGTCACTTTCGCCACTGTCCAGAGCAAAGGCGGTGCGAAACACCCGCTCGGCCTCGCCATAGACACCCCGTTCCATCAGCACGACCCCCAGATTGTTCCAGGCGGGCACGAAGGTTTCGTCCTTTTCGATGGCCTGGCGCAGCAACCGTTCGGCCTGGCCCAGGCGGCCCAGTTGCAGGTTGGCCGACCCCAGCGCCGAAAGTACATCCACTGACGTGCCCCGCTGGCCCGCCGCGCGGTAATAGGCCCTGAGCGCAAGCTCGTATTCGCCCGCCTCCATCAGGCGATGGCCCACGATCAGACCATCGATGCTGTCTTCGCGGCTGGCCACCTCGGGGGCAAAGGGGCTGTCGTCGGAACGGCCAAGACCGCCGGTGTTGCCACAGGCGGTCAGGGCGAGGATCAGCAGGATCGGTGTGGTGCGCATGGCCCCTACATCTTGAATTTGCCGAGCGTTTCGACGATATTGTAAATCGACGGCCCCAGCAGGATGATCAGCAGCGGCGGCACGGTCAGCATCATAGTGGCAAGGGTCATCTTGGTGGGCAAGGTGTTTGCCTTCTCTTCGGCCCGCATCACGCGTTTGTCACGCATTTCGGCGGAAAAGACACGCAGCGCCTCGGCCACGGACGTGCCGAACGTCGCAGACTGGATCAGCACGGTCACGAAAGAGGCCACATCGGTCACGCCCGCACGTTCCGACATGTCGCGCAGCACCGAAACCTTGTCCTTGCCGGCCTTGATCTCGTGGCTGACAATTTCAAACTCGTCGGCCAGGGCCGGGAAACCGGCGCGGATCTCGGAGCCGACCCGTATGATCGACTGGTCCAGCGACTGGCCCGCCTCGACGCAGACCAGCATCATGTCCAGACTGTCGGGAAAGCCGTTGGTGATTTCCTCGCGGCGCTGCTGCTGGCGCTTGGTGATCCAGTAACGCGGCGCCATGTATCCGATGCCGCCCGGGATCAGCACCGACAGGATCAGCGCCTGGGTGGTCGGCGTGCCCGTCGCGCTGGTCAGGATGGCATAAAGCACGCCGACGATGAGAAGGGCGATGCCAAGGGCGAACTGGAGGAAGTGGAAGGTGCGCACCGCATCCTTCGAGCGGTATCCGGCCTGCATCAGTTTCAGGCGGATCGCCGAATATTCCTCTTCGTTCTGGGGTTCGAGGAAGTTCGAGTATTTTTCGAGCTTGTCGTTCTTGTTGCCCGAGCGCAGCGACGGACCGGCGCCCGACTTGGCAATCTTGCGCAGGGCCGACAACTTGTCCAGCGGATCGGCCTTGCGCTTCATCAAGAAGGGCAGGGTCAGCAGCACCAGAACCACGCCCAGCCCGCCCACCAGCATCAGAGGGCCCAGCGGGCCCAACTGGGCGACGATCATTTCATTCAGCATTTCCATTGCATTGGCCCCCTAGACCTTGATGTTCACAAGGGCCTTCATCACAAAGATGTTGACCACGAGGAACCCGGCGACGACCAGACAGGCCGGGATGAAATAGGCGGTTTCCTTCACCGCGTCGTAATAGTTGGGCGACAGCAGGTTGATCATCACCAGCGCGCCCAGCGGGAACACCGACAGGAACATGCCCGACCATTTCGCCTCGGCGGTGATCGCCTTGACCCGGCGGAACAGTTTGAAGCGCGAGCGGATCACCGCCGCCAGACCGGCCAGAATTTCGGCCAGGTTGCCGCCCGATGTCTGCTGGATCGTCACGGCCACGGCCAGAAACCGCAGATCCTGCATGTCCATCCGTTCGGCCATGGATTTCAACGCCTCGCCCACGTTGCGGCCATAGGCGGCCTCGTCGGCGATGACGCCCATTTCGGTGCCCAGCGGATCGGGCACTTCTCTGGCGACGATGTTGATGGCGGCATTGAACGGATGGCCGACGCGCAACGAGCGCACCATCAGTTCGACCGCGTCGGGCAGTTGTTCTTCCATCAGGCCCAGGCGCTTCTTGGCCTTGCCGTTGACCCAGACATAGACGCCGCCGATGCCCATGGCGATGGCCACGGCGATGCGGATCGGGGTGCTGGCGCTGGTCTGCAGCGTCAGCCCGACATAGGACACGAGGCCCAGCACCACCATCACCAGAATCATCTGGGTCGGGGTGAAGGCGATGTTGGCCAGTTGGGCCTTCTTGGCCAGCATCGAATACAGCGGGATCTTCTGGCTTTTCATGTGCTGGCCCATTTCCTTGCGGAGTTGGTCCAGCACCTGTTCGCGGGCCTTGCCCTTTTCCAGCATGTCCAACCGGCGGTTCACCCGGTTGTTCAGGCTGATCGACTTGCCGAAGACGGTCAGATAGATGCCCTCGACCAGGACCAGCACGGCGACGAAGATCAGACCATAGATAAGCGGTTCTGCGCTGATGACCATGTCGGTTATCCTTTGGTGGGCTCAAAGATTTCGGCGGGCAGATTGTAGCCCCACATCCGGAATCTTTCGGAGAAATGCGACCGCACACCGGTGGCGGTGTAGTGCCCGAGTATCTTGTTCTCGGGGGTCAGGCCGACGCGCTGGAAGCGGAACACTTCCTGCATC
>Ga0105053_10008876_pt1 | contig 12929 bp, 12 predicted proteins | sample BON01_FD_78093 | JGI IMG/M metagenome (GOLD analysis project Ga0105053, IMG submission 78093) | Freshwater microbial communities from Lake Bonney liftoff mats and glacier meltwater in Antarctica - BON-01 | ecosystem: Environmental > Aquatic > Freshwater > Ice > Glacier meltwater | place: Lake...
AACTGTCTCCCCCTCCTCCTCCCCTCGTCGTCTCTTTCGTACTTGCGCCGACCGCTCCCATGCATGCCCCCCCACAGAAAGCAAATAACAGCAACGCAAAAGAAAAAGGGAAGAGCAACCACCCAGCAACATCAGAGAGACCGACAGAGACTCAAATCAAGATGAACAAAAACTCAAAACGACTTTTCATCACAAAGTACTTCGTTTTTAAACCTTCCCCTTCTTCTCCCTCCTCCGCCCTAGCTCTTAAAGCCCAACTGCAACCGTCGCGCCACATTCTCAAAGCCGCCGTACCGAATGATCTTCTCCAGCAAATCCTTCCTCTCGTCCCCCACCAGCTCCTCGGCCGTGGGCAAGAACAAATTCACCTTCTCCCGCTCCCTCCGTCCCGCCCTCTCCTTCGGGTGCTGCGCCCAGCACTTGTTCATGATGTACTCCAACAGAGCCACGCCAAAGTCAAAGTCAAAGGTACCGTAGCTGATCATGGACGCAAACTTGCCCCTCTCCCCACTCCCCGCCTTCAAGGGCAGCCCCAACCGCGCCGCCACCAGCTTCCTCCCTCCATTCCTCGCCACCTCGGAATAGAGCCGATGGTAGCCCGCCCGCTTCACATCCCGCAGCGTCGGCATCTCCCGCCGGCCCTCCTCCTCCTCGTCCAGGTACGTCTTCAGGTCCTTCATCAACAAATAAAACCGACAGAAGTAGTTCCATTGCGAAAAAGGGATGAACCCCAAGCTCGAGACCACGCTCTCGTACCCCCCATACCGCCTAATGGTGTTGATCATGTTCGCCCGGCCCCACCCGACCAGGTCACTGATCTTCGGAAAAAACAACAAGGGCAGGTGCAAGGCCTCCGAGTGCTCTTCGGCCAATAGATAACACTCGTCCGCCAGCTTCTCCATGCTCCACACCGTCCGGTTTTGGTACTTCCAGCCCCCGGGCACCCCGTCCTTGTCGTGCTTGCCGTAGGAGGGGGGGAAGCGCGTGGTCTTCAGACGCTCGTTCAGAATGACAGCGCCGCCCCGAGGGCCAATGACGAGGCGGCGTTCAAGCTTTTTGGAGGCTGGGAGGGAGGGAGGGGGGGAGAGGAGGGCTTGCGACTGCGGGTCGGCATGGGGCACAATAACGCCAGCAGCGACCAAAGACTGAACTTCAGGAAAGCTCATGGCCTGTCGAAAGTCCCCTGGTATGTAATCAGTGCCCAGAAGATAGGCAAGGGTCTCCCTCCCTCCCTGCTTGTAAATCGCGTGTCGGAGTCCATGCGCGTCGTACAACCTTAACAGCATCTCGTTCGGAATGGCCGAGCTGCTTACATTCAACCCCTCCCAGAACTCCTCCACCGAAATTTTAATCTGCGAAATATCCTTCCAATACCCCCAGGGCTTCCGATCGCCTCCCAACCCTCCACCACGATCAAGCGCCCCTTCCTCCCTCGCGCCCTCTTCCTGCCCAGAGAGAGTTAGGAGAGCGGATTGTCGTTTGAGGCGATAGCTTTCGTCGAGGCCTGCGCGGAACCCGACCAAGTCAAGGAGGGAGGGGTCGCTGCTATTCTTCCCGGATAATTTTCTCTTGTTGGCGGTGGGAGAGGAAGGGGGGGAGGAAGCGGCGGAGGACGAGGGCGAGGAAGAGGAGGAGGAGGCGGGTTTGGTGGCGTGGGTTATTGTTGGTGGGTGCTTGTGGTGGCGGCGGGTGAAAGAGGAGGAGGAGGACGAGGAGGAGGAGGAGGGGAAGATGGGGACCAGGAAGCCGGATGGTGGTGGTGATGGTGATAATGGTGGTGGCCGGCGGGTCGTCGCCGAGGTTACATGTAGCAGGAGGAGTAGGAGGCAGGGGAGGAGGACGACGGCGAGGAAAGGGAAGGAAAGAGACGCACGACCTCTTCTTATTCGTGTCCTTCTTGGCGACAAGGGCGGAGATGCTTCCGCAGATGGAAAAGCAGCGCAAGGGCTGGTCGTGAGCTGGTGCGTGGGTAATGGTACCACGCACATTGGTAATGGAAACCGAGGCCGAGGCGGCTGCAGCAGTCCTGCTCCCTCCTCGATGCTCTCTTCTTTACAGGGACCCGCAGCAGCAGAAGCCGCTGGTCTTCTTCTTCTTAACCGTAGTAGTGGCCTTCTCTCCTCCATCTCCTGGGACGGGGCGAGACCGGAGTTTGTGGTGTGGACGAGGGGAAGGCAGCAACACACGAACGACGAAGTGATGATGACGCTGTCCGAGCCCGGGCTGCCTTTTGCTTGGCTTGTCGCTTTGTCCGGTCCCTGTGTACAAGGGTTTGGGGGGGGGGACGAAGAGGTTTGTGCATGGCAGGAGCAAGGAGACATTGTAGGCGTGAGTATGTGGGCAGGGTTTTGTTTGTGTCTGATGCATTGGGTTGACGCAGGCAGGAAGCAGGATCAATGCGTGAATTTGCCCTGGGTAGGATTTCGTGGAGGAAAGTGAGGAAAGTGGTGGAGTTGTAGTTCAGTCCGTGGGGCCAAATTCTTGAGATATTTCTTACAGCTTTTGAAAGTGAGGTACCAGGGAACGACGCTAAGGGTAAATTCTTGTCTGGGTGAATGTGTATTGCTTTTTATGGCGTGGCAAGTGGTGCAATTGGGGCAGAGTCCCCTGGCACACGACTTTAACCTCCCCACTATTGTAGCAGGGCACAAATGAAAAAGAGGAAACAGAAAAGCAATGCTTACCAGAAGCAAAACGTTCTTTCATGGGTCACAAAGGTACTGGAGCTTACTTCTTTGTGTGGTCTATGCAGAGCATGAATTATACAGTACTTTTCTCCCTTCCATTTGCCATGACATGGTGTGAAGCTTCTGTCCGCACACTCTTACGTTCAAATACATACACGCGCTTACATCACATTGAAAATTGTAACACGAATACCATCAGCAAATACAGGCTTCTTTTTCCAGACGCACACACACACCCACATATTCTCACAAGTACATACAGTCTACTTATGTAAGAGAAAGCGGACCAGAGTCGAAGTGGCCGCTCCCTCTTCTCGTCGTAAGGCATCGAGTGCTTTGCAATATTATGGCTCAAATGTACGCTCTCCTTATTATTTTAATGACATATCCCGTCCCTCACTGATTCGTTATAATTCTCTTTTTCTCTCTTCTCTCAGGTTCGAGCTGCACTTCTTTCTCTTTCCACTCCCTGCGCGCGCGCACTCTCGCGCCATCATCAAGACATACAGTTCGTCGTCGTTCACTTCCTTCTCTTTGATCCACTTTTTTACTCTTGGTTTGATCTGGAATCTTCTTCCTCTCCCTCTTTTCCTTTTTCTCTCTCTCACTCTTTGTCGTTGCGCTTGTCGCGCACGTATGAACTGTCTCGACAGTCTTTTCTTCTCTGTCTCTACTTGCTCTCCTTTCATCAAATATAAACTTATAAAATCTATTGAATAACTTTATGTATATAAATGTAATTGTGAAAATATAAAACGACATGCGTGACTCACACATCTATTTCTCTCTCTCTGACTCTTCTCTTCTACGTCCCGCCTCTTCCTTCCCTCCCTCCCTCCTTCCTTCCCTCCCTCCCTCCCTCCCCTCCTCCCTCCCTCCCTCACAGCGACATGCTAGGCATCGAGCCATTCGACAGGTGCTGGAAGAGGGAGGAATTGGAGGAGCCGCCCGAGGTATTACCCATCCCCATAAAGTGAGGGAAGGCGGGAGGGAGGGAGGGAGGAGGGAGGGGAAGGAGGGAGGGAGGGCTGCTGAGGTTGGTCGCTGGCGCTTCCTCGTGGTGGTGGGGTTGATGATGGTGGTGGTGCGTGGGAAGGACAGGGTCGTGATGCTGCTGCTGCTGCTGCTGCTGCTGCTGCTGCTGCTGCTGCTGCTGCTGCTGGCGGTGGGTGTAAGGCTGGGGGGGAGAGGGGGAGCTGAAGTAGGAGGGATGACGAGGACGAGGAGGGGAGGAGAAGACGGGAGGGAGAGGGATGAAGTCGCCTGCAGCATAGCCAGGAGGGTACTGCTGCTGCTGCTGCTGCTGCTGCTGCTGCTGGTGGTAGTGGTAGTGGTGGTGTTGGTCGTGAAAGCCAGGAGAGGAAGGAAGGGGAGGAGGAGGGGGAGGGATGTGGTGCGGGTGGTAAGGAATCCACTGCTGCTGCTCCGGGTCCCACCCAGGCGGGCAATACGCCCCCCCTCCCTCCATCCCTCCTCCCTCCCCTCCCTCCCGCCCTCCCCCCACCCGCGGAGGCGACAAGGGCATGCTCTGTCCAGGCGTCCCGAACACATACGCTCGGCCTACTCCCTTCCCTCCCTCTCTCCCTTCCTCCCTCCCTCCCTCTCCCCCTTCCTGCCCATAGCGGTAAAGAGCCGTGGGCCGGGCAGGCGAGACAGAGGAGGAGGAAGAGGAGGAGGAGAAGGGAGGAGAAAAGGAGGAAGGGGGGCGATTAGGGTAAGGAGGAGAGGACGGGGAGTAGAAGGAGGAGGGAGGAGGAGGACGAGGGGGAATCGGAGCGTACTGCACAGGGGACGAGTAGTACCGTGCCGGGCTAGGGAAAAGGGGCTGCTGCTGCTGCTGCTGCTGCTGCTGCTGCTGCTGCTGCTGCTGCTGGTAACGGTAGTGATACACGCCTCCTCCCCCTACCCCTCCCCCCCCTTCCTCATGCTCCTTCGTCAGTTGCCCCGCCTTCGGCCTCGGCGTCGCGGTCCTCTTCCTCTCCTTGGAGGCGCTGGCAGTAGAGGAGGAGGGAGGGAGGGAGGGAGGGAGGGAGGATTCGCCGCGAGCACGCTTGCTGCTGGGGGGTGGCATGTCCATGTCGTCGTCGTCGGCAGCTGTGGTAGAGTCTCGCTTCCCCTTGCTTTCTCGCTTCTTCTTCCTACCTCCCCCTCCTCCTCCTCCTCCTCCGCCTTCCGCCCTTCCTCCTTCCTTCCCACTCCCCCCTCCCTTCGTCCGCTTCTCCTCCATCACCTCCATCGCCCGCGAGGCCAACAACTTATCAAACGGCCCTCCTCCCACCCTCCTTCCCCTCAGCTCCGCCTGCTCCTTCTCCAAGCGCTTGAACCGATTCTTGACCGCGTACCCACTCCGTCCCTCCAAGTGATTGGCGATCTTGGTCCATTGCGAGGCGTGCTCGTCGTAGTAGTGAATGATTTTGATGTCTTCGGCCGGGGTCCAGGCGCGCGTGGCTTCGACGGGCACCAAGGCGTAGTGCCATCTGTAGGGGGAGGGAGGCAGGGAGGGAGGGAGGGGTGTTAGTAAGGGAAGGAGTGGCAGAGTCAGTGACAGAGAATAGAGCGAGTGTAAGATGTATGTGCGCAGAGCGCTCGGAGCGCAAAGAAACAGACAACCACACGGGCTGCACACACGCACGCACACACGCGCACGCGCATGCAAACACTCAACGCGCGCACTCTTACCGTTGATAGCACTGCTTGGGGTTCCGTCCCGGGAGCGCCTCGCATATCTTGTTCCACTTCTTCTCGCCCATCTCTGCGACCTTGGCCCTTAGCAAGACATCTTCGGCCTCTGTCCAGTTGCGGCGCTGCAGAGGCTGCCCGTCTCGGTTCAGGCCCGCGGCGGCGGCCGCTTGTTGCTTCGCGCGGCGGGAATCGGAAACTTGACGAGCGGGCGTGCTGGTGCTGATGCTGGTGCTGGTCCTGACCCTGCTGCTGGTCCTTGGAGCCCCGGCTGCGGCGACTGCAGCGGCTGCGGTGGTTGTGGCGCTCGTCTTCTTCTTCTTGGTGGTGGTGCTGCTGGAAGAGGTGCGCTTCTGCTTGGGTGGAGGCTTGGTCTTGGCAGATGCCTTGGAGGGGGAGCAGTGAGCAGGGCGGGCCACGTCGTTGTCCTCCTCCTCCTCCTCCTCCTCCTCGTCTTCGTCATCATCGTATTCTCCTCCCCCTCCTCCTCTCCCTCCGCCTCCTCCTCCTCCACCTCCTCCTTTTTCGGGTGAAACGATAGAAAGAACCGCCCGCAGCTCTTGCTCCTGCTGCTCCTGCCACTTTTGCTCAGCTTTGGGGACACACTTGTAAACAATCACTGAGTAGGGTTGTCCGCTGGTGGAGGGGAGATTCTGGTAGCTGGAGCGCAGGCGAATTAAAACGGGGTTGGGCCGGCGGCCGATTTTCTTGCGGGGAGAAGGCGCGGGGTAGTTGGACGTAGGGCCGATCCGACGAGACGCAGGGTAATTAGAGGCAGGGAGACGAGGATCAAGAGGGGGAGGAAGGTCCCCACCGGCGTGTGCGTGGCTTGAAGAAGACGAGGCGGCGGCGAAGGCGTAAGCAGCGGAGGGAGGGGGAGGAGGCGCGGGGGAGAAGAGGAGGGGCGGCGAGAGCGCTTGAGGAGGGAGAGGGAAAGTCACTTGAGGCCGCTGCTGTTGGTGCTGCTGCTGGAGTTGGCGATCGTGGTGGAAGGAGGGGTGGGAGGAGGAGGAGCCAAAGGACGGATAATAGCCGGAGCCAAGGGAGGAAGAGGAGGAGGGAGCAGAGGAGGGACCACCACCCAAAAGCTGGAGGGCGTGTTTGAGTTCCTCCGCGCTAGCTTGGCCTGCCATGCGACGAGGAGGAGAGGTTGTAGTTGCGGTTGCCGCTATGGTCCTCATTCTCGTGTGGTGCCCGCCTTGTTCTTGCCCGTGGGCGACGCCACGTCCTGGGGACTGGGCGGGCGAGGCCATGTGGAAGAGGAGTGGGGGGAGGGGAGGAAGACCCACCGTGGAGCTTTGATTGTAGCTGCTGGTGCTGAAGGTGCTGCCGGCGCTGCTGCTGCTGCTGCTGGCCTCGTAGCCGTCCGGTGCTGCGCGAGGTGGGGTGGGCTGCGATTGTGGGGGAGGCATGGACGGGTCGTCTGTCTTGCTCTCCATCTCAGGGAGGGTGGGGAAGTTGGTTTGGCCGGGGGAGTGGCGAGGAGTTTGCAAGTAAGTACCGCGGGGGGGTCCTGGCCAAGGGCGTGTGGGCACTGTGGTAGTTGTGTGTGGGTGTGTGAGCGGGTGAGGGCAGGTACGTTCCCTAGGCGTGTGGGCGTGTGTGTTTGGTGGGGAAGGGGGCATGGGCAGCGGTGGCGGACTTGCACGTTTCGACGTCGGTCGCGCCAAGGAATCGTGCATCCATGCCCCAGGCTTCGAAAGCTTTCCCTTGGTCGAGGCACGTCGCAAGGAAGGGGAAGCCTCGTGTGCGTGCCCGCTTTTTGGGAGGAGAGGACGAGGCAAGGCATTTGCCCTGTGGGAAAGAGAGCAGGCCGACAGGGAAGAACGCTTCGTCCACATGTGCCTTTTGCCCCTTGAAGCCTGACGCCAGCCTCTGCACCAAAGATGGGTGGGGTGAAAAAAAGGGACGCGAGATGGCGGTTATTTCATTCGTTGACCTTGCTTGGTGGCGTGCTTGCCTTCCTTCACTTGTTTGGGTGATGCGTCAACGGGCAGCAACGCCGCTACGTTCCTTTCCTTTGTAGGCAGACAAGCGTGACTGGCGTGGACCTTGGTACATTAATATATGTGGGTACATTGGGATAAAAAGCCGCGTGTGTTCAGTGTGGTTTTCTTTCGGGGCATGCACTAAGTATCTCACTCGCGCCATTGTGGGCTTTTTGGGCGGCGTCTTTTCAGCCATACCAAAGCAAAAGTGCACACCTTTCACCTAAGACATTGCGCGGCTGCCTTCTTTTGGCTCGATTCGTGCTCAAGTATTGCCGTCTCATACCATGAAACACAGAAATGTGCGTGATTTTTTGTGCAAAGGCGCACAGGGGTGGGGAGGTTAGAAGTCAACCGCCACACAAAGTCAAAACGCGCAGCATGGACACAAAATAACAGCCAAATCAAACATCCTTCATTACTTTTCATTCATCTCCTTCTCTTTATCTGTCTACACAGAATCTGCACATGGAAGATTGCCTTCGCTTCCCTCCCCCAGTACCCCCGCTCCCTCTTGTCGCCCTCCCGCCGCACCATCCACTCCACCATACCTGACTTTCCGCCGCTGCGGTCTTTCCCCCTCTCAGTAAAGCTATTTCCTCTTAGTCTATTTACACGCTCCTTCGCTACATCCTTTCTTATACTTTCCAAGTTCTCCACCCTCCCCTACCTCCTTTCCTCCACCTCCACCACCTCCTCCTCCTCTCCACCTTAACCTTTCCGCACCCCGAAGTCCTTATATTCAGGCACGTCAATCCGACGTTCGTTCTTGAACAAGGCGTTGCTCACCCGTGAATGTGACGACCCTTCGTTCTCTAGCCAATACCTGGTTTAGTAGGTGTGTACAGAAGGTTAGAAAAGAAAAGAGAAGGAGGATCGAGCGAGAGCAGCGTCGTGAGTAAAAGGACAAGTGGACAAGGAAAATAGAAGCCTCCCCTTCCCCTCATCCCGAGCGTTTCCCTGCATTTACACGCCATTTTCGTATCAAATCAATTTTAATTATCCCTCTATTCCCACCCTCCCCTTTCTCCTCCGTAAAACGCACCGAAAGATCTCAAGCTTCTCCGGCGGTCCCTCCGCCTCCCCCTTGACGGTCCCCCCTTCTGTGTTCATGCACCATCCCACCAGGCCCAATGCTTGCGCTTTCTCGACCGTGTACCTTCGGAACCATACCCCTTGAACCTATTGTTGTTGCGTGGAGGGCGAGGGGGGGGGTGGTGTGAGTGGAAGGGGTCCAAGGTGAAACAGAGAGAGGAGCACAAGGCACAAAAGGCAAAAGCTGCATTCGAAGGGCGATGGTGCTTGCCGTCGTTGCAACCGGTGCTGCTAACTGGTCATCTTTCATTTCATGTCGCTGTTCGTTTCAGAAAGGGTGAGCCCTGCAGTCGCTGCGGCGGCACATGCCGCGTGCTGGTCAAGGCGGCTGCTGCTGCTGCTGCTGCTGCTGCTGCTGCTGCTGCTGCTGCTCATTCCCACTTTCCTCTCGTCCTCTTCCCTTTTTGTGGCACCAACCTTACCACACACTTCCCAGTCCATGTGCAAGAGTAGCTTGTCGCTACCTTCCCGAGGTGGATGGGGTGTCGCCATGCCGCCCGCTGCTCAATTGCTGGCGTCTGAAAGGGGAGGGGGAGAGGGGAGGAGGGTTGGTGGTGTGGTTGGTTTTGGACTTGGCAAAAAGCGACCGCGACACTGTGTAGCTTATAAGGAGCGAGTTCTCCAAGCTGCAATAACAGCAACGAAAACACTCCCACACGGGTCCTGGGAATAAATTCGTCGAGTGGATGATGCAGAGTGATGATGTTCCGCCGTAACGGAGCGACGAGCGACGAGACATTGGATGCTGCGCCTGTTGAGTGCCGTGTGAATGCTCCCCGTCGAGCGAGGCCTGCATTGATGTCTCTTCCACAACAAGACAAGCCCTACTACAACAAAAACAATAGCCTATACTTGTCCTAAATAGTCCTTTGCCTGCTCCTCCTCCGCGCATCCGTGCAGTGTAATTGTGGCTGTGGCGTGCGAGCCTTGCTTATTTCGCTACCATCATCATATGGCAATATATCATCATCGCAAGCCGGCCGTTTCACCGCTCAGGATGATGTTGTTGATTGACGCCCCTCCTGTCCTTACGCATTACCGCCGGCCCCCACTGGCTGTGTGCCTGGCAAAGGCACTCAGGCGTGGAGCCAAGCAACCCAATCTCACTTCTTCCCGCCCGCACACACCCACACACTCAGGCACACGAGGAGAGGAGAAGCAAGGCAAAACGCCCAGGAAGCAACTCTACCACCCCGCCCTGTTAGTTAGGCAAGACTATTCCCCCGTGCCTCCAGTAGCATCAGCAGCAGCATGTACACCCAATCCCTGTTCTGGGCCATTGGCGCCTGTGTGACCACGCGGGCGCTCCTGTACAGCAGCAAGAAGAAGAAGACGGTGGACTTGACGGACGGGCCGACCAAAGGTATGCATGACAGGGAGGAGGGGAGGGTTGAAGGACGTGTCTGTCTTGTGGGTGCACGCGTGTGGTCGCTGCCCTTGTCATTGTAGGTGTACCAGCAAGCAGACGACGGTGGTGGCCATGGCTTTGGTAGGGGGACGGGTGGGAGGGATGGCGAGGAATGAGATGATGCTCTAGCTCTAGCCCGTGACGACCCCATACAGGCTTCAACCAACCACCTACTCTTTCCCGTCCCTCCGTTCCCTTCATACAGAACACAACGATGAGTCCCGCCGACGGGAGTTCAAGACGTTCCAACGCTCTTTCCTGGCAGTGGCTCTGTTGGCCATGTTTTCCGACTGGACTCAAGGCCCCTACAGCTACGCCCTCTATGCCTACTACGGGTACGTGTCAGGCTAGCCCTCCCTCCCTCTCTCCCTCCCTCCCTCCCTCTCCTTCCCCCACCATCCTCTTGTGGTGGTGAGCGAGCTTCTCTCCTCACCGCACAAAGATTGACGATCCCTCGCTCCCTCCCTCCCTTCTTTCTCCTTCTAGGTATGAGCAGGGGGACATTGCCATGCTCTATATGGGGGGCTTCCTCTCTTCCATGGTGGCCGGCTCTTTTGTGGGTGCCCTCGCTGATAACTTTGGGAGGAAGAAGATGTGTGTCGTGTATGCGGTGTTTTACTGCATCTCCTGCTTGGTCAAGTTGGTGAATAACTATTACATATTGATGTTTGGGCGCTTCTTTGCCGGCGTGGCCACGTCTCTGTTGTTCTCGGCGTTTGAGGCTTGGATGGTTTGTGAGCATAACAAGAGGTAAGTCCCTGCTTCTACCCCTCCCTCCCCCGCTTTTTGCCTCTTTCCCTATATGGATGTGCTGATGTTCGGGCGGTACTTCGCGGGCTTGAAATATTTTCTCACCCTCCCTCCCTCCCTCAGGGGCTTCCCCGCCGAGTGGCTCTCTGAGACCTTCGGTTACCTGACGCTCGGGAATGGTTTTGTCGCCGTCATGGCCGGCCTGGTCGCTAACTTCTTTGCGGAGCGCTATGGATATATTGGTACGTCCTCCTTCGGCCCCTCCCTCCCTCCCTCCCTCCCTCCTCCTACTCTCGGTTGAGCAGCATGCTAAGCGCGTGTGATAAACGAATGGATAGTGCCTTGTGTCCTTCTCCTCCTGCATTCACATGCAACCCTCCCTCCCTTCCCCCCCTCCCTCAGGTCCCTAACAAACGAAATCCCGACTCACCCTCCCTCCCTCCCTCCCTCCCCCCCTCCCTCCCTCAGGTCCCTTCGTCTTCTGCCTCTTCCCTCTCACCCTCGTGGGCATTCTAGCCGCCCTCTGGTGGCCGGAGAACTACGGCGACGCCACCCTACGAGCCGAGATGGCCTTGCCCAAGGCCTGGAGCTATATTCGATCGAATTCGTCGATTATTTACTTGGGGTTGGGCCAGTCGTGTTTTGAGGGGGCGATGTACGCGTTTGTGTTTGTGTGGACGCCCGCTCTGCAGGCGGGAGGGAAGGATGTCGGGCCTTATCTAGGGATTATTTTTAGTACCTTTATGGTGTGTACCATGACGGGGTCCAACATCTTTAGCATTTTGATTGGGAAGAATATGTTGCCCGTGATCCCGATTATTGTGCATACCGTGGCGACGTTGGCGAATCTGACCAGTTTTTACTTCGTGAAGCAGACGGGGAGTGTGTATGTTTCCTTCTTACTCTTTGAGCTGACGGTGGGGATGTTCTATCCGTCCTATGGCAGCATCAAGTCTATGAACATCCCGGAGGAAGTCCGCTCTGGTACGTACTTTACAGCCCTCCTCCCTCCGTCCCTCCCTCCCTCCCTCCCTGCTTGTAGCTAGAGTGTGTGAGTGTGTGTGTCTGCTTGAGCTGACGGTGGGGATGCTCTATCTGTCTAATGGCAGCATCACGTCTATGAATATCCCGGAGGAAGTCCGCTCCGGTACTTACTGCCCTCCCTCCCTCCCTCCCTCCCTCCCTCCTCTCCTTTATATGTGTATTTTCTCATGTCGTGTTTTCATTATTACTGACCCACCCACCCCTGCTTCCCTCCCTCCCTCCCTCCCTGCCTCCTTACACAAATGGGTGTGATGAACATCTTCCGTATCCCTCTCAATGCCATCATGGTCATTCTCCTGGGCCTCATCGAGGTCCAGCAACTCCATGGGCACGACTCTTGCCTTGTGCACCGTCACTCACACACTCACCTACCCCTCCCTCCCTTCCTCCCTCCCCTAGGTGTGATGAACATCTTCCGTATCCCTCTCAATGCCATCATGGTCATCCTTTTGGGCCTGATCGAGGTCAAGCAAATCTCTATGGGCACGACTCTTGCCTTGTGCACCGTTATCCACGGCGTGGGGTTGGTAATGTACTGGAATTTTGAACGTTCCCGCAAGCAATTAGCTAGCGCTGAATACTCTCCCGTCACGAGTATCGGGAGTGGCAGTGGGAGTGAGGGGGAGGACTCCTGAAGCCCCGCCCACCCTTCCTCCCTCCCTTCCTCGCTCTCGCCGTCTTTGGGGCGGAGGAGGGAGGGAGGGAGGGAGGTTTGAGGAAGAGGGGTAGGGGTGGTATAGTTGATAGGGAGACGATTAAACTGCAGTGAACTGTGTCTACACTCTTCTTCCCTTGTGAGGGGAGGGAGGGCGGGAGGGAGGGCGGGAGGGAGGACTGAGTAGGAAGTAGGATGATGTGACATACTTAGACTTTAAGGGACGATAGGGAGGGAGGGAGGGAGGAGGGGAGAGAGAATGGATTTTTTTCGAAATCTCGTCACGCCCACAAGACGACGACGAGTGCATGTATGTAATTGTAATTTTTTAATTTTTTATTATTTTTTTATTTCAGTTCTGGATCAGTAAATGAATGAATAAATAAATATTTGATTTTCAGAGAGCTTATTTATTCCTGGCTTTATCTATCCATCTATATCCCTGTGGTTGTATTAGTAGGAAGGGAGGGAGGGAGGGAGGGAAGAATGCGAACAACTGCCGGATGTAGCAGCAGGAGTGGCAACAGCAACAGCGAGAAGAAACAAGAACAGTAGGAGAAAGGAAAGGAAGGAAGGGTATGGAAAAAAGCACCAATCAAAGAATAGGAATTGAAAGAAGTGAA
>Ga0105053_10008877_pt1 | contig 12928 bp, 11 predicted proteins | sample BON01_FD_78093 | JGI IMG/M metagenome (GOLD analysis project Ga0105053, IMG submission 78093) | Freshwater microbial communities from Lake Bonney liftoff mats and glacier meltwater in Antarctica - BON-01 | ecosystem: Environmental > Aquatic > Freshwater > Ice > Glacier meltwater | place: Lake...
TATATATATATATATATATATACATATATATATATATATGTATATGTATGTGAATATATATGTGAATTGCTCTAAACGAAACCTCCTCGCAAGCATCTTGCATACTGTAAATACACTCACACCAAGAAAATTAATAGGAGTAGATGCATACGTATGTATTTGTACTAGTATACGTATATATGTATACATGTAATATGTATATTGAACATGTATTCGTATATACATGCGTACATATATATATATATACATATATATGTGTGAATGTATATGTACATTGTCTAATCCATTGCTTAATTCAATTCATTCCCTCCCCCCCTTCTCTTTTTCTTCCTTTCTCCCCCTCCGCCTCATACCAGTGTTCTCCAAGAATGTGCAAATACGCGCGCACACACACACGCAAACTTGTACCCATATGTATATATATACACACATACACCAGTGTCCCTCAAGAATATGGGCCGCGCCGCCAAAGGCAATGTTCTCATTTGGATTATGCATGCAAAAAGACACACAAACGCATGCAAAAAGACACACAAACGTAAATATATATATATATACAGTGTTTACACACATACACCAGTGTCCCTCAAGAATGTGTTAATACGCACACACACACATACACACAAACGTATACATATATGTATGTATACATACATACACCAGTGTCCCTCAAGAATGTGGGCCGCGCCACCAAAGGCAATTGTCACGGTTAAACATCGCAAGCAGGTGAAAAGAAAATTAAAAAAATTGGCGGCTCATGCCGCAAAAAAATATACCTCGCTCCGCTCCATTTTTCAGATACGAATTTTCGGCTGATGCCGCCAAAAAAAATAAATTGCTCCGCACGTTTTTTCAGCCAAGAAATTTTGAAAATGGAACATTAAGAGTGCATCGGAGAGAGCATTTCCGGGGGGTTTGGGCGATATTTTTGGTTGCTCAACTCCATCCAAAATCAGGTGCTTCAATACACAAGAATTCACGCGCTTCTTGTCAACGGTGTCGTCACAGCGTCGAGTCACGCGCTGTGACGTGTCCTTTTAAACAAAGTAATCTGAGTATTTAGTCACTGATGAGTTGACACTTCACACATACATTCCTTTGATGGAGACTCTGTTTTATCCAAGTTGTTTGCTGCCCACTGTCACAGTCACGCCGAGTGACTCAAATCATGTCAACAGAAGCGCTTCTCTTAAACGTTTCTCCTGAATCATTTTCACCACCAATAAATTGGTAGACAGAATAATCATATCAAATGCATCCTGGAATGATTAAGGAAAAGATTTGTATGAAAAAAATCAGATTTTTTCATGGAAAAAAATGCGCCACAGGCAAGACTTATGAAACAAAATGCGCTGCAGGCCAGAATTTTGGGCTGAGTCCTGATGGGTACTCTGTTTTGATATAGTATGTAATTTTTTTTCCACAAATACAAATAACAGCTCAGAATCTTCTTCTTGTAATTAATTCATTAATTATTAATTAATAAGCTGGCCTATATTACGTCTGTTTTCCTTACTGCAGTCACTGTGCGGGCTGAAATAGCTGGCCGCTCGCGAACCGAGTCGGGTAAAACACTTTCCAAAGTGTACGTTTGATCTAAAAGGGCCCAATCGAATCCTTTTTAATTCTTACAAGATCTCGTGGGCGTTGCTCACGTGACGCGCGACGGCAGATCTTGTTTGTGGGCGCTGTATTGTTCCCCCTTGCAGGATAGTGGGATCTTAGAGAGACAGTATTGGGCAAACCAACAAAAAATAAAAAATTGTGAAAACTTGACGAAAAAATTTATGAACAAAGATGTGGAAAAAAAAATCCAACGCAGCTCAAAAGCCCCAGACACAATGTAGGAGGTGAGGGAAAAAACGATATACAACCAAGCAATTGAAAATATGACTACGCAGCGCTCAAAATCAGCGCTCAAAATTAAAGTAGCAACTTAAGAGGCGAGCGGCAAAAGGAACGTGACCAATCATGATCTGTCGGTGCCCGACGAATGTCGGTGACGGCAAGCTCTTGATGAGAGTGTCGGCCACCATTTTGTATGTGCGCCAAGGCACGAGCTTGAGAGACCCAGCTAGGACAAGTTCGCGCACAAAGTACTGTTTGGTGTCAATGTGACGAGAGAATTTCTGGTGCACTGAATTCTCGCTCATAGCAATGCAGACAAGATTGTCATCGCAGAGAATACTCAAAATCGGTTAGCGTTTCTCGCAGGAACATCACTTCTTGGCCTGCTTGGCTAGCCGCGAAAAATTCAACCTCGGAGAGTAGTGGACAAACGAAGAACTGGAGGGTTGGACCCTCGTGGTAAGTGTACACGCATCTCTGTTTTGATGGATAGTGACATTTTAAAAAGAAGAAGTCTATTTATAAAGTTGAATCTGGGATTTACATTGTTTGAATCAGAAAATCTGACGGAAAGTTAGTAAATAACTGAAGTCACGAATAAGACGTCACGTCCCTACAAGACCTCTCCACGTCGCGTCTCGAAAAACTCCTTTCTATTTTAATATTGTGTTCCACAAAAACAGTGAAGAGACACCTTCTTTCAAATCCATGCCGAACTCTCGTCTATCTTCGACTACCTAGTCCTCTGCCTTAGCAGTTTACGCCACCGCGTTTAGGTCCATGTTTTCTCTGGTATTGAGCCCATATTAGACCACTGTGTTTGCTTTGGATTGCTATTCACATCGGACGACAACCTTGACTGTACGTTTATTTTACCGTACGGAAAGATTTTTCTGGCCGCGCTGCACGCCTATTCACGGAGTGTATGCAGCCAGGAGACCGTTTTTCACGCAGTCCCCTTCAGCAAATGTACGTACGCGTGCTGCAGAACGTTCTTTGTCGGGAACGCATATGCATCTCCTCTTTCGCCGACGTTTCACAAGTACTGACTTTTATGGACAGAATTCTCCACGTACAATTGAAAAATAAGCACTCTGTCTCGATCAAGCACCTTATGGACGGGATTCTGCGAGCTCTCTGGCGGCGTTGTCACCCTATGGACGGAAAAATGGAAACTATATCGAGCGCTTTCACAGATGAACCTCGATTGTGCCACAGGAAGCACTACAGCTTACAACACCATCCGTGTTTTCGAGCAATGATCAATCTCCAACCCCGCATTCGATGTCCGAGATGCTCCAGCTCATGTTCCACCGGCACCCCTGTCGCCCTACTGCTGACAGCACGTGCAACGCCCTACTTTCTGTGCTGTTCTGACCCTTCAGCAAACTTCTTCGCTTGCCCTTCCGCAAGACCCTTCCCCTTCCTGCTCGATTTTGACCTTCGGGAAACTTTCTTTCGCAGACCACTTTCGCGTGTTCTTTTCTTCGGGAGACTGCAGTACCGTCCTTCTTTGGACGACTTCAACACGGTTTGACCTTCGACAGACCTTTATCACAACCTTCATATTTTCTCCAGCGGTTTATTTTTGTTATGTCCTTACAGTCCTCTCCAAATATAGTTTGTTATGGGAGCGTATTTTTTTCTGTTTCCGTGTACTATAGTATCTTCTTTTGTGTGTATTAATTTGATCCTTGAATGGACCATGACTCATTCTTTTCTGTTTCTATGTAGTGTTTTCTTCTTCGTGTATTCATTTGATAAATTTTCTTCGTCATTGGTAGACAGTTGGTTCAACACGCCTTGGATCTATTTCGAGTGCTCTGCCCTTGCCAGTTTCTCGAGGGAGACACGGGAAGTTAGTAGATAACTGAAGTCACGAATAAGACGTCACGTCCCAACAAGGCCCCTCCACTTCACGTCTCTGAAAGACTCCTTTCTATTTTGATATTGTGTTCCACGTAAAACAGTAAAGAGACACCTTCTTTCAAATCCATGCCGAATTCTCGTCTATCTTCAACTACCTAGTCCTCTGCGTTAGTAGCTTTCGCCACCGCGTTTAGGCCTATGTTTTCCCTATCTACCAGTGCGAGTACCGCATCTCAGGAAAAAGGTAGACGTGGTTCTCAGATACACCCACCAGACACCCACTGGTACAAGGGGACAGTCACAGTTTTCGTGTCGAATTGTTTCTGATGAGAAGGAGGCCCGGGAAACGTTTATGTTTCATGGTCACAACAGATCGAAGCCTGACGGGAAAGTCAAAAGTAAAAGGTTTCTTTATTGACAGAATTGGGGGTTGATCCCAGCTATTTTCATACCCTCGGCAGCTTGGGTTAATATACAAGTGTGTGTGCGCACTGAGGTCCACGCATGTGTGTAGTGAGATTGAAGTAGACAAGCGTAGTTTTGGCTACTTTCCCTTTCACTTCGAATCTATCCCTTACACTTCGATTCTTGGGCGCATATAGGGCGCAAGCTTGGCCCTGCTACCTCCTGATTCAGCCATTGCAAATGGTAAAGAATCCTTTCTCAGAGCCTTGAGCTCCTTCTGAAGCTCACTTTCAAGTGATCTCGCCGCCTCGACCGTGCGACTTGCAGCAGCCACGTTGGAGTCACCTCTCAAAATCTGCACAGCCTCCTCCGGGAGACCGTCCGACGCGATTTCGAGTGTTTCGAGAGGACCCTGCGCAATACCTTGACTCATGCCAGTGTCGATGCGCCAGATTTCACGACCCTCGGGTGTTTTTACGCAATTGACGCCGCGCTGCTGCGGCGTGTGGCCAATAACCATCCTCTTCGCGCCCAGTAAACTCATAGCCGCATCCGCGGCCTCGAGTGCACGTTGATCAAACTCAAGCCCGTCCTTGCCAAATTCGCGGTGCCAAATGGGCGAGATCTGCGGAATGGCATCGAGCAGCAGCGGCTTCTTAGCACGCTCGCCGCGGAGATACGCGCTCGTTTCCGAGTTCAAACGCTCCAGACCGTAGGCGACCACCTCGGGCATCACACCAGCATGGCAAAAGACGGTGCTTCCAACCGTGACTGCCACAGGCAAAGTGGCCAGCGCACCCTGGCGCCCACCTAGCGCTTTAATCCGCCCTTGCATGAAGGGAGGAAGCACCTTGACTGCGGGACGATTTACCATTTCTGCAAGCTGAGTTGCCCGGTCAAGTAGGTTCCTCCAATTTGCCATGGCGTCCTTGTCCTTCTTTGGCTTCTTCTTCTTGCCCTCGTGCGTCGTCGACATTTGTTCGGCAAGCATCTGATCACTCTCCTCGTCCCAGCCAAGCCAGCCTAGTGGGTCGACGTATCGATAGTCCAGGTCCGAGTTCATGACCTCATGATTCCCGAGGAGCATAATCACGTCGCCACCAGCATGGCGAGCCTCCTGCTGCAGCCGCAGCAGCAAGTTCAGGCAGAAGGCCTCGTCGGGCCCCCGATCCAGGATATCCCCCACCTGCACCAAGACCGCTTCACCGCCAGCCCAGGAGCCTTCTTCATCGATAAGACCAGCATTCCACAACACCGTCGACAGCGCGTACGAGTCGCCGTGAACATCGCCAAGCGCAACGACGCGCTCTGTACGCGGGAAGTGGGTCTTGATATCCGACGCGGCGACCTCTGGCCACCTACACATGATGCTCTCAGCGCCCACCCTTGCAGCAAGTCCTGAAAGGAAGCGTGGAGAAGCCACACGCAGCATCTGCAGCCGTATGCAGGTGGCCGGCTGAGCATGGTGTAGCCGGCTGTACTTGACAAGTGCAGACTGCGGGCTGAACGCCTCTGCCGCGCTCACAGCCAACGCCACCGCCAGCAGCCGAGCAGAGGCGAGGCCCCTACTACGTCGGTGTGGGCTCGGCATCGATGCACAAGTCATTTGCACAATCGTCTTGTGTTGCTCTGCGAGCCAGATGTATCTCTTTCTTGTCGCTGGATGTTCACAAAAGCAGCGTTGTTGCAATGTGCAACCGCTTTAAGCAGTGGAGTTCACACTCATCTCTGGCATGAACACAGTAAGCCACCACACTTGATCAGACTGTTTTGCTTCGCTGTGATGTACACCGTGGCAGATCAAATCGTCTTGGGTGGCACGGTTGAAAAGCGTGCTGCCTTGGGCTACAGGAATGGCAGTCACAACAGATGAACCGTTTTGCTTTTTAAGTCGTAATGAAATTTGCTGCCTTGGGTGTTCCAGAAAAACTGTTCTCTTCAGTGTTTATAACTCATGCATAGCCCCCATTCTTCTATGCGATGTTGTCTCAGTACACTGGCATTATTTTTGTTTCTACTGTGCAGGTCATGTGCGGGCTGCTAGCTGCCATTTGCCGCTTGTCTTGCATATCTTGAATTCCTTTCGTTTAGCCAATACACATTTGCAGACGATTTTTTTTGACAATGTTATTTGTTTTTGGTGATTTTCGTCTTCGACAGTGTCGGGGCAAGCGTTGCCGAGAGTGGGGCGGAGGAATATGCGAGGGGTCCATGCGCTGACTGGAATAGAATGTCTATTGCGGGTGTGCTGTTCAATTGGTGCCAGGAACTTGACAGCCACCTTATTATTTGCACCACTCAGTTCCTAAACTCTTGGCAGGGTTTGGGTTGCGGTGTGGTGGTTTGAACAAACAGAATCAAATCGAAAGGACCAGACCAAGGTGCGAAATTCTGGTGAGGGTTGTTGGGGTTGTGTCATTTTTGCAGGTCAGATACCTGATCACAACGCTCAATATTTTTGAGGACACTACACTCAATATTTTTGTGCGAGCTGCCGCGTGCCCAGGGCAAGGCAGTATTTTGCTGCAAAGACGAAGTACTTGCCATATTTTGCTCGCTTGTTGCGTGTGCGATGTTGTGACTGCATTCTGCTCTCGTGCTGTACGAGATATGCTCCTATCGTGCTTGCCGTGGCACTTTCGCCAAACTCGCGACCATCTCTGGCATTAATTTTCTAGAGACCCACCCGCCCTTTGCTGCGCCTGTTAGCATTGACATGTTATTCCAAATTTAATGGTGCACCAACAAACAGCAGTTCTCTTTTTCTTTTCATGTTTTTCCAAATTTGTTGGTGCTGTTCTCTTTTCTTTTCTGTGTCAGGTTGACTGGCAGAGGAAAACAGAGAACACGACAAGGCACGCTGTGAGTTGCACTGCATTCTTACTTTGTATTCAGAGAATATTTGCTTGTTGATCTGTGTCCTTTCATGTGTTGTGTGTTGTGAATGAGCCACTGTTGAAACAGCGATCACGCTGTGCCACCAATGGAAGGCCTTCCTTGCGGCCACATTTCAAGGTCCTGGTGCTTGTTACTGGAGGATTGAGTTACGAGGGGGTGTGTCCTGGTAATGTCAAGCCATGCTATAGACAGCTGTGTTGGAATAAGCTGCCATGATCATCCTGCCAGAACATCAACCTTGGATGGTGTTAGTTCGCTAGGGGTGTCACTGAGTAGTTGTCTAGACAGGTTTATGCCAACATCGGTTCGCGCGGTGGCGAGTAGGAAGCTATCACGCGACACTCAAACGGGCCCAGGGTAATACAGATCTCCGGGATGTACACATGCCCGCTATGTCTTGATTACCTGCCATTTCACACGGTGTGAGATTTTCTCTCAGCCTGAGTCTGTTCTACTCGTGTGAGATGTCTGTTGTTGTAGAGTCACCAACTTTCTTTATGATGAAATATCCAGAGACCAAAACAAACCTGGTTGGTTTGATCTCTAGCGACTTGCAAAGAGTGCGGGGCAAAATACACTCCACTCTTCAAGTGTTGTTGGGATGCGTATGTGTGATGTCAGTAGCTTCTTCAATTTCACAATGGTTTGTATGAAAAGGAATCGCCACGCCAAAACAGACTGGCGTATTCGAGATGGGCTGCTTAATACAGAACTGGCGTATTCGAGATGGGCTGCTTAATACAGAAGAAAACAGGCTATGGTGCCAAGGAAGGTACCGTCAACCGAGGCCAAAAGAGACTAGCGTATTTGAGATGGCTCGGCATCGATGTACAAGTCCTTCGCACAAGCGCTGTGTGTTGCTCTGCGAGCCGGATGTATCTCTTCCTTGTCGCTGGATGTGAAAAAAAGCAGCGTTGTTGCAATGTGCAACCGCTTTAAGCAGTGGAGTTGACACTCATCTCTGGCGTGGACGCAGTAAGTGAGCCGGACCTTCGCAAATAGAGTAGACACGCGGTACGATAGACAGCCACCACACTTGATCAGACTGTTTTGCTTCGCCGTGATGTATACCGTGGCTACTCAACTGGTCTTGGGTGGCACGGTTGAAAAGCGTGCTACCTTGGGCTACAGAAATGGTAGTCACAACAGACGAACCGTTTTGCTTTTGCAGTCGTAATGAAATTTGCTCCCTGGGGTGTTCAAGAAAAACTGTTCTCTTCAGTGTTTATAACTCATGCATGGCCCCCACTGTTCTATGCGATGTTGTCTAAGTACACTGGCATTATTATTGTTTCTACTGTGCAGGTCATGTGCGGGCTGCTAGCTGCCATTTGACGCTTGTCTTGCACTTGTATCTTGAATTCCTTTCGTTTAGCCAGTACACATCTGCTGGTGGACGATTTGTTTTGACAATGTTATTTGCTTGTGGTGAGTTTTCTCTTGCTGTGTGTTGTCTACGACACAGTGTCGGGGCACGCGTTGCCGAGAGTGGGGTGGGGGAATATGCGAGGATTCGGGAGTGCTGTTCAATTGGTGCCAGGAACTTGACAGCCACCTTATTATTTGCACCACTCAATTCCTAAACTCTAACAAACAGAACCAAATCGAAAGGACCAGACCAAGGTGCAAATTCTGGATCAGGGTTGTATGGGTTGTGTCATGTTTGCAGGTCAGATACCTGATCACAACGCTCAATTTATTTGAGGACACGACACTCAATATCTTTGTGCGAGCTGCCGCGTGCCCAGGGCAAGGTATTGTTCTACCACAAAGACGAAGTACTTGCCATATCTTGCTGGCTTGTCGTGTGTGATGCCACCCAAGAAGTTTCTTGGAGACGGGTTTTCGACCTCTATGCCCCTCATTTGTATAATTTGTACCATTATCTCGAAAAAAACCTGTATTTTGGATTAGTACCAGAAAACCAATTTTGAGTGAGCCGGGGTCGATACTAGTAGACGGGTTCGACACCCGCCTTATTCCAAGAAGCTTTTCGTGCGGTTTTACAATAGTGTGATGATACAAGAAATCACTGCCCCACAGATCCATGAGTCCAAGTTCATGCACCGGTGTTGTGGTCTACGAACACCAGTATAGATCGACTACTGTCACCCAACATATTCTGTGTTTCTGAGGAAATGTGTATATTGCAAAACAAATCATGTTTTGAAAAGTCGGTGGAAGATGTGCGTTATTACGACTAGTACAGCCATCACCGTGACTGATATTGTGGGCAAATTCTAGGGGATATGTATGAATATATATGTATCTGGCGGATACAACCATCAATGAAAATCTGATCCGAGTCTGAGGTATACACATATATACATATAATATTTATACACATAAATGTATATGTGTATACATAATATGTATGTATATATTTGTACATACACATTCATATATATATATGCACAGCTACAGACCACAAGAATGCCCATTAACCTCTTTAACCGCTAATTCCCCTGAGAAACATATATACATATACATATACATATATGTACATACATATATATTACAAATATACATGTACATATATACATATATATTCCCTGGGGAGGCACTACGTGTCTCCATATAAATACATGTACATGTACATATATGTACATACAAATACAAATGTACACATATGTATATATTATACGTATTCACATACATATGCATATACATTTGTATACATGCGTATGTATTACAAATATACATATACACACACATGCACATTCCTCTGAGAGACACTACGAGTCTCCATGAACATATATATACATGTAAATACATATACGCAGATATACATACACATATATTACATATATAAATATAAATATATATGCATAAACCGCAACCCTTTCTTCCCATGCTCCTTCTCCTTTGCACGCTCCTCCTCCTTCTCCTCCCCCCCACCCCCCTCCTCCTCCTCTTCATGTCACATGTCACACATATGAAGCATCAAATGAATATCAATCAAGATTCGACAAATGCATATCCATCAAGAAAAAAAATGCAAAACGAATATCCATCAACGTCCATCAACTTGAAACGAATATCCATCCTCAAATAAATATCCATCAAGATCCTTGATAAGGACTTCATTTTCTTCTCCTCGGCCGCTGCCTTCTCCCCCGCCGCCTCCGCTTTGTGGTGTGCTTACTTCGCCTCGACCGCAGCCTTTGCCGCCGCAAGACGTGCAATGGGCACACTATTACACAGGCACGAAAGAAAGTGTGGCACAGGGAAGGACGGGGTGAAATAAGGGAAGGGGAGCAAAGTAAGATCTCTCAGTAAGGTGGATGCGCGTTGGTCCCATGTCACACAAGAGAATCAATCACGGCACACAGATCAAATCCTCGTCGTGTACGAGTTTGCACGGATTCAAAAGAAAGGCTAGGGCGAATGGAGAGAAACGATTAACAGTCGATTAAAATGCTGTCCAATTACACGTATGAGGAGGCACGGCACACATGAATATGTTGCAGCAAACAGAAAAACGAGTCACGTGACAGAAAGTAAAGAAAGATGCAGGACAGCAGGGTAGGAGACGTGATGATAATGACTATGTGAATCCTTCATATGTCAAACGTGACCCATTTGTGTGAAATTACTCATTTATGTGCGTGACGTGACTCATGTGACACAGGAAGGCGGAGCAGGACACACAGTCAATAACGAAAAAATGAAAAATGAATGTCATTCGTGTGTGTGACGTGATTCATGTGGTACCAAAAGAAGGAGCAGGAAACGTAGCTGATACCGGCAACGTGCCGCATTCATGTCATTTGTTTGTGTGACGTTACCGAGTCACAAGTGTGACGTGACTCATGTATGGGTGCGACGAGACTCTTAGGATACCGGAAGGCGGAGCGGGAAAAGTAGCTGATACCGATAATGTGACTTGTTCATGTGTTGTAATGACGCGTTCATGTATTGTATTTGTGTGACATGACTCGTTTACACGTGTGATGTGGCGCATGTGTTAGTGTGGAGTGACTCATATAATATCGGAATGCGTTCACAAGTGTGATGCGACGCATGTGCTAGTGTGGTGTGATTCATGGTATATTGGAATGCGTTAGTGTTATGTGGGGCATGTGCAAGTGTGTCGTGTGACTCATATGACATCGGAATGCGTTCACAAGTGTGATGTGGCGCATGTGTTAGTGTGGCGTAACTCATGGTATACCGGAATGCCTTCACAAATGTAATGTGGGGTATGTGTAAGTGTGGCGTGTGACTCATATGATATCGGAATGCGTTCACAACTGTGATGTGGGTCATGTGTTAGTGTGGCGTGACTCATAGTATACCGGAATGCGGAGCAAGAAACGTAGTCGATACCAATACTATCAAAAAACTTGATGCTGCTAGGATCTCCACCGTGCTCGCCCGAGACCTGTATACATGTATGCATACATATATATGCGTATATATATACACATATATATACACATTACATGTAAATATATACATATATATATATATGTATATATATGTATGTATATGTTGATATATATAAATATACCTACATATATGTATATATATACATATGTATATATATATATATATATATATATATGTATATATATATATGTGATGCTCACTCGAGACCCGTTTGCGATTTCTTTTCACTCCAGACAAACGCACGCCCCACTATAGGAAAAAGTACGCCGTCACAACACAATGCATACCAAACTTGTACACGTATATAGAGATCTGTGCAAGTGCATGTAAAGATATGCATACATGTATTATTTATGCATACATATATCACGTACACATCGTTCGTGCAAAATTGCCCTTGCATATATAACATAAAACTGACATATGTTTGACGTGACTTTGCACTTGGGTCTGACAGAGGTATACATTTAGACCAAATTCGACATCCACATTCAACCGTATAATCAATTTTTTTTGACCTAACTCGAATTGTCAGTGACTCAGCATATGTGTTTCGGGATGTACTTACACCAAAGGTGACGTCCGGATTCACAGCGCGGGCGCGATCAACAGTCATCTTGATTAGCTCACCCACACCCTCTGTGTCGAGCTGCTGGAACGGGTCCTTTTGCAATATCCCCTGCTCGCAGAGAGGGAGAAAAGGTGTGAGAGAGAAAAGCAGAGAGAGGGAGAAAGAAAGCGACAGTGAGAGGAAGAGGCAGAACGAAAAGGAGAAAAAAACAGGAAAAAAGAGGAAAAAACAGGCAAAAGGAGAATACGAGAGAAAGAACCAGAGGAAAAGAGAGTGAGAAAGGGAGGCAGAGAGCGGGAGGGAGTGTGAGAGAGAGGAATGAAAAAAACGACGAGCTTTGTCACATATTGTGTGTCCAGCTGATTGAACGTGTCCTTCTACAATGTATGTGCACAGCTCGCAGGGAAAGAGACAGAGAGAGCAATTGTGAGACCGAGAGAAAGAGAAAGAGAGAAAGCGCGCGCGCCAGAGAGACACAGGGAAAAGGCGGGAGGAGGAGAGAGGACGAGACAGAGCAAGAGATACACACACATACAAACACGCGCGCTAGAGAGAAACAGGCACAAGTCGAGAGTATGAGAAAGACGAGACAGAAAGAGAAACACTGATATATTCTAAAATAGAAAGAGACTCACAGGCATAAAAACAAAGGAAGAGAGACATAAACATACAAACATAGAAAGAGAGACACACACATACACACGTAGAAAGAGAGAGACACACGTACAAACATAGAAAGAGAGACACGCACATACAAAAAGAGAAAGATAGACACACCGTTACAAAAACAGAAAGAGAAACACACACGTACAAACAGAAAGAAAGACACACACACACCCACAGAGGAAAGGAGACACACACAAACCGAAAAAGAGAGACACACAAATACAAACATGCGCACACTTGTATTCACGCAACTAGACACACACAAAATACGGTTGGAGA
>Ga0105053_10008878_pt1 | contig 12926 bp, 8 predicted proteins | sample BON01_FD_78093 | JGI IMG/M metagenome (GOLD analysis project Ga0105053, IMG submission 78093) | Freshwater microbial communities from Lake Bonney liftoff mats and glacier meltwater in Antarctica - BON-01 | ecosystem: Environmental > Aquatic > Freshwater > Ice > Glacier meltwater | place: Lake...
ATTCCGCCATACGGCGTAACTGGCTTATCAGAATATTCAATTAGAAGGTTAACTATTTGGGTTAGTTTTAGGATAACCAAAATTAAAATTTCGACATAAATAATAAAGCAGGTCACTCTTTTATTTCGAATCCTCATGCATAATTAGGGTTAAGAAAGCAAAATGTCAAATAATCACCACAAATCCTGTGTAATGGTAATGCTCCAAAATAGTTTTTGGCCAGGTCTCGCTACGTTTTAGCTAAAAAAGAATCTCAATGGACAGAAAACCAACAAGAAAGGGCTCAACTCTTGTTTGAAAGATACCCAAGCTTACAGCAAGCCTATAAATATTTGATAAAACGGAGAGCTATTTACGAAGAGAGGTATCAATAGAGGCACTTTCAAAGTAAAAAAATGGATAGAGGACACCAGAAAACCAAAAATCAAGCAGTTCAACTCTGCAGCCAATTCAATCGAAAATCATTTTAAAACTATTCTTAACTTCTTTCATCAAAGAAGTACTAACGCCAACGCAGAATCCTTCAAGCGAATAGACGCACCGTTCTAAATCAAGTTTCAGAGCAAACTTAAGAGGTGTGTCTGACACTAGATTTTTCCTGTTTAGACGGATGAAATTATTTGCCTAATCCCAGATATTTCCCTTGGCCTATAGTTTTGGTATTGATCCAGTATGTTTTCCTTATTTTCAATAACATTTCGAATTATTTCATAGCTTAAATCTTTCTTTTTGACATTTACAAGAACCTCTGAAATCATGGAAGAGTCTGGCCTCATAAGGACGTTTCTTACGTTATCTTCGTTTATAACAAACCTGAACGGAGCACTTTGATAATTCATGTACGAAAAACTAATCCCATATGGAGTCCTTGTTCTAATAAAATTTCTATTGACCCATAGCATTGGTTTGTGTTCCTGTTTGGGAATCAAGAACGCATAGATCGGCACCTGGCGGATTGTTTCTTCAGAATAAAGTGCCAAGAACGTAAATGAAAAGTATTCACCAATAACACTGAGTAACGGTGATACTGCTAAGCAATTATTGGCCAGGTCTCGTTACATTTTAGCTAAAAAAGAATCCCAATGGACACAAAACCAAAAAGAAAGAGCTCAACTCCTTTTTGAAAGATACCCAATTCTAGAACAGGCATATCAGCATATCATAAAACTTAGAGGCATTTATGAAGAAAAAGATCATTTAAATGCTCTAATAAGACTAAAGAATTGGATAGACAAAACCAGAAACTTAAATATTAAGCAATTCAATTCAGTTGCCAACTCTATAGAAAACCACTTCGAAACAATCTTGAATTTCTTTCATTTAAGAAGTACCAATGCAAATGCAGAATCATTCAATTCCAAAATAAAACTATTTAGAGCCAACCAAAGAGGAGTATCTGATACCAGATTTTTTCTTTTCAGATTGATGAAATTATTTGCCTAGTCCCCAGAAATTTCTGCTGACCCAGAATAAACGTAACCTTTCACCAAGTAAAAATTCTGAGTAAACGATCCAGAATGAATTAATAAGAGTAAAAGATAGTTTATCTTTTGTAATGCCTGCGAAGAACTTTTTGAGTAACAAAAGTGACTGATGATGGCTATATTCTTCAAAAACAGAATTGGCAAACTATTCCTGTAATTGATAGATTTTGCCATCAAAGGCACAAATATAAAGTTCGTTTCTTGAATCAATCCCGAAAGACGCAATGTTTAAATCGCTATCCAAAATAGTTTTATTGGAATATGAACCATCTGAATTGTGACTTAATGCATATATTCTACCAGACACATAATCTGCAAAGATGTATTTGCCTATTAATGATGGCAGAGAAGAACCGCGATATACATATCCGCCAGTAATGGATTTATCTCCTGAGCTTTGTGGGATTTCTAAAACAGGAGCAATAAAACTATCCGAGTCTTTACCCGACTTAAATGTGTGAAGCCCTTCCATTTCATTCCATCCGTAGTTTCCACCATTTTTTATAATGTCTATTTCCTCATAGGCATCTTGACCTACATCTGCACACCAAAGCGTACCTGTTTTAGAATCGAAACTAATTCTCCATGGGTTTCTTAGTCCATAAGCGTAAATCTCTTTTTTATTAGATGCGTGTGCTGCAAATGGATTATCAGCAGGAATTCCATAATTGTTGCCATTGGAAGACTTGTTTACATCTATTCTTAAGATAGAACCCAATAGTGTTTTTGGGTTTTGTCCATTAAGTTTTGGATCACCTCCTGAACCGCCATCACCGACAGAAATATACAAATAACCATCTGGACCAAAAGCAAGCTGGCCACCATTATGGTTGCCGTAAGGCTGATCATATTTTAAAAGAATTAATTCGCTATCTGGGTTTGCCTTATTGGGGTTGTTGGCATCTACAGAAAACCTAGAGATATGAGTTTCGCTACAGGAAACGGTATAGTTTGCATATAAATAACCGTTTTCTTTATAATTTGGATGAAAAGCTATTCCTAGTAAACCTTCTTCATTGTCTTTGTCGTCCACTCTTTCAGATATATCTAAAAAAGTTTGTTTTTGCCCAACTTTCATTTGGTTTTCAAAAACTGTAATTAGGCCTTCCTGTTCGGTTACAAAAACTCTTTTGCTGCCATCATTGGAAACTTGAAAGCCAATAGGACGCACAAACTTTAAATTTGGAAAAGCCTCAATTAATTTTAATTCCTTGGCACTTTCAGAAATAACAAAATTACTTTTGGGCTTTTTGCAATATAGCGTCATGAAAAAAAATATCGAAGAAGAAAGGAGTAAAATAATTTTCATATGTTTTAAAGATTTTGTTTTTTATCCAAGCAATGTTAACGAACTATCAAACGAACACTGTTTGTGGATTATTTAGTTTGGTGTAAGGCTTAAAAAAGAATTAAGCGATAATTTGACAAGGTTATGAATATGTAATTTTCAAAAATAATAAAATAATCTTAACCTTTAAAATAAGTAGACGAGTTTGCGAAGTAATGTTAGTAATCGTGAAAGTTTATTTTAAAATAAAAATTAATTAAACGGAGGTTTTAACGTTTGATGGCGACAACGAATTTGAAAAGGAAAGAGTAAAGTACCCGACTATTAAAAAGAATTCGGAGGATATGTTTAATTCTGTTATAATATTTATATCTAATGTTGAAGATGATAAGGACTTAAACAACTGGCGTTTGAAGAAGTGACTATAATTGGCGCTAAAATAAGGAGAGCAGAGTCGTGGGAGCTTTATCGAATAAGGATTGAAAATGACCATTTATTAAAATTCAAACTGTAATTATTTTAACTACTGTGTATGGATTCGAAATAATGGAGATCGGTAATCCAGAATATTGAGAATTTACATTCAGAAATAGTGAAACTCCTTTTAATATTTATGGATGGGGTAGTTTCTTTCTTACAAGACATATTATATATATGACGAGGGGGGCTTGTTTAATCAATGATAAATCTGAAATATCATGCATATCTCTTATTATGAACAATCCCCACAATTTTAGGGTTTTGTGATAAGTATTAGAGACCTTTGTAAAAACAGATTGATATGATAACAGTAAGAGAAAGGCCTGTAACGCATTGGCTACCCATCACTAAAAAGGAAATGGAATTGCGAGGCTGGGATGAAGTGGATGTTGTGCTTGTCTCTGGTGATGCTTATGTGGATCATCCTTCTTTTGGTACGGCAGTTATCGGAAGAATCATGGAAAGTGAAGGTTTCAAAGTCGCAATTGTTCCTCAGCCAAACTGGCAAGACGACCTAAGAGATTTTAAAAAGTTTGGCAAGCCAAAATACTTTTTTGGTGTTACAGCTGGCTGCATGGATTCTATGGTAAACCATTATACAGCAAACAAGCGAAAACGCTCCGATGACAGCTATACTCCGGGAGGTGTATCGGGTTTCAGGCCAGATTATGCTACTACGGTTTATAGTAAGATTTTAAAAGAAATATATCCAGATGTGCCTGTTTTGATAGGAGGTATTGAGGCTTCCTTAAGAAGAGTTACTCATTATGATTATTGGGCGGATAAGCTATTTCCTACTATTCTGGAAGATTCGGGTGCAGACATGCTAGTTTATGGCATGGGAGAGCAGCCTCTTCGTGAAATCCTAAAGTTGGTAAAGAAAGGTGTGCCTTTAAATAACATAAAAGATGTCAATCAAATCTCCTTTTTGGAAGAAACGGTAGGCGAAGTTAAAACCTATAATGATTGGAAAACCATAGAGCTTTCTAGTCATGAAGAATGTTTAAAAGACAAATTAAAATATGCAGCCAATTTTAAATTGGTTGAGGTTGAGTCGAATAAGTGGCAAGCCAATAGATTGACTCAAAAGGTGGGAAATAAAACCTTGGTCATTAATCCGCCTTTTGTTACCATGACAGAAAAGGAGATGGACGTTTCTTTTGATTTACCATATACTAGAATGCCTCATCCTAAATATGCTAAAAGGGGTACTATTCCAGCGTATGAAATGATTAAGTTTTCGATAAATATGCACCGAGGTTGTTTTGGCGGTTGCAGTTTCTGTACCATTTCTGCTCATCAGGGAAAATTTATAGCATCGCGATCACAGGAGTCTATCATGAAAGAAGTAGATGAATTGGTAAAGCATCCCGAATATAAAGGTTATATCTCAGATTTAGGGGGACCTTCGGCCAATATGTACCGCATGAAAGGCAAAGACGAAAGTATCTGTGCTAGATGCCAGGCACCTAGTTGTATCAACCCAGTCATTTGTTCTAACCTGGATACGTCTCATAATCCATTAACAGAGATTTATAAAAAAGTGGATGAGCATCCTGATGTCAAAAAGGCATTTGTGGGTTCAGGAATTAGATATGATTTATTAGTAGATGATTTCAATAAAAATAATCAGGATGGTAACCATGATACATACATGGAACAGTTGGTTACACGCCACGTTTCTGGCCGATTAAAAGTGGCACCAGAGCATACCGCAGATGCTACTTTAAAAATAATGCGGAAGCCCTCTTTTAAATATTTCAAGAAATTTAAAGAGAAATATGATAAGATTCAGGAGAAACATGGCCTGAAACAGCCATTAATACCTTATTTTATTAGCTCTCATCCTGGTTGTGAAGAATCTGATATGGCAAACCTGGCTGCAGAAACAAAAGATTTAGGTTTTAGACTAGAACAAGTACAGGACTTTACACCCACACCCATGACGGTGGCTACGGTTATCTATTATTCTGGGGTACATCCATATACATTGCAGCCGGTACATACCGTTAAAACGCGTGAGGAAAAACAAAACCAGAATAAGTATTTCTTTTGGTGGAAAAATGAAATGAGAGGTTGGATTAAAAGCCGACTTACAAAGTTAGGAAAACCAGAACTGGCCAAAAGATTATTGGAAACTACTGTTAAATTGGAAGAGAAGTCCTTCGCAAAACCAAAGGAGAACATTTCAAACAAGTCTGTCAATTCTGATAGACCCAAAATCAAAAAGAAGTTTAAGAAGAAGAGTGGTTGGGCGTAGTGTAAGTTAATTCTGGACAAGTTTAAGGCTTGGTCAATTCTTTTGATTCAAAAGGGAATTAGTACTAAGTCGTTTTTAGGTCAATTATATGGAAAATATATTTCTTTAAGGCGTGTTCAATTGGCAGCTTGACCAGATGACCTTGCCTATCGACAGACTTGAAAAAAACAGTCTTTTATCTTCTTTAATAGACTCCTTGTATTATATCGATCCGTGGCGGCATTTCGACCATGTTTAATTCGAGACGATCCGACTAAGATTTTTAATACTTCCGTTTGTAAATCCTGCTCGTAAAACATTGATGCTACTGATTTAACTTCCATTTAATACCGGAAATCTAGCAAAAGGCTGATTAACCCAATTTAAAAGCTACGCCAAACCTTCCAGCTATTCAGAGCGTTTACTAACTTTGACAAAAACATAAAAAAAACAAAATTCAATTGCAAGAACTAATCATTCCTACTCGCCCTAAAAGAAACTTTTTATCAGAAGAATTTGAACTTAATGGCTGGGAAAGCCTAAAAGGGCTTTGTGAAAACTTGGTAGATAGAAAAATTAACTCAGGAGAGGAATTAAGAAAGTGGTTTAAAGACAGAGACGAACTAGAGTCATTTTTATCTGAAAACATGGCGTGGAGGTATATCAAAATGACCTGTGATACCAAAAGCGAAGAAGCTCAGAAAAACTATCAATATTTCGTTACAGAAATTCAGCCTCATTTGGCCGTTTACGATGATAAATTGAACAAAAAGGCTCTTGATAGTCAATTTTTGAATGAGCTAACGGAAAGTGGCTATGTGATTACATTGCGAAGCATGAAAAAGGCTGTAGAGATTTTTCGCGAAGCTAATATTCCAATAAATACGCAAATTCAAACGAAAACTACTGAATATCAAGCAGCCAGAGGAGCTATGTCAGTAACAATTGATGGCGAAGAAATGACGCTTCAAAAAGCAGGTTCTTTTTTAAACGGATTAGATAGAAATAAAAGACAAGAGGCTTGGGAAAAGATAGGGGAGCGGAGAGCTCAGGACATTGAAAAACTGGATATACTATTCAATGATTTGAAAACATTAAGACAGCAAGTTGCTAAGAATGCAGATTTTGCAAATTATAGAGATTACGCCTTTGCATCATTAGGAAGGTTTGATTATACCCCAAAAGACTGTTTCGACTTTCATGAATCTGTAGCCGATGCCATCGTCCCTTTGCTAAACACCATGGCTCAGGAAAGAAAAGAAAAGCTTAATTATGAATCTTATAGACCTTGGGACACGAAAGTAGATTTGGAAGGAAGACAAGGCCTAAAACCATTTAAAGATGGTGAGGATTTATTAGACAAAACGGTAATCTGTTTTGATAAAGTAGATAAGTCTTTAGGAGATTATATTCGTATCATGCGAAAAATGGGTCATTTTGATGTAGAGTCTAGAGTAGGGAAGGCCCCAGGCGGCTATAATTATCCATTGATGGAAATAGGTGTTCCGTTTATATTTATGAACGCCACGAGCACATTAAGGGACGTAGTGACCATGGTTCACGAGGGTGGTCATGCTACACATTCGTTTGAAACAAGGCCTTTAGAGCTAAGTGCTTTTAAGAACACGACAGCGGAGGTAGCCGAAGTGGCTTCAATGGCTATGGAGCTTATTTCTATGGAATATTGGGACGCCTACTTTGACAATGCGGAAGACCTAAAACGAGCAAAAACTGAACATTTACAAGATTTGATTTCTGTTTTGCCATGGATAGCGACAGTAGATAAATTTCAACATTGGATTTACGAAAACCCAAATCATACCACAGAAGAAAGAACTACGGAATGGGTGAAAACCTTTGAACAGTTTTCTGATACTGTAACAGATTGGTCGGGACTAGAAAAACTTAAAGAGTCCAATTGGCAAAGACAGCTACATATTTTCGAATTACCATTTTACTACATAGAATATGGCATGGCTCAGCTAGGGGCTATATCTGTTTGGCGTAACTATAAAAAAGATCCAAAGAAAGGAGTAGAGGCATATTTGAAAGGATTGCGAATGGGCTACACAGGAACTATTGGGCAAATTTACGAAGCTATGGATATAAAGTTTGACTTTTCCAAAGCCTATATTTCGGAGCTGATGAGTTTTGTAGAAGGAGAGTTGGAGGCATTGAAATAGCGTATAAAAACAAGAATTTCTTCAAACAACCGCGGCATAAGTGCCCAAAAACATGGCTTATGGTGAGGGGTTTTTTAAAAAATCCCGCCTTTAGTACTCAAAAAAATAGTTATGGCGAGTTTGGCTAGAACCGAAGTTCAAATAAAACACTTATTTAACTACTCTAAATAAGTTGCTAGGATCTCACTTTTCAAATATATCGACGCAAGAACGGTAAATTTGATTTCTAAGAATGAAGTAAATCTAACAGGATGAACCTTGTGAAAGAGGTTTAGAAATTTAAGAAATGAGACAGGTCAGCTCATATAGCTTTCCATTTTGGTATAGCTTTGATTAAAAGTTACTCATGCTTTTTTTAAAAATGGTTTCAAAAAACGCAATAATATATTTTATATTTATGGCTCAAACGATTGCCTTCTGGGTTTATACGTTGCTTCGTCAATGATGTATAAAATGACGGTTTAGTATATAGTCATAAATTTGAACTGTTGAATTATTACGGCCAGAATGTGTGGGTAAACGTTATCCACAACACATTTAGCTGATCGGCTAAATGAATTTCATTGATTTTTTGAATTTCTAAAAAACAATCAAAATATTTTATTCATAATTAGCATTAAATGTGCTATTTATACTTTCTATCTACTTTTTTAATTTCTTGTGGATTTGGAGACCTTTAGAATGAAATAATTGTGGATAACTTTAGGATAGTGCTTTTAACCCGAATTATGCATTAGAAAAAACAAGAACATGTAATATTCTTATAATGAACAAATTATATGAACTTTGCTGAAACCTTATGGGTTAGATAGTTTCTAATGCTTTGCATTAGAAACGTATTGATATTCAGATGTTTATCTAAATTATCAAAATCCTAATGCATAATTCGGGTTTAACATTTCGAATTTAGTAAACGCTTGATAATAAATCTATATCGATTTTACAGCGGGCAGGGAATTGTTAATGCTTAAAACCTAAAAAACAGGCACCTTTATTTACATTAATTTCTGTTTTATTTTGAGACGCGTTTATATCGAACGATAAAAAACCCCTTGACCGGCAAGAAAAGGGGCTTTTGATAATCACTAAATATAGTAGTATGAAAAAGTACATTGAGTGTTATGGTCAAACGCTTCAAATTACATTAGCTACACTAATTGTAGGAGTAGCAAAATGTACTTAGAATTCTTAAAAACATCACCCTGATTAAGGGTAAGGGGGTACTTTTTTAGTTTAAAAAGTAGAATAATTTGAGCTAAAAGTTCAAATAAATATCATAAAACTTGACAGACCAAATCAAGACTTGTCTTCTAGAAGTTTAAGTACATTACTTAAAAAACCCTTTAGGGTCTGGCTTTTGTTGAAGAAGCTCAGATAGCAATTGAAAGTCTACTTGACCGGGGTTTTTCTCATATCCTTTATGAAAACTCATCCAAGCTTGATCAATATTTCCATCGACTAGGTTTGCAAGAGCTAATTGCATATACGCATTTGCAAAGTCTGGCTGTAGAGCAATAGCTTTATCTAAAAGCTCATAAGCCTGTGGCATGTCTGCAGCATGGTGATTTTCTGTGAAGCACTTGATATGTACAGTGGCTAAATCAACTAATAAGGCTACATTTTTATCGCCATCATTCTCTAGCCCTTTGGTCATTAGTTTTACGGCATCTTCCAGTTCGCCCTTTTGATAATTAATAACGCCAAGTCCCCAATAAACATCCATATTTCTAGAGTTTAAAAGGTAGGCTAGATTATATCTATTCGTGGCCAATTCCTTGTTACCTTCAGAAAGGTATTGCCAGCCCATATCTGAGAAAAAGGCACTGGCCTTGTCACGGTTATCGAAATTTCTATCCGCATCTGCTAAAAACAGCTTGTCTTCTTCTTGCTGAGACAATGTTTTTTGGTAGCCACCAAAAAGACCAATTTCATAAATATTGACACCAACGGGTGCCGTTTTACCTACCAATATGACCTGATGTTCTCGTTCTATAATACTTTTATCTAAACTTTTAAATTGCTTGGGTTCAAATGGTTTAGTATCATTCTTTTTAGCATCATTATCCAGAATACCATTAGAAAGTATTGTACTTCCTAAAGGTTGAGATTCAGATCTTAAGATGAGTTGTTGGCCTTTACTAAAGTGGGCCATAAAGTATAGAATAGCTATTATAACGCTTCTTATCATTCGATTAAACACTTGAATTATGCACTAATATAACGGCATTTCATAAATATTATTGGATCGTATAAAAACTTGTTTAACGCTTACGCCTTTTTGAGAACCTTTTCTTTTTAGGCTCTCTTGGTAGATTTTTGGCCTTTTTCTCATGAAAGGCTCCTTGAAAAGTAGGATCGTCTTTTTTACGTTGGTCATCTATCTCTCTTAAAATTATCTGCTCCTCATCGAAAGGCGTTTCTGCAATAGTTAATTCTTTTGGAACAGTAGAAAGCGTAATCTTCGATTGAATGATGTTCTCTATTTTTTCAATATGGTATTCCTCGTTTGGTGTCATAAAAGTAATGGCCACACCTTCATGATTTGCCCTACCGGTTCTCCCTATTCTATGCACATAATCTTCATAAATGACAGGCACATCGAAATTAATAACATGACTAACCTCATGTACGTCAATTCCCCTAGCAGCTACATCAGTAGATACCAATATTCGCAATTCACCACTTTTGAAAGCATTTATCGAATTGATTCTAGTGTTTTGACCTTTATTAGCATGAATAACTCTAATGTTTTTATTGCCCACAACTCTTCTTTCCAAAAACTTGAAAACTAGGTCAGCCACAGTTTTGGTTCTACAAAAGATTAGCGTGCGTTTAATCTCTTCATTATCCTTAATGAGATAAGAAAGCAGATTTAACTTGGTTTGAAAATTGGGTAAAGCATATAATCTTTGCTCTATAGTGGTAGCCGCAGTCGCTTGTGGAGTAACTTCAACACGCAAGGGCGCCTCCAAAAACTCACTAGACAGGCTTTCTACCTTTTCTGGGAAAGTGGCCGAAAAAAGGTAGTTTTTTCTCTTTCGTGGAATCACTTCTAAGATTTTTCTTATCTGCGGCATGAAGCCCATGTCCATCATTTTGTCGGCTTCATCCATCACCATATACTTGATTTCTTTGGTAACAATGTACCCTTTCAGGTATAAATCCATAAAACGACCAGGCGTAGCTACAATTATATCTAAGCCTTTTTGAATAGTTTCAATCTGCGTTTTTGGGCCTAATCCTCCATAAATGGCGGTATGTCTAATATCGGTATGCTTACTTAAATCCGCTATTTCATCATTTATTTGAATGGCTAGCTCGCGAGTAGGAGCCAGTATTAAGCAACGGATATTTTGACCTTGGGCATATTTGATTTGCATCAATATTGGCAATAAAAACGCGGCCGTTTTACCTGTTCCTGTTTGGGCTATGCCCAGCAAATCATGCCCATGAAGAATCAGCGGTATAGCTTTTTCCTGAATAGGTGTCGGCTCTGTATAGCCTAGCTCTTCCACTGCGGTAAGCAGTTGTTTGTTTAGAGCGAAATCAGAAAAAGATAGTGCCATGGTATTTTTTAAATAAATAAACCCCAACAAATATACTCATTGTTGGGGTTTAAATTGTTTGGAGCCTAGCTCCGACTAATATTTACAAATGTATGACCTCACCATAAGCGGCAGCGGCAGCTTCCATAATGGCCTCAGACATAGTAGGATGAGGGTGTACAGATTTCACTATTTCCATTCCCGTAGTTTCCAGTTTCCTTGCCACTACAGCTTCTGCTATCATTTCGGTTACGTTAGAGCCAATCATATGACAACCCAACCACTCGCCGTACTTAGCATCAAAAATTACTTTCACAAAACCTTCAGGCACACCACCAGCTTTCGCTTTTCCAGAAGCCGAGAAAGGGAATTTGCCTACTTTGATTTCGTATCCTTTTTCTAACGCTTGTTCTTCCGTTAAGCCTACAGAGGCTATTTCTGGCGAACAATATGTACAGCCCGGAATATTTCCATAATCTAAAGGTTGTGGATGATGTCCGGCTAATTTTTCAACACAAATAATTCCTTCCGCAGAAGCCACGTGAGCCAATGCTTGACCAGGTGTTACATCACCAATCGCGAAATATCCTGGAATGTTAGTTTCGTAAAACTCATTCACCAATATTTTACCTCTATCTGTGGCAATACCTACATCTTCTAAGCCAATGTTTTCAATATTAGCAGCAATTCCAGCCGCCGAAAGTACTAAATCAGACTCGATTACAATTTCTCCGTCTGTCGTTTTTATGATTGATTTACAGCCTTTTCCAGAAATATCAACTTTTTCTACTGAAGAACTGGTTAAAATTTCGATGCCTATTTTTTTGTATTGCTTCGCCAATTCTTTCGAAATGTCAACATCTTCAACAGGAACTATTCTTGGCATAAATTCTACAATAGTCACTTTTGTACCCATGCTAGCATATACATAAGCAAACTCCACACCTATGGCTCCAGAACCAATCACCAAAAGAGATTTTGGTTGCTTCGTAAGGCTCATAGCTTTTCTATATTCTATTACCTTTTCGCCATCAATTGGTACATTAGGAAGCTCGCGGGCTCTTGCACCTGTGGCAATGATGATGCTATTTCCTTCAACAGTCGATTTAGTTCCGTCTGCAGTAGTTACTTCAATTTTTTTACCAGGAAGCACTTTGCCATAACCATCAATGACGTCAATTTTGTTTTTTTTCATCAAAAACTGAACACCCTTGCTCATGCCATTGGCTACATCTCTAGATCTATCAATGACAGCGTTAAAGTCTGCTTCTGCCTTTGTTACTTTAATTCCGTAATCTGCAGCATGCTGTATATAATTAAAAACCTGAGCTGATTTTAAAAGAGCTTTTGTAGGAATACAGCCCCAATTAAGGCAAATACCACCTAAGTTTTCTTTTTCAATAACCGCCACTTTCATTCCTAATTGGGATGCTCTAATAGCTGTTACATATCCTCCAGGTCCAGATCCTAAAATCACGATGTCATATTGTGCCATACCGTACTGTTGTTTATATGTTCAAAATCAAGAGCAAAGGTAAGGAATAGTATAAGATTTATAAACAGCCTTATTCATTTAGCATAAATTTGGAATCGCCATTGCTTATTAACCCACCTTGCAGCACTTCTGATACAAAACGACCTTTAGCTGATAGAAAGCTAACCAATCCACTCTCAGTTGAGGTTTTAAGGCACTTTTTTATAGAAAAA
>Ga0105053_10008882_pt1 | contig 12924 bp, 8 predicted proteins | sample BON01_FD_78093 | JGI IMG/M metagenome (GOLD analysis project Ga0105053, IMG submission 78093) | Freshwater microbial communities from Lake Bonney liftoff mats and glacier meltwater in Antarctica - BON-01 | ecosystem: Environmental > Aquatic > Freshwater > Ice > Glacier meltwater | place: Lake...
CGCCGACCGCGTGCTCGCCGGCGAGTCGGTGTGGAGCATCTGCACCGGCTGGAACAAGCTGGGCGTGCCAACCGTGACCGGACGGCCATCGACTGTCCAGACGCTGACCGGCATCCTCACGTCGCCGCGCATCGCCGGGTTCCGGACCCATCGGGGCAAGGTCGCGGCGAAGGTCAGTGGAAACGGATCATCGACGAGGACCGCCACGACGCCCTCGTGGCTGCGCTGGCTCCCCGCCCGGCGAAGCCACGGAAGGGGCGGACATATCCGCTCGTCGGGTTCCTGGTCTGCGGCAGGTGCGGAGGACCACTGCGCTCGCTCTCGAGGGAGAACGGGGGCCGGTCGTATGCGTGTCGGAAGGGACCCGGGATGGGCGGATGCGGCGGCATCCGCATCCAGGCGAACGGGCTCGAAAACTACGTGCGCGACCTGATCTGCGGCATGCTCGGAGACCCGGTCACTCGAGCGGCCATGGCCGAGCTGGCGCCAGCTGCCATCCCCGGGTCAGCGCCCGACGCGCTGGCCGATCTCCACGTCAGGCGTGAGCGCCTGATCGACCTCTACACCGAGGGCGACATCGACCGGGTGACCTTCCGCACCCGCCAGGGAAGACTCGACGAGCAGATCCGGGCCACCGAGACCGGCGGCGCCGGCGACAGCCGAGGCGGCGAGATGCCCTCGATCCCGTCGACGCTCGACGAACTCGTGATGACTTGGGACGCGTCGGGAATCGACTTCCAGCGCCAGCTCATCGAGGTGCTGATCAGTTCGGTCGTCGTCGACGCGGCCACGTCCCGCCGGCGAGCGTTCGACGCAAGCCGCCTGAGGGTCACGTTGGCAACCTGACCGCCCTGCTACCGCCGTAGCCGGCATCGCCAACACCCCGAGTCGGTCGAGGGTGCCTCGTAGGCTGCCCAGAATGGCCGACGACTACTTCAGCGATCGGGAGATCGGGCCAATACCGCAGATCCACGACGAACTCCCGGATCCAGCATGGGGCGGCCTGGTCGCTCTGTATCGAAGGGCATTGGAGGAAGACGCTTTCGGATTCGTTTTCCCCGAGCAGTGCCCCGACGGCGGCGCGGTGGCCGGCGCAGATGGGTCGAGCCTCAGCCTCACGCTCGGCGCCGAGATCCCCTCCGTTGAACTCCCCCTCACGCCGGGCGCCAACCCGGGAGCGATGGTGGCAATGGATCTCGTCGAGTTCGTGTGGCGCAACATTGCCGAGCCCACCCAAGCCGGGTACCACAGCTATTTCAGCCACCACCATCTCGACTTCGACCAGGCGGCGGGACGCAGGATCTGGCGCGAAGACGTCAACCGCATCCTGCAGAGAAACGGTGTGGCGTTGGAACTCGGGCCTGGTGGAAGGGCTGAACGGGTCGGGCCTTCGTCTGCGCGCCTCGTCCTCGATCAAGAGCTGCCAACGACAGGAGACGACGTCCTCGACGACAAGCTTGCCGCGGCCGTCAAGAAGTACCGCGATCCCGACCCGGCAGTACGACGAGAGTCGCTGGAGCCGCTCTGGGACGCCCTCGAGCGAATCAAGACGCTGCTCGACCCCGACAAGAAGAAGGGGGTATGCGCGTTGGTCGGACGAATGGCCGCATCTCCCCCCGAGGTGGAGCTTCTAGATGCCGAGTTCAGTGCCCTGACCGAAATCGGCAACTCCCATCACATCCGTCACTACGAGACCGACAAGCACCCGATTGATGACACGCTCGTCGACTACCTCTTTGTGAGAGCGTACGCGCTGCTCGACAGTGCCGTGCGTGCGATGGAGAGATGATCGGCCGTGGACGCCAACGCCAACCTGAGGGAGTACCTCGGTGCCCGCGAGCTGACAGGCCGGTACTCGTCGTTCGACTACTGCTTCAACCACTTCCAGGGGTTCCGATCTGACGGGCGCCTCGACGAGCTTGCGGGAGCAGACACGCTGCAGCTCTCCTGCCTTCACCTCGGCTTCTACCTAGCGAGTTGGGGGATGCTGCGCGGCTCGTCGACGCTGCTTCAACGGAGCGTGCGTCACTTCGTTCCGGTGGTCGAGGTGATCGCCGGGTCCGAGCCAGAGGTGTGGGAAATCGACGCACATCGCTACGGCGACGACGAGTGGGCTCTCCTTCGAAGGACGGGAGGGCAGATTCGGGCGGCCTTGCCCGAAGGGGCCTCGGACATCCTCGTCACGAAGATCCTGCTCGGGGTCTTCGGCTCCGTCCCTGCCTTCGACACGTACTTCAAGAAGGGTTTCGGCGCTTCGACGTACGGCCACCGGGCGCTCCGTCGAGTCGAGACCTTCTACCGCGAGAACGAAGAGGTGGTCGAGGGGCACCGGGTCGCGACGCTCGACTTTCAGTCAGGCGAGCCGAGCCAGTTCGTCTACAGCCGGGCCAAGGTCATCGACATGATCTTCTTCGTCGAGGGCGCTCCGTAGACGCTGCGACAGAAGTGCCTGGATGGCCGCCAGGACATCGCCTGCGGCTATCGACTCGTCGAGCCCAGCTTCTCGACGGAAGCTCCGAGCACGCTCGACCTGCGGTGGTAGCCCCTGGTCTCCGGCGGCTCGGGGGTCACGGCGGCTCACAGCCCGAGGCCCATCTGCTCGATAGCGGTCTGCTTGGCGGCGCTGCGGTCGAGGGCTCGACGGATGTCGGCCACGTCGTCAGTCTCCTGGGAGGCGACGACGTAGAGGTGGTTCCGGAGCCGCCCCCGGGTGATCGAGGTGTAGCCGGCTTCGGCGTAGAGGGTGTCGTCGCCGAGCACGAGCGACACATCGCAGCTCATGCCCTGGGCCTTGTGGACGGTCATGGCGTAGCCGTGCGTCAGGTCGCCGCCGGCCGCATACCCTGCCGGGATCTCCAACCGGCGACCGTCGTGGGTGTCCACGAGGAGGTTGCCGTCCTCCATCCCGGTGATGGTGCCCTGCGTCCCGTTCGTGACGCCGATGCGTCGGTCATTGCGGAGCGCCAGCACCCGGTCGCCGATGCAGAAGTCGGTGTCGGCTGTGGCGATGGCCCTGTCTCCGAGCTGGCCGTTCCGGTGGAGCAGGCGACGGGCTCGGTAGTTCAGGTCGGCTACGTCGTCTCGCCGCAGGGCGAGCATGACGGCGTGCTTGCCGTCGCTGTGCTCGAGGAACCAGTCCTCGGCCAGCTTCGCTCGGAGGTGATCGGCGTTGTCTTCGATGGTCAGCGATCCTGTCCGTCGCAGCCGCAGGAGCGCCTGGTCGACATCGCCGTTGCGCAGCGCTCGGGCGGTCACCGCCTGTGCCGGGACCTGGAGTCGACGGTTCTCGGTCAGCTCCGACGCGCCGAGTCGCCGAGCGAGGGCGGCGAAGAGCCCACCGGCCTCGATCTCGGCGAGCTGCTTGTGGTCGCCGACGAGGACGAGCTTCGCCCCGGCCTCGGTCGTCGCCGTCACGAGCCGGTGGAGGTCACGTGTGCCCACCATCCCGGCTTCGTCGACGACCAGCACGTCCCGGTCGGTGAGCACACGACGCTCTCTCATGTCCTTGAAGAACGAGGCGATGGTCTGCGACGGGATGCCCGATCCGGCTTGCAGCCCAGCGGCTGCTCGTCCGGCCAGGGCAAGACCGATCGGACGGAGTTCGGCGCTTCGCCATGCCTCGGCGGCGGCGTTGAGCGAAAACGTCTTGCCCGCACCGGCGTGTCCGACCACGACGGCGACCGGCTCGCTCGTCGTCGTGATCGATCGGACGGCGTCGGCCTGCTCGCTGCTGATCGAGGGTCGAGCTGCGATGGCGGCATCGACGACTTGCGCGTGGACGGCAACGGTCCGGGGTCCGCCGACGGCTCGGTCGACTGCGTCGGCTTCGATGGCGAGCATCTCGGGTGTCGTCCACCGGGTCGCCGTCACCTTGACGGCCTCGTGTCCGTCGAGGAAGGCGTCAGCCCTCGCCATGATCTGCTCGTACGGGAGACCCTGCGTGGCAGTCTCAGCCACCGCCTGGAGCAACCGCAGCCGGTCGAACGTGGCATCCCGCTTCGTGACGTGGCGGCCGATCGCCTGATCGTGGGGTGGGAGCGGGTGTCGGCGCTGTCTTGGGACCTGGTTGAGGTCGAACTCGATGGCAGCGGCATGATCGCGCCATGCTTTCCGGAGCTCGTCCTCAGAGACCGGAGCCGGCTTCGCCGGACGGGTGTCGAGGGTCGCGATCTGCGCGCCGTGCGACGTGCGCACACCGTGCTTCGCCATCGCCGCCTCGATCTCGACACGACGACGGCTGAACTTCCTGCGGACCGACTTCGAAATGCCGACGACTTCGCCGATGCCGGGCTTGTCAGTCGGCTCGAAGGCGACACTCAGCCGTTCGCTGATCTCGTGCCGAAGGACGGCCTGGTAGATGAAGCCGGCGGTGCGGGCGTGATGGAATATGTCCGCCGAGTGCAGGGCGGTCCAGCGGCCATCGGGGCCGAGCGCCATGTTGGCGGTTGCGAGGTGCGTGTGGAGCTGCGGGTCGGCCTCCCGGCTCGTGCGGTGCCGGAAGGCGGCGACCACGAGTCCGCCGGCGCGGTGGTGGGTGCTCCCGCCCTTCCCACGCCGGACCGTGCACGCCGCGTCCTCCAGGTAAGCGAGAGCCGCGAGCACCGCCCGGTCATGAGCGGCGACGACCTGCTCGGCGGTCGCTCGGTCACCGAGTCCCCAGAGGAGCGACACGGACTTCGGAGCCGAGAGCGTGAGATCGAACCCGGCGTTCTTCCGGTAGCCCACGAGGGCCTCGCCGGTGTGTGGGTCGAGCCCGGCGAGGATCGCCCGGAGAGCCTCCGGCGCGACCTCGCCGTCGAGCCCGAGGAGCACGCTCCCCGACCCGAGCCATCGGCCGGGCACCTCACCGGAGGCGACGTAGTAGTCGTCCCGGTCGTTGGCGATCGCCTCGAGGTAGTAGATCGCCGTGTCGGCGTTGGCCGCGAGCCTCGCGATGCTGATCACACCGCACTAGGCCAACCAGCAGGCCTGATCTCGCGAGATCCGTCACCGGGATCGTCCCGGGACACGACCGGGACAGCTGCCTTGCCCCGGGATGACCGTCCCGGTCGAGGTCACCGACGACCGGGACACGCAAGCGCACCGTCCGGTGCACCTGTGTGGACCTGTGGTGGGTGGATCGAGTCAATTCGGGAGTGACCAGAGGGCGGGTCGGCGAAAGTCGGTGGCGGCGCAGTGGATGTCCCAGATGTGAGCGGGGTTCGGCTCAGCAGAACGGTTGCGGGAAAGCGCACCGCGGTCAGGCTGCAGATCTGAGAGCATCACACGCTCGACATCGGCGGCCACCGCGTGCTTGCCGCCGCACGCCCAGAGCGACCGACCAGTCGCTCACGAAGCAGGACCGGACTCCGTGCTCCATCAACATCGTCCGCCCGTCCACCAACCGGCGACTCTGCCCGAGACGACATGTCCCGCTCCGCCTGGTGGGGATCGCGCATGACCGAGAACGAAGAGCCGCTGCCGACTTCTGCCCGAAAGCTCCTGGTGGACTGGTCGAACGAGCAAGACGGTTGGGTGCGGAGCCTGGCGGGCGAGGTGCTGCTCACCCGCCAGACAGTCACCGACGCCGTCCTTGGCGAGACGTACGAGGCCTACCTGGTCGAGAAGGGGTTGGCCGAGGGCAACCCGCCTGACCAACCGAAGATCGTCTTGGACGAGAGCACCAGCGCCGAGGCGGCAGGCTTCACGATCGACGCGCTTGAATCGGTCGAAGGCGTCAACGCGCTTGCGCCGGGCCAGAGCATCAACTTCAACGCGGGGCTCACGATCCTCTTCGGGGAGAACGGGGCCGGCAAGACGGGCTACGCCCGCGTTCTCAAGCAGCTCGCCGCTGTGCGGACGGCTGAGCCAATCCTGCCGAACGTGCATAACGCCACCGCACCGAAGGATCTGAGAGCGAAGATCACCTACAGCACCGGCGGCGAGCCGGCCGTCACGCTCGACTGGCGAGGAGAGTCTGGGCTCGCGCCGTTCACCCGGCTCGGGGTGTTCGACTCGCCGGCGCTCCACCTTCACGTCGACAACGACCTGACATACCTCTACACGCCGAGCGACTTGGCACTGTTCCCGCTGGTCAGCACGGCTGTGGGTGCGATCAAGGATCGCTTGGATGCGGCAGTCGCCGAGAAGGGCTCGGTCGGCAATCCGTACCTCAGCTTCTTCACTCGGGGCACATCGATCTACCAGCTCGTCGAGACGCTCGGCCCGGCGACGGACCTCACCGAGATTGATCTGTTGGCTGACAGGGGCGCCGACTCTGCCGCTCGCCTTGCCGAGGCCGAAGCCAAGGTCGCCGCTCTCAAGTCGACCTCGATCGCAGCCCAGCTCACGACCGCCAAGTCACGCCGCGACCTCTACGCGGCGCTCGGAGAGATGGTGCGGGCATGCGACGCCGTCAACGCGACCGCATACAACGACGCAGTTAGCGCAGCTGATCAAGCGGCGCTCGACGTGGAGTCCCTGCGCCGGGAGCTGTTCGCCGCCGCTGGCCTGACAGGCGACGGGGACCAGTACTGGCAGTCGTTCATCCTCACCGGTGAGCGGTACATCGAGCACCGTGACGAGCACGACTACCCGAGCGAGGGCGATCAGTGCATCTATTGCCGCCAACCACTCGACGACTCCGCACTCGCCCTCATCCAGCGGTACCGCGAGTTCGCCAACGACTCTGCACAGCAACGCATCAGCGCATCCCGCCGAACGATGTCCACGCTGACGCAGGACCTCATGCGTCTCGATCCATCTGGACTGGCTGGATTGATCGCCACCCACGAGGGTCCAGATGCACCCGATCCGACCCTGGAACTGGCTCAGCAGTTCGCGCTCGCCGTGGAGGCTGCCAAGTCCATGGTCATGGGTGACCAGCCGCTCGACGGGCCGGCACTCCGCCCGGCCGACGGACTCGGCACAGAGGTCGACGCCCGGAGGGACGCTGCTGCCGCACTCATCACCGACCTCACGGGGAGGGCCGAGGAACGAGAAGCTGCGCTCGCGATTGCCACGCGAGAGCTGGACGAGCTCACGGACCGCATCCAGCTCGCATCTCGCCTGGACGGCATCACCACCCTCGTGGCCGATGCCAAGTGGGCCCAGAAGGCAGCGCAACTCGCCAAGAAGATCCCACCGGTCCGCACTTCCCTGACAGGCGTCGCCAAGGTTGCCTCCGAGCAACTCATCAACACCGACTTCGCCAGCCGGTTTGCCGAGGAGTGTGCTGCCCTACGTGCCCCCGTCGTCGGCCTGGAGTTCCCTGGGCAGAAGGGCCAGGCAGCGCGACGAAAGACCGTTCCAGTGGCGAAGCAACCATCGAAGGTCCTGTCCGAGGGAGAGCAGAAGGTCATCGGCCTCGCCGACTTCCTCGCGGAGGCCGGGCTACGGCTCTCCCCCTCGCCAATCGTGTTCGACGACCCGGTGAACAGCTTGGACTACCGACGGATCCACGAGGTGGCTGACCGCATCGCCCGCCTGGCTGCGGATCGGCAGGTGATCGTGCTCACCCACAACATCTGGTTCGCCACCGAGATGCTGAGCCGGTTCGAGAAGGACAAGGACCGCTGCACCTACTACGGCATCACCGACGACCCCGGAAAGGGTGTCGTCGTGCCCGGCTCACATCCCCGCTGGGACACCGTCAGCAAGACCACCGGCAAGGTCAACCAACTGATCGAGGGCACCAAGGTTGCCGAGGGAGCTGTGCAGGATGCCCTCATCGAGAACGCGTACAGCACGATCCGCGGCTGGTGCGAGACGGTCGTTGAGACCGAACTTCTTGCGGGTGTCACCCAACGCTACCAAGCCAACGTGATGATGACGAAGCTCGGACAGATCAAGGGTGACCGCCTCAAGGATGCATTTGACGTACTCGGACCGCTATTCGAGAAGGCCTGCCGTGTGACCGAGGCTCACTCCCAGCCGTTGGAGACCCTCTCGGTCCGACCGACGCTCAGCGACCTCGAGTCCGACTGGGCCGCGGCACAGGCGGCCAGGAAGGCATACAAGGACGCGAGCTGAGGTCGGCGCACGGGGTCCAGCGCGACAAATCGACGGGTTGCACAAGGAACTCCATGATTGTGGAGGCGACGGCGGGCGGTGAAGTGCATACGCTCCGCGTCCATGACTAGGGCGGGTGAATCCACCTACAACGCAATCCGGGCGTCCGGACGGTCGATCTACGACGACCTCAGCGACGCACCGGAACTGATCTACGACATCGCCGACCTCGAAGGTCGACTCGACGACATCCTCACCGGCGAGATCTGGGACTACGCCATTCGAACTCGGTCCAAGGTCGCGAAGGAGGCGGTGGCGGCTGCCCTCGGCTACCCCGTCCCGCGATCGTTCCAGAAGACTCAGCCTCGCTTCCCCGGCCAGAATCTCGACATCTCGGTTCAGATGGCCGACAACCTCCAGATCTGGAACGAGGACGTGGACCCCGGGCGGCGGTACGCGCTGATCCGTGTGACCGAGAACGGAACCGTGACTCGCGTTCGTGTCGTGACCGGCGAGGTCATCGCGCTTTGGGACCGGACCGGGACGCTGACGAGCAAGTACCAGGCCAAGCGCATCGACCCCAACCAAGGATCCAAGCTGGTGTCGCCTCGCGACACCGAGAACTTCATGAGGGCGTTCGCTCCGTCGACCGTGCCCGCATCTGTGCGCGCCGCAACGAGCCCGACGTCCCGGCCGGTCGGGGGATCTGTTCTGGCCATCCGTCACGCGCACGACCACCTGTTGGCCCTCGTCGGAGAGGAGTTCGTCGACCCCGGCGTCACGCAGGACCGCTCGCGAGGAGTCGTGGTGCAGCAGCTCGCCTGCTTGGCCCTCGGGCTCGGCGAGTACGGCGACGTGGGCCAGTTCCCCGACATCCTCTGCCAGGCCTTGGAGGTGAAGCTCCAACTCAGCCCGACGATTGACCTTGGTCTCGTGCTGCCCGACTCGACCGCCGCAGCTCAGGAAGTTGGTCCCGAGCTCCGCCACGCCGACGCCCGATACAGCGTCATCTACGGATCACGCGTGTCAGACGATCGGATCCGCATCGACGCCGTCGTGACGACGACTGGCCAAGACTTCTTCACGGAGTTCCGCCGGTTCGAAGGAAACGTGCAGAACAAGAAGCTGCAGATCCCCTTACCGCGGGACCTCTTCGAAACCGAATGAGCGCCACACGAGCTGGTCGAGCTCACCCTCTAGGTCGGCGGCCTCGACGCCAACGGAGTCACCGTCGACGAGGTACCTGACCAGTTCCACGATCTTGCGCGCCTCGGGCCCGTCGGGATCGGGGATTGGGAATCGCTCGACGTATTGCGTGATGTATCGGCGACGACCGCTGTAGAGCTTGTTCCCACAGACTTGGTCGTAGAAGCGGGTGCCAAGGCTGGAGTTGGCAACTGCCATAGCGAGGAGGCCGAGAGTCTCGGCCTCCTCCGTAGGCAGTGCCAGCCAATAGCAGTCACCGTTCACAACCGAACCTGAGTAGTCGATGCTGAACTTCGGCTGCTCGCTGATGTCCGGGAACACCAACTTCGGCAAGGCCCATTCGGAAGGCCGCTGCGGCACCCAGATCTCCCACCAGTTCCGACCGGAGTCGACTACGTAGCGGCGCCCCTCGAGCTGTTCCCGATGCGACTCGAGGTACCCCGCCGCCAGCGGCCACTCGCTCAGATCGAGCGGGACACGCTTTCGTTCTGCGAGGTCGTAGGGGTAGAGGACACGCCTCGTCGCTTCGCCCGAGGTCCATTGGCTCGCCACATGGTGCGTGAGCAGGGGCAGCAGAAGGTCCGGCTCGGGGGCATGCCCGTTTGCGCTACTCCAGTCCTCTCGGATGAAAACCTTGTCGGCTGTGGTCTTGATCCCGACTCGAATCTTCCCGAGGTCACCGAATCGCAGCGACGCACGGTCCTCGACCTGGGCGATCCAATCCTGCCCGTCGGTAGCAAGCACCCACGGATCCGCGCTGGCTGCATCGACGTTCAGGAAGCCTCGGCGAATCTCGAACGCTGAGCCCCCGATCTGCACCTTGCCCTGAACGTCGTCGCTCAACGCGTCGAGCGCGGATGTCACCACCACCTCTCCATCGTCACAGGGTGGACACTCGTAGACCGAGGCCATCGATGGTCGATCACCAGACGCCTCGCACCGAGATGCCACGACGACCGCCGGGAGCACCGCCGCCTCGAACAACTTGGTGTCACCCAGGTCGAATATCCGGTGAAGATCAAGGTTCTGCAGGTGCCGACGCAGGGAACTTCCACCCTTCGTCGTCATGAACCGGTTGGAGCACAGCAAGGCAAGCACCCCACCGTGTCGGAGGCTCTCGGTCATCGCAACGGCGAAGGCGTGATAGAGATCGACGCGTCCGGTGAGACCGAAGACTGCCGCCAACCGGCGCGCCTCATCCGCACCGAGGGTCTGCGTCCGGACATAGGGCGGATTCGCGATGACCAGGTCGAAGGGCTCGGCCAGAACTGCCGCCACAGGTGAATCGGCGAACAGCGAGTTGGTTGCTTCCCTAAGGGCTACGGCCTCGGAGAGGAAGTCGCACGTCTCAAGCGACAGGGACAGGTTGTCCGCGCCAAGCTGAGCGAGCCTTGCGTGTGCAGCCTCGATGGCCGCCGGGTCCTTGTCGCACCCCACGAGCTCCAACTCGCATTCCGGCGAAGCCAAGTCGACGACCGCAGCCAGGAGTGCGCCATCCCCGCACGCTGGGTCAAGCACTCGAAGTCGGCCGGCGGGCTCGATGTACTCAAGGGCGTTCGCTGCGACGAACGAGGCGAGCCCCGTAGGGGTGTAGTGCACCCCCCCTGCCTTCGTCGCGTCGGCCTTGGCCCGCTCTGTCCTCGACGGTTCTTGAGCACTCGTGATGGTCATCGTTCTCTCCGCTTGCGGGCAGCGAGCCGCCCGGTCCACTGACCGCTTGGCGGCCAGCGCTGCTCCTGAGGCTGCCAACGGCAGCGAGGCGCCCAGCATCGCGTGAGAGATCGGCTACCTGGCACTCCCGGCATCATACGGGAGGGGTAGGACAGGAATCGGCGACCACTGCGCCTACGCCGCAGGCGCCGTGCCGAGCCGCATGATGAAGAAGATCGCGTCCTCAACGCGATCCTTGAGTGCCCCGAGCTGCCGCAGCGTGAACTTGCCCGCCGCTCCATGGGTAGCACTGTTGAACTCGTGGAACAGAGCGAGGACGTTCTCGATGTCGTCCTCAACGAAGTCTTCGAACTGCTCGTTGGCAAGGTCTGCCCGCCTAAGGCAGAAACGGACGCGTGCCCGCCTGGAGACGTCACCGTTGGGCGTCCGGGGGCAGGCGGGATCGTCCCTCTCGACTGCCTCGGTTGGAGCCAAGCGTTCAAGCACGTCCGAGAGCATCTCGCGCGCCGAGGTGCAGAAATGCCGGGCTGCATCCGGGTTGACGGGACTGAGCGCGAACAGAGCGCCTGTCCAGCGTGCGCCGATCTCGGGGTCGAGCTCGTCGAGTACCGCGGCCAGGTGTGATTGCTGGAGCGCGTCCGGATCGCCGTCGGATGCGTCGTCGGACAAAAGAGCAGCAAGAGAAGCCACGCTGTTGGCTGCCTCACCCTGCGAAAGGTCGACGACGCCGGCGTCGGCAAGCGATGCGAGCGTCGAGCCCTCAAGAAGCGAGGCCGAAGACGCGAGTGCCTCCACCGAGGTCCGGAACTCCGAGCGAACCGGACGCGTGGCCGGGGCGCGCTCCAACCTACGTAGCTCCTGTTCGAGCCTCGTCCGGTTCGAACGCGCTACTGCGACCCGTCGCTTTTGTTCGCGGTTGAATGCGTCGACCGACCGGTTGTACTTCCTCACCGACGAGTTGTATTCACCCACGGACCTTCGGCGGGCAGCGTTGGCCTTGTCGACCTGCCGGTTGTAATCACGGACAGCCTGGTTGAGTTTCTGCTGGCTCTGGCGTGCCCGAGACTGCGCCTGCCGTAGCTGGCTTCGAAGCTGGGCGGGAGATCGTCTTGTCGCCATGGTGGCGCTCCTGGTGTGGCGAGGAGGGGCAAATGTCAACGGTGTAGTTCAGGCTACGGGCAGAGGTGGCAGGTTCAACACCCAGTTTCCGAATGGCCGACCCCGACCCTGTTGCGGACCGGGTTGCGCCGACCTCAGCTGGTTCCGGGCCGCTGGCCCCATCCCCCGCCGCCGGGCGTGAGCATGCGCAGGACGTCACCCGCCTTGAGCTGGATCGTGCACTTGTCCGGCAGGCGTTCAGCCCGACTCTCCTCGCCGCCCGGCAGCAGCCGGTTCTCTCCCACCGCTCCGGGCTCGCCGCCGGCGAGGCCCCACGGCTGCGACACCCGGCGCTCGGTGATCAGCGACACGGTGGCATCGACGAGCACCTGGAGGTCGCGCTCGATCCCCTCGCCGCCGGCGGACCAGCCTGCACCGCCGCTCCCCCGCCGCAATCGCTGCCGGAGAACCCGCATCGGGAATGCCCGCTCCAGCGCCTCGATCGGAGTATTTTTCGTGTTTGTCATGTTCGTATGGATTCCCGACTGACCGGGAACTCCCACCGACGACTGGTGTCCTTCGTCGACGGTGTTGGTCATTCCGGTGTGAACGCCCGACATTCCGGGTAGTCCTCGCAGCCCCTCATCGGGAGTCACTTGACGTGTGTTGGTCATCACCGTGTGGACGCCGCTCATGCCCGGGCCCTGCGCCCGGCCGCCCTGACCACCGGCGACGGTCTCGTAGTACACCCAGGCCGGGCGCCCGTCGACGGCCGGCCCGCCGATCAACAGGTTGTTCATGGTGCCCTGCGACGCCGCCCCCACCCGGCCGGGCAGGGCCTGGGCCAGGGCCCCGAGGCACACGTCGGCCACCCGCTGGCTGACCTCCACGTTGCCCGCCCCCACGGCCGCAGGGGCCAGCGCGGCGACGATCGAGCCCGGCCGGGTACGCACGTGCACC
>Ga0105053_10008899_pt1 | contig 12908 bp, 9 predicted proteins | sample BON01_FD_78093 | JGI IMG/M metagenome (GOLD analysis project Ga0105053, IMG submission 78093) | Freshwater microbial communities from Lake Bonney liftoff mats and glacier meltwater in Antarctica - BON-01 | ecosystem: Environmental > Aquatic > Freshwater > Ice > Glacier meltwater | place: Lake...
AAAAAAACTAATCAGATCATTGCGGAGAATGGCGATATTTCTGTGAACCTATCTACCATATAGGACGCTTCGAGACCCAAAAGTAAGAAAAGTAAAAAAGAGAATTAAAAACTAAAGCGAATCACTGAATTCACATTATATTTCTCCTGATGATTTTTATTTTTTTGTGAATGGATCGCACTGAGGATCTACAAGGGGAGACAGAGCGACTCTCAGCGACATTGGGTCATGTACACACTGCACCACGACGCCGAGAGGAAGCAAACACTCCGTTTTCGACAGGTTCTAGATACGTCACCAGTGAACTTGATGAGCTTCACAAGCAGGTCAAATTCTTTATCAAAGATGCTCAGAAGCGAACCTTGTTCGAGGAACACGCTGGTAACTTAGCAGCTGGGAGCGATGCTATTAAGCGAAACATGGACAATCTCTCGAAAGCGCTTCAACGTCTCAGCGGAATAGTCGAGCTCAATACTTCCATGCAACAAAAGAACCATTGTCGAATCGTATTGGACACTCTGAAAAAGAGGTTTACCAACGTTGGAAAAACATTTCAAGAATGTTTGCAGGATCGAACCCGTGATTTGAGTGAGAGGAGTAAAAAACAAAACGATATATTTGGTGTTAGTAAAGTGCCATTTTCCAAAACACCCATTGCTGCTGCCGTCCAAGGGATTCGACGACGCGGTCCTGCAGGAAATGTTCCTAGCTCTTCCCCTATGTCTTTTAATCCTGCTTTTGTTGAGCAGTCACCCCAAATTTCCAGACAAACCCAATATGATCGCTCCTCGTTTGACCAAAAAAGAAGAGCAATGGAAGTGCAGAACATCGAAAGTGTGGTTTCAGAGGTGAGCCAAATGTTCAATAAAATGGCGCATATGGTAAATGAACAACGAGAGGTGGTGGATCATATAGATGGTAACATGGATGAATCACTCGTGCATGTCACAGCTGCACAGTCTGAACTAGTCAAGTACTACAGCAACCTGACCGGAGAACGAAAACTCATTTTAAAACTATTAGCCGTCATCATCTTCGTTGCAACGTTTTTCATTGTCATGTGGTAAAGAAACTTATCTCTGAAACGTGCTGTAGGTCTAATTTCGAGCAGGGTCCAATCCCGGTTCAAGTTGTGGTGTTTCGGTATTGCGGTTGTATCAAGACCACGAGATACACGATGAAGTGCGACTCCTATGGTTCAATGCTGGTCAATAAAATACGGAGTTGTTTAACAATGATTTGCTTCTGGGGAGTTTTCTTGAGTTTCAAAAAGTGATGAGTGGAGCTATCCGACACTTTATTCATATTTCAAAAATAGTTTCCACGATGTTTAACGCTAACTCAACTTAAAAGCTCTTCATTTTCAATGATTCCAGGATAGGATTCAGATCACTTTGAATAGTTATCGGGAACGTGGTGGCTTCCTTCTCTTCCTTCTTTGTGTAGTCTAGAGACGATCTTTCACTTTTATATCTGTTTTTTGACTATCGCATTGGTTAACAAATGTCTATTCATTGCTCAAATTAATTTAAAGATCTTCTTGTTTTCGAAAGTGACAAGGTTTGTTTGATTCATGTGCTAGGTAAAAATATTACGAAAATTAGCAATCAGCGATCACTAAAGCATATTTATAAGCATCATATACTTCCTAGTATACCACTTTGAAAAACCCACACGTAATACATCGACATGCCAGCAACGCAGGACCGAATTGTGTTTGAATGTGAAACTCTAACTTCCCTGGACAAGTAGCGTGCGATGCATGCGCCATTGAAAGCCTCGTTTGAATTAGTTCCAATGTTGGATTGTCATCCTTGGTATCAATACGCATTCCACACTGACAGTGAATGACTGAATTAGAAATATACAAATAGTTGTTGACGCAAATTGGGCAAAGGACAAATGGACCCTCCCCACGAAGTTTATTACATTGTTCAATATCCAATTGTTGCAATCTTTCTTCTCTCTCTATTTCACGTAAAATGAATTCTTCTTTTGCTAATAGATCACCAATAATTTCCCTGAAAACATCTTCTTCTAACTGATGTAAATCGTCGTCAAAATCACCATTTTCAATTTCTTTTTTCAGTGCTTCCAAAGCTGCTTCTTGCGTCCTCGCTCCTGTACCTATCTGCCTCGCCACCTCCAGCCTCCTGTTCCTGGACGATCGGGCTCTGTCCAGACATCTCTGTCTCATCATGCTCCTTCGCATTTCCCTCGCGTCTTCAGAGTGTGAGGTACTACTAGGCGTAGATGGAGGACGTCTAATGGGGGTGGATACTAACGGTGATGTATAATGTGATGAGACAGGAGACGATACCCCGCCGAAATGCCTATCATGAGGAGGGGTCGACATTTTCAAAATCACCTTCTGAGTAGAGCCCCCCCCCGCGTCAAAAGTGGAGTTCAAAATATCAGCTGCCTTTTACTACTGGGATTGTTAAATGGTTGATTTGTTTATGGATCAACAGGCACTTGGAAAAGGAGTTTAGAAGAATAATTCAAGGTATCAGATGACTTCCTGAAACTCCCTTCACACTCTAGTTGTCACGCATCGTGCACAGTGAACAACCACGTTGCAGTTCACTCGACGGACTCACTTTCCATCTCCTTATAAAAGTTTTCGTTTTGAGGTGGCTATAAGAAGACATCCTCAACCAAGATTGGAGAGGGGAAGTGAAGGATCACAACCAACACTTGAGCAAATACATTTCCCAAGTAGTGTATCTTGAACTAAACGAACTGTGTTGATGATTAATAGTAGGTCAAACCTAGCTAGGTTTGTTATGTTTTCTTCGCGGAATTTCACATGGCGTGAAGTTGCCTTTCACAGGATGCAGAATTTTCAAGCTCTCTGCTTGTGTAAAACAAGGGCGATACCTCATTTTAATTTCATCTGTGAGGTAAGATTTGGTAGTGAAACCTTGCTGCACTGCGAAACTCGCTACAAGCGGTTCCATAAATATCCAGTTTCCATTATTTTGAATCCTCCAAGAATCCAGTTTGCCAACTAAGCTTGAGGAAATGCGGTAAAAATTGAACAAGCCTTCAAAGTAAGGCGAGAAGATGGCCGCATTGCTGTCAACAAATGGCGGTCGAAGCATTTTGAAATGACGAACTCGATGAAGTATTTTCATTTCCTCAAAATCAGTTTCATACGTGAGACTATCGCTATCCGGAATACTCCGGTAGTTTTGGTGCAACAAATCCATGTTACTGTCTTTCCATTTCCATACAAACTCTTTAAAGTAGGTTTCACTTTCGAACCAAACATCGCTTTCCATCACCCATGTATATTCCGCTTCTTTTCTATGGTCTATTAACCACATCATGGCTTGTTCTACTCCTGTTCCGGGAACGACCCAGTTGAACGCACCGAATCGATTGGTAGACGTGATTGGATAATTCGAAATCACATTCAAACCTTCAAAGTGTCGTGGTCCCTCGCTATCTCCACCCCACACTATGTACAATTGATCGCCGAATATCCTTGATAACATGCCCACCCGGGATGTCTGATACTCATCCTCGGAATGCGTGATGTAAATCATTCTCGGCACTTTAATCAACTTGGGAATATTCAAGCCTCCCGAATATCTATCAAGATCTCTAAATTCATGTTCCGTCGTAAACAGTGTCAATAATGATACAAGTATTAATGCACTCAGCATCAGCGCAGAACATTTGAAAGGTACCATGAAATTCAACCTCTGAAATAAAATAAAAGGATAGGCCCCCGTAGCCCTCGATAGTTGTAACGGTTATTTCTTGCAATTGATCAACTGACTTCCATGGAGACGGTATCTTGGTACCGCGATGAAGATGACGAACAATACGAGATTACAACCACAGAGGATCGAAAAAATATGCCGATGAATGAAATTAGGGATTGCCTCCAAGTCCAGAAAAATTCGTCGACTCGAATTGCCCTACTACGTGCGGTGAAGGAGGCATATGAGGACTTCAATTCTAGAGGTAAAGAACTGGATGCACTGAACTGTCTCCGCCAAGCTTTTTTATTAAAAACAGAACTGCACGGAGTCAATAGCAAGTGGACATTGGCTTGTGCGATGAATTATGTTCGCTGCTGCAACGTGGTGGCTAGTTCCCTGTTTCGTAACGGGGAATTAGAAGCTAGTTGTAGTTTACTTTTGCAGGCGCAGGAATACCCTAATAACCAAAATGCCACTTTAATCAATATTGCTGCTTGCATGTATTCACAAGAACTTGTTCCGGATGCAATTTCTTATCTGAATCAGACTAGAAAGATAGAAGAATTTAGAGCAGAATTGCATTTAAATTTATGTGCTTGCTATTTTCAATTGGGAGACTCTCGTCAAAGTCTCTTTCACGCCCAAAGCGCCGTAAAATATGCTCAACAATCAGCGACGAAGTGCTTTAGTCAGGACAACCTTCCTTTGTGCTTCAAACGGGAAACTCTGATAGTTCTGGCTCTATCGTATAATTCTTTAGGAATTTGTCTTCGTCACCATGCGATCAATATCACTGATCGCACTTTGTCTATAGTAGGGTTGCTTCAAGGAGTGAAATGGCATATTAAGGCATATGAGGAAGTAGCAACGTCCCATGAATGGGCCATTCCTCTTAACCTTCAAAACTCTTTATGGAACTCTCTTCTTACAGCTTGCAACCTGTGCAAAATGCAGGTGCAACAATCGCTGGGTATATTGCAAGATTATCCAGATATGCTTTTTCTGGCCAATGTCGTGCTTGAGCAATCAAGCGCAACGTCTGTTCAAAGCATAACTCGAAAATATTTGCTTCGAAATGAATATCTTGCTTCAGTGAAGCTTCAAACCAAAGTGCGATCTCATCTATCTAGAAAAAAACTAGTTTCAAGGCAACGTAAAAAACAAAGTGCCACGAAAGTCCAATCAGTGTTGCGTGGATACATTGCCAGAAAGGACTTTGAAGATATTAACAAGAGTATTCTTACACTGCAAAGATGCAGTCGAGGCTCAAAAGAGAGGAGGCGGTTTAAAGCTGTAAAAAATGCTGCAGTAAAAGCTACCACGGTATTACAGAAACATTGCCGTCGGAAAATAGCTAAATCAAAAAAGCAAAGTCGTATCAGGCTGAAAGAAGAACTATGTGCATCAATATTAATCCAAACTTGCATTCGAGGTAAATTAATACGGGACCAATTTCAAAAGAATTTACAAGAATTTAAAGCTGCAGTAGTAATTCAATGCGCCGAACGGGTTCACAGCGCCAAATCTGCTTTATCACAGTTGAAGCAAATTGAAATGCTGGCGTTTCAGCAGCATGCTTTTCAAATTGCGACGATAGCACAACATAAAACTGAAGCTGCCACTGTAATCCAGAAGAATCTCCGAAAACATTTAAGTGTGCATGAATTGAAGAAAGCTATTGTTGCGGCGCGCAAGTTGCAATCATTTCATTGGGGGGCTGAAATACGAGCTGACTATGTATACTTGAGAGATACCACCATCGATCTTCAAAAATTTGTGAGGTCAAGTTTGAAGAATATAAAAGCTAGAAATAATGAAGCGGCCATCACGATTCAAAAGAACACGAGAGGATTTCTGCTGAGGAAAAAAATTGAACAATCAGAGACTTATTTTGATACCTGTATTGTCAAGATACAAAGTTGGGCGCGGCAACAAAGCTTACTTTCAAAATAATAAGATTAGTGTTTGAATATTTAAAGTAACTTGGCAGTCGTGACAATAACCCCCATAACTCCTGAAACAAGTGCCCAAATAAAAAACGAGAAAGCCACATTTTTCCAGGCCATGTATTGTCTGCCTGACAGCAATGTCATATTAAGACTGGAATATCGACGAAGAACTAAATGATCATCTTGTCCATCACATGAATCTCTCTGCGACAAACAGCACTGAGGGATACTACCTGGTGATATCGCCGCTAGAAATATCAATGCACCAAACGCGAATCCAATGAGACCTCCCAATGTTGCTCCTTTATAATCCAAAACTATCCCGATATGTTTTAATTGCGAACCAGGGATGAATGTCAGACCTACCAGAGCAACGGTTAAAAGATAAAAGTTCTTGTTGGAGGCAAATCTAACGGTAGGCAATAACGTTTCAAACAGAGAAATCGCAGAGCCACGAAGTGAATTAAAGGCCAACGGATAAGTAAACAGAACTACAGCCGACATTGCCAACCTTCCCACGATGGCGCCTTTATTATCATTGTCCATATTTTTCAAAACATTATCCGAGACGTGAGAACCAAAGGTCAAATAGCCAAATGTAGATATGCCTAAGTACACCGACCCACACAAAGCCAACGCGATGAAAATGGCAGTTGCAAACTTCTTTATTGTACGATCATGCATCTCTTGGTAAAACCGAGGAACGTTATAATGAGCAATAAACGAAACATTGATTATAGGCGCTGCAGAAAAAACGCCCCAAGTTGGTTCATACCAATGGATATGGACATCTTGGGCAGAATCTGGGGGATGGATGTAGGTGAAAATGACAAGGCCCAATATGTATAACATGCCCACAATAGAAAGTAAGCTTGTAAAACGCAAGGCGTTTAAATTCTTCAAACAACTCAGTGGAAGAAGAATTACCAGTGTCAAACAAAGTATCGCATTAAACCGATTGGAGAATATCCGATAGAGCAGCGTATCGCATGAATCAGAGTCACAAAGTCCCTGTGCAATACCAGAATGTTCACTGTAGAAATCTCCAGCCAATATTAGAAAGCTGACACAGCTAAAGAATGTATAAACAAACATGCAACTTTGCATTAGCATCCCAAAAGTGGGTCCAAGTGTGTTTTCTCCGAGACTTTTGAAGGTAAAGCATTGAGTTATTTCACAGCAAATAGCAAGCAAGACCATGGACAATCCGCTCAGAATTCCGATCCCCACCAATAGAACATATCCTTCGAGAACTGATGCTTCTTTCAAGCACCAGGGCAACGACAGCATGCCTGCCCCAACCACATTATTAGATACGTTAAAAACAGTGCTAAGAATGGTTGCGCTGAATTCTTCCTCCTGATTATCTTCTATTACAGTGAGATCTTCTTGGTCTTCCAAGATGTCGTACACCTCCATTTGTCGTTACAACAAGGATTTTGTATTACGAAAACTAAATATCCTGTATTAACTTAAAAAAAAAATTGGATGGCCACCATAAGACGAAATCTTTACGTTAGCTCCATGGAAGCCTCTCAAGCTCGCTCGGAAAACCTGAAACAGGAAGCTAACTCTTATTTCAAATCAGGGTATTTCCCGCAAGCTATTGCAGTATACACTGAAGCGATTGAAGCATGCCCCTCCGCTGTTCTTTACGCCAATAGAGCAGCAGCACATCTTCGAACGGAGGCATTCGGTTTGGCTCAGTCTGACTCTAAGAAAGCAATTGAGATAGACCCCACCTATGTGAAGGCATACTATCGATTAGGTTCATCCCATGCGGCTCTTGGTCATTACAAAGATGCACTGAAGGTCTTTCGGACGTTGGTGAAGCTGGCACCTAAAGACAAAGATGCAAGGCTTAAGTATAAACAGTGCGATAAGGAGGTTAAACGGGCTGCATTTGAAGCAGCAATTGCAACGGAACACACTGCACCACTCAGCGAAACAATTAATCTCGAGAGCATCATCATTCCTGAAAATTACACTGGTCCCCGCCTTGGTGAAACAATCACAAAGGAATTTGTGGAAGAAATGGTGGAATATATGAAAGGTCAGCAAATAGTTGCCAAGCAATATGTTGCATCCATTTTGATTCAACTGAAATGCATTCTCGAGAAGCTTCCGAGTTTGATCGAGTTGTCGACGCCTCCAGAAAACTATTTTACTGTGTGCGGGGACACTCACGGCCAGTTTTATGATCTTTTGAATATTTTTGAAGTTAATGGCGGTCGTCCATGTGAAGAAAGACCTTACCTCTTTAATGGTGATTTTGTTGACAGGGGTTCGTTTTCAGTAGAAGTGGTTCTCGCATTATTTGCATACAAAGTATTGTATCCAAATCATATGCATTTACTTCGAGGCAATCATGAGACCAGAAATATGAATAAGATATACGGGTTTGATGGAGAAGTTAAAGCGAAATACGACGACACCATATTGGATTTATTCACTGAAGTGTTTCGATTGCTGCCACTATGCGCCACCATCAACAAAAAAGTAGTCATCATGCACGGTGGGTTGTTTCAAGAAGAAGGAGTTAAATTGGAACAAATAAAGAAAATATCCAGAAATTGCGAGCCTCCAGATAGTGGTCTCATGAGTGATATCCTATGGAGTGATCCTCAACCGTTTCCAGGAAGAGGACCTAGTAAAAGGGGTGTAGGCCTCGCTTTCGGACCAGACGTGACAGCTAAATTTCTGGAGGATAATGGATTGGAGCTTTTAGTTCGATCTCACGAAGTAAAAGATGAGGGCTACTTGCAAGAGCACGATGTCAAACTCATAACAGTATTTAGTGCTCCGAATTACTGTGATCAAATGGGAAATAAAGGGGCATCGATACGATTTTTTGAGGATTGTAAGCCCAACTTTGTTCAATTTGAGGCAGTGCCGCATCCTCCTGTGAAGCCAATGGCGTACGCAAACAATATGGGCATGTTTGGACAAGGAGGTTTCTATTAACAAAATAAGTTTTTAAAACTATGCATCAATGGTAAAATATCTCGTCGAAGACGTTTCATAAGCAACGATTATTTATTAAGAATGGATATCCGTGATGCTAGATTTGATGTCGGGGTCCTTTAATTCATCTTGGTTTAATTCGTCAGCTTCCGATAAATTGTCGGAGTCGTCACCACCGAAAACCGAGACCGATAGATACTTGTGAAATTCCACCGGGAGCATCCCTCGATTTCTCGATGTTTCTTCTACCAAATGTGACCTCATTTCTGGATTCAACGGAATAAAATTTGTTGGGGTTTTAGATCCCTTTAAGCTCCTAGCATGTTCATCATACACCAAGGCTGCTTCTACTTGCGTGGTAAACCTACCTAAATATTTGATTTTTGATTCGTACCTAATCTGACTTTGCCATTTTCTGTCTCTCCCACAACGACTGACTCCCCAGAACGAGGACGAAGTATAAGCGCTTCTGCTCTGTATATTCTCGTCAGACTCACAAAGATCTGGCTTCGTCGATGTATTTGGACGACTAGGATTTATCGTTTTCTTCCTATCCATAGGACCTGAATCTGGTTTCAGTGGATCAACAGCACCAGGTTTCCTAATGTTCTGTGTATTGCTTTGTGTATTGTGACTACCATTCAACACGATGCTCGAGTTGAATTGACTTGGTGCTTGAAGATGTTGTTGCATTTTTGCATTCGAATCTAAGGAATTCATTTGTTGAAACGGATGATTCCCAGCATTTTGAAACCCTGCTTGAGTATCCACGACGACGGGAGCAGCGAACGGAATGTAAGTATTATTTGGCATCAGTTGCATCAAGATAAAGGACCCATTAGATTGCGGAACTAATATAGACCCAGGAGGTACAGGAAAAACGGTGGTCATTCCATGATCGGACTGAGTTCCATCAGAACTGCTACTAAACTGTTGCTCCAAGGAGCCCTGGGGTAGGTACGAATTGCTGTCCATATTCATAGATGGCATGTGCATGTTATCAGACGACCTATTCTGCCCTTTGCCTGGAAACTGCATCCCCATATTAATTCCGTGGTGCATCTCAGTTTATTGCTGAAGTGTAATGGTCAATCCACGACCACGTCGAATATAAATTATTTATTCACCGTTTTATTCGTTTTGTGTACCAGTGTTGTACTTGTAATTCAAAATACAACATAAAATAGAAGCAAATCAAAACCTCCAACCGCGAGAAATACCCGAATTCTTATTGTGGAAATAAGTACTGGAAAATGGCTGATGGAATAGTTCACTTGTAACGATACTAAATACGAAGACTAGAGGAATCCTGAATAAGGTTCGTCTCACGTTCATTTCCTGTCATTGATTCTTAATTTGTAGTCTAAAATTTCATCTTGATAGGAAAGGTTGCCGACGGCACCGCCTTATAACAAAGCATTCAGCCAGGATTTTCATTGTCGAGAGGGTTAAATTAGATTCGATGTCTCTTCATTGATATTGAAGAATACAAATAAAGTAATAAAGAAGAGACACGTTCAAAACGCGAAAGACCTAGCAGGGCTAATTTCCAAACTTGCTCTCATAGATATTTCAGCATTGCTCACCATTTTCCGAGATTTGAAAGTGCAAGTCAAGTTTTTATGTTGAAAATAAGCCAGCAATATGGTTTCCGGGTTTCTTTTTGGTTCGTCTAAGAGGAGCCGTTGGTATTGATTTTAAAGCTTGGATGTTTAGATGCTATTCTGATTTGAAAAACTGGTTAGTAAAATACAAGGTAGTGAGTGTTAAATAGTTTATTCCAGGCACACTGAGAAAAGTTTTCGACAAATCAATCTGTGAAAACAGTATTCAGTTTATGAACAATTTTGCCAGATTATAATTCATGAAAATATCTGCAATCTATGGAAATATCTCCATGTGATATTCAAAAATGAGGGTTACCAGGTATACATAATATTTAGCTACATTGTACTTGGAGAATTTTCTTATGGAGATTGACTTCGTGATATAAACTGCTTGCTGATATGCAGTGGATCCATTCATTTCCAGCGTGATGCTAATTCTCAAGATGGTCTTATTGTATTCACTCTCCATAATATCTTCTTCGATTCCCAACAAGCATTTCTCGTCATTGGCGACTTCTGTTTCTTCGCTACGGCTCTTCAACTTGTTCGTGAGCCATGTATGCTCATTCCGTAAAAGAATGCCTTTCAAACAAATGTCAAGGACAACGAAGCAGCAGCAATAGATGACAAGTGTCACGCAGGTGTACTCGACAACTGATGGAAGCTTTTCATCAAGTTCACTCATGGGTTTTCTTCTCTGTTGCTGATCAGTTTTTGAATAGAATAATTGCTTGGTTGTTGATTCAGTGGCAATCAACGATCGATCACGGTGTCAAATCCCATTCAAAGATGAAAATTCGAATTGCCAATTTGAACCGTATGGAATTTCGCACCAAATTGGATGTTGGGATACCGATGGTATCAGTGTTCCCCTCGTTCGAGTTGAATATAAAACCATTATTACCATGGGAACTTGCCTCTTCGAACCTCAGAAGAAGTTTAACCGGGCGGTGAATACAGAGCCTTGTTCACCTGATAACGCCTCATTCGGTTGATCAATAAGCATTTGGATGAACATTGGCTGCTATTGTCAAGAGGTCCTTGAAACCAATATGGCTTTGTTTGATTCAAAATTACCAGGATGTGAACTATACATGGCTATCTCCTGATACTGGTACACGCACGCGGGCTCATAGAAGAAGTACTAGATGCGACAAAGATTACGTAGCAAGGGGAGGTCACGCTTGCTACTATAAAAAAGTGCGCTACTGCAGTCGAACAACAGTGCTTCGGTCAGGTGACATGAATCGGAAATCTCAAAAACATGTTGTTAAAAAGAGATGACCAGTTGTTCACAATGTTAACGTAGAGAGCTCATAACAATTATTCGTTAGTTCAACAAACTCCTGAACAATCAATCCTTTAAAAGCTAAAAGAACAAGTCAATCGATGCCATCCAGAATAGTATTCGTGACTTCACCCTGAGACTTCTTTTGTATCGTTCTATTTTCTAGAATTCCAACATGGTCCGCCAACGCATTCAATTGAACAAGCAACTCCATATCGGTTTGGTATGAATCATTTGTTTCAATTAGTTTCAAATTTGAACCTTGCACAATCACCCCATCTAAAGGGGTTATCCACTGTCCATTTTCTGGGTGTGACGCTTCTTCTACCCAAATATGGGTCTCACCAATTTTAGTTATTCGACAGTTGTCAATAAAATCATCTAAGTACCAAGCTTTCACAATCTGATTCACGGACAATTTCAAATCATCCAAACTCTCCAATTCACCAGCACACATAACATCCTCTATTGGTTCTATTGACTCGACGAATACTTGAAGATCCTCTGCGTGAAGTTTTTCTATGGATGAGGAACCTGTATCATCTTCCATAATAAGATGAAACGGAGTTCCTTTTATTTTCAGTCCCTCTAAGAGAGATGATATCTGATTTGACAATACGGCTGCAACCGACTCTTCAGTAGGATCACTGCAACTGATGGCAAGTTGCGAAGCTTCAAGATCAGAACACAGACGCCAAAGGCAACCTTCAATTGTATTATACCCACCAGTCTCCTTCGCGACTACTAGTGAAATTTCAGGTACGCTTAAAATACATCCATCAGCCTGAATCACAATACGATGTAGGTCTTCAATATTTTCTACTCGAAGAGTGTATCTCATGGCCTGATCGTGTGGGTCTACCGTATTCACCGACTGTACTTTCTTATAAGTATACATACAAAACTCGCACGAGAATGAAAATAACTCAGTTGTTCCAAACCAAGGAATCTCCATAGACGAAACCTTAATAACACCAATTTCTGGACAGCTGAGACAAGGTGCCGCCACCTCCACACACTTCACTATTTCGAGTTGGTTGTCTGGGTCTCGGTTCATTTTAAGCATACCTGGTAATCAACAGGGTTGTATGCGGACCAGTACCAAGAACGGGGACCGTACCTTTTATCACCAAAAATTTTCGAAACAAATCCTAGTCATCATGGCTAAATTTCCCATTCAACTACGCTGACATGGTCTACCAAGTGAAAAATCCCCTATAGCCCCCATTCAACTGGGCACCTTCTGCTGTGGGGGCCTGTCTTTTTTTTTTTTTTCGATTTTGTTTTAAAACTACTAAATGCTAATTTCTCTGTGGAAAAACGTCGGTTCCGCTGTTCGCTTTAGTTTTTAATTCTCTTTTTTACTTTTCTTACTTTTGGGTCTCGA
>Ga0105053_10008911_pt1 | contig 12896 bp, 4 predicted proteins | sample BON01_FD_78093 | JGI IMG/M metagenome (GOLD analysis project Ga0105053, IMG submission 78093) | Freshwater microbial communities from Lake Bonney liftoff mats and glacier meltwater in Antarctica - BON-01 | ecosystem: Environmental > Aquatic > Freshwater > Ice > Glacier meltwater | place: Lake...
TATATGTATATATATATATATATATATGTGTGTGTACATATACCTATATTCATGTATATATATGTATACACATATACATGTGCACCAGCAGCAGCAAATGCGAGATAGTCTTCAATGTTTGAGCAGACACTCTGCATCTGCTACATCATCTTCTCGGAGCAAGAAAGGAGGACCGGCAAGAAAGTTTATAGTTTTAATTCACTTTTTAATAAATTCCATTTCGTGTGTGTGTATGTCTGTGTGTGTTTTTGTACGTGTGTGTGTGTTTGTGCATGCGTGCGCAGGCGCTTGTGTGTGGATAGCGAAGAAGGCAGTGAGGTCTGCAGACAAGTTGCAAGCTAAATTTGTGTTGAACGAGCACTCACTTGCCAGCACGGAGGCGATCTAGCTCATCATCACTCTCGTCACTGTCGTCATCGCCTTGCTTCGCAGTACCGCCAGCATCTAAGTCGATAGCGCCTGAATCTTTCGAGGGCGCCAGTACTTGCCATTGCATCAGCGCGCAATCTCGACCGCCCACCGACACGACATATTTGCCGCCGGCTGAAAAGCGGACCTTGCTCACGCCAGCCGAGTGCGCTTCAAATTTGCGTACTTGCATCCCTGTTGTGCCAGCCTGGTTGGGGTAGGGAAAGAGTTTCACAAGACCACTTGCGTCTGCACTGACCCCGAGCGCCTTCTTGCTACCGCGGTCGAGGATGAAGCGATCCACTGCATTCAGACCTACTGCCTCAGAACCGGGCGTGTAGATGCCGTGCCACGGCCAACCGAGCGGTGTTGTGAAGCTAGCCCACTGCCTCTTGTATAACAGCATCGGCTTGCTGTAAGCTACGAATTCAGGCAGCGCGCCGTGAGGCTTTTCTATGCGCGTCTTCATGGACCAAAAAATGAGCTCCAGCGCAGTATCACTAGTCTGCATATACTCTCCATCGTCGGTCCAATCGATGGAGCAGATGGGCGACAAGTGCCCCTTGCAAACACCCACTGTGCGATGCTCTTCGTCTGGAAGCAGCACACGCATCAGCATATCCTCCGAGGCAGCTGCCAGCAACAAGCCTGTGGGTGCGTACTGCAGGCAGCTGATTGCCTTGGAGCCTTGATTCGTTCGTGCACACTCGAGCAGCTGACCGTCAGCGCCCATCTTGAATATGACGACATCGCCTGTGAGAGTGCCGACAGCCAACTCGTCGCAGTGAAACGTGGGCTCCTTGTCGACGGTTCCATAGTGGCATACAGGACACTCTTGTATACCGATAGGACGATCCACCTTGCCGCGAAAACAAACAGCCTTGCCACCCACTTTCTGTCTGTGCGCATCAGTCAACACGGCAGCGTGCGTACAGGCGCGAGAGTCGAGGTCCCACACACGCACCACGCAGTCGTCGCCAACAGTTGCACACCACTCCTTAACTTTATGCATGGCCAACCCCTGGAGCAGGTGCCCTGCATGGGCCTGAAGCACGATGCGAATCTTTTCTTGTTGCGCTCCCGTCAGGCCTAACTCATAGATTTCATTGGAGGCTGTTGCAACAAGCACCGACATATCTTGAGTGGAGCCATCCATGCGTGGACACACACTGCGCACACTAGGCGTGACGACTTTGCTGATGCTCGTGCCGCTCGTGCAAACACTTGCCATGTCAATCTGTTTGAAAGCAGCCGCACCATCCCCAAACGACTCGAGCTGCCACATTTTGAAAAGTCCGTCGTTGCCACCACTGAATACAAACTGCCCCATTTGCACCAAGCTGAATATGGGACCCTCGTGCAGCGAAGGCAGCACCTTTAAGACCTGCACAACAAGTTGGCCCGCGTCTAGCTCCTGCCACTTCCAGATAAAGACAGAGCCATCTTGCATGCCGGTTAGCGTGTAGCCGTGCGGACTGGGCTCATCGCTGGTCTCGGCAAGCGTGGTCTGGATGAAGCAGATACTCAAGCAACTTTGCTTGGTGCTGTCGTACCATAGCGGTGCCTCACGAACCAGGTGCACGGCACCTTCTCGAGCCACACCACCCACATCATCTTCCTCAGAAACAGTGTCTTGGCTCAAGGTCCAAAAGTTGAGGTGCTTGTCTCCACATGTGACTAGTGAGCCAAATATGTCGCCGCTGTAGAAGGGGTTCCACGCCACAGTCAAGACACGCTTTGTGTCTCCTGCAATGGAGGTGAGAAGTTTAACGTTTGGCAGCCCTTGGCGCAAGTCCCAGAGATGGATGGTCGAGTCCTCATCATTCGCAATCGAGGCCAAGAACATGGGCGTGTGCCCTTGCGCAGCTTTGAACGACACAGCATAGATGCCACCGTGTCTGGGCACATCGATTTTGACCTCTTTTTCGCAGTAGATAGCATCCCAAATCCAGATGCATGCATTCCCCGTGTGTCCGTCGGACACTTGACCGGTAGCTACCAGCTTTCCGTCGTCGCTCACATCCATGCACAATACATCATCATCATGACCCTGGAAATGATGGAGTTGGGTGTCGCCTTCCTGCACTACCACCACACCTGCAGCCACATAAAGTGCTTGCCCCTTGTTATTATAGCGTACGTTGTTGCTGGCACAGTGTCCACGCGAGCCATGCACGTGGTGCAGTTTCAGATCGTATTTTGACAACTCCATTCGACCCGCTGACAGCAAATCGTCGGGATGGAAGCCATCCCAACCGCTTGCCTTGAGCATGCGAGTGGTGCTCAGGAAGGGTTTGGCGTCGTCAAAAGCTGCCTGTGCGCCCAAGTGCATACCTGCCGCAGCATCGTGCGAGCCATGGTCTTTGGCCATAAAGATGGCTTCTGCTTCCCCCACGCCTGCTTTCATGGTGCCAGGCAGTAGCAGCATGCGCTCGACATCTATGTGCACCGGCAACTGCCGTCGCCACTGGCACACTGTCATATCAACATCACCGATGGAAACGACGCATTGCGCGCCATAGGTGAAGCGCACCAACGAGACGCCCGTTGAGTGTGCAGTCCAGCATTTTGTCCTCGATCGTTCAATGCAGGGGTAACGGGCCAGAATGATCTGGCCCGCTTTGCCCGACACAGCCAGCAAGGGGGCATCATCCGGCCAGATGGCGCCAACGAGACAGGCATTCTCGGGCGAGCGGTCAAGACTCGGCACCTCTTGATAGTCGTCGGCACCGATTCCCAGAGCAGCCCAGGACAAAGAGCAGGTGTGCGACTCCCAAAGTTGGTCACGCACCTCCGAGGGAGTCTTGCGCTCTTTGTTGCGTTTAAGGTCCCAGAAGCGAAGCTCAAAGCGCGAGCAGTTGGATGACAGGGTTTCGGCATCGCCGCCGGGCTGCTTGGAAAAGTCCAGGTGCAAGATTGCTCCAGAGTTACCCTTGAACCGTGCAATCTTGCTGTAGCTCGTATCTGACGAGTCGCGAATAGGAGCTGAAAACAGAAGGATGCCTCCAGAGCTCAGGCCAGCAGCAAGATAGCACGTCTTGTTGGAGTTGCAGGTGCTCGAGTACTTTAGGCATGTGACCAGGTCGCGGGCTCCCAGCCCAGCAGCCTTTTCCAGCCTAGCCAGGGGTTCCATTTCTTCGCCAAAGACGAACGGAACTGAGGCATCATAGATTAGGATCTTGGCCTTGCACCCGACAGCTAGATGGCAGGTGTCCTCTGCAGATGGACTGTAGCACATACACTGCACAGTCTCGCGTAATGGGTACATGAAGCGCACGCGCCCGTGCTGCGAGTCCCAAATCCGCAATACACCATCCGCAGCACACGTGGCAAACTCGGTCTCATCGTGCGGATGCGCTGCCAGAGCGCGCATCTGCGAATACCCTATGTCTCCCACCATATCCGACTGCTGCTGCGCCATCGTGGTGGGCACAGAAAGTCGGGGGCAGTGTCCTTGCGCGAGAAGTTGAATAGCAGGCAACTTGCGAGTGCCTACTCCTTCGTCGCCGTACGTCACTGTAACGTAGACTTTGATGGTCTCCCTCTCACGGAGTCCATCGTGCCTCTCAGTCGTCATGTCGTTGGGCGCCGATATGAGCTGCGGCAGCGTCAATTGATACACTTCATTCATCGACGTGCCCACCAAGATCCTCCAGATGCCATCCGTCGAGATGGTCTGCACGCCTGGCTCGTATTGCAAAAAAGCGCCGCGCACGCTCACTGCTTGATCAACTGACGGTACATTCAGGTCTTGCAGCACTTTTGCCATCTCGATGCCTTGTGGTGCAAAGCAGTGCAACTCTCTGAGTTCCACCTCTATCCCACCGTTGGCACCTACCTTCCCAGGTGCCGCGACAGACTCTTGCTCTTGAGGAACATTCAGGATTTCATTGTTTACGGAAACGTCAACCTCACTGGTCTCGCCTTGCGGGAGCGCTGGGGGTTTGATCTTCAGAAGCGCTTTATGTGGAATGCTCCATAGCTTTATCACGCCGTCGCCGCCTCCGCTGCAAAAAACGGCGTTGCCATCGCTAAGGTGAGCTGCAGTGTGGAGCACAAAGACGGGCGCATTGTGAGCCTTGACAGTGCTTACAAGCCGTGCGTCCTTCCACATGTAGAGAATTCCTTCCTGGTTTCCTGTGATGGCATAGCCGTTGCTGAAAGTACAACTCAATTGAATCGACATGACCCCTTTCGAGGACAGATCTGCATTCTTCGCTATAAGTTTCCCGTCGACTAGGCCCCAGAATCGCACATGCTTTACTCCACATGTGACTAAGCACTGGGGCTCGCCTGGAGGAGACTGCAAGTCGTTGCTTGCTATTGCAAGCGTGGCATTCATGCTGCCTGCTACCACCGACAAGACCACTCGCCGCTGCCAGTCCCACACGGTCAAAGAGTGCTCGAGATTGTCGCTCACGGTCACCAGAAGCGTGCCTTGCTCGGCAAATGACATGACAAGGATGCCCTTGGCATCGGTGGCTTGAAAGCATACAATCTGTTTCAAGGAGCGCTGTGTCCGGCCCTCCAAGCTGCGAGGCTCCTGCCTTTGGCTGTCCCAGACACAGATCAAGGGCGTTGTGCCGGTCTGACCGCTGGCAAAAAGGCGTCCGATAGGGTGCGGCGCTAGACATGATATGTCCTCGCTGTGCCCCATAAAAAATCGCTGAAGGCCGTGCTCACGATCTTGCACCACAACCAGTTTGGCCGTGTAATACACAGCATGGAAGGAGGAATTAAAGCATGCATTGCCATGCCGGTCGTGCCCACGGCAACCATGGACTGCTTCTAGCTCTAGCTCCTGATTCGGCACCGTGTACATTGAGTCATGGGGCTGCCAGCTCAGCTGCCTGCCATCTTGCCACATATTTGGTGCGAAGACACCGGCGTGGAAAGGCTTGAACAGTTGCAAATCATGATCCTCTTCCTCCCCACCATCCGCAGCAACTGTCTTGACGTGCTCCACTTGGGGCGACTTGAGCAGCTGTGCTACGTCGCGGTGCACGTCAGTCGGAACAAGTTCAACCTTCCACTCTAAAATGCACATATCAGAACTGCAAATGCTCAATAACACCGAATCATCAAAGGTGAATTTAATGTTGGTGATTGGTCCTGCATGTGCTTCGAAGCGCCGATTCAGTCCTTGCTCCAACGAGGGATAACGAAACAGGCGCACACTGCCAAAGTGGTCGGCAGTGGCCAAGAGTGCGCCATTACGCGACCTGTCAACAGCAGTGATCTCTGACACATCAGCGTAGGTGTGACAAGCACCTTGCGAGGCCCATGTCATGGGGCAGTTTGCACTAGACCAGGCTACATCGTTTAGTTTGTGTGCAGCCTCTATTGGCTCTATGCCACCCTTGCGCATCAAGGTGATGTTCCAGAAGAGCAATTCCTCTGACGCATCATTGGAGCGAAGGCATACGCTATCGCACGCCCAGTCTATGTGTCGCACCACCTCGCGGTGTCCTCGACACACACCCCACCGGTTGTAGTTGGTTTTGACAAGGTATATATCCAGCACATTGTCTGTGGACGCAACAGCCAAGTATTGCCCATCTGGCGAGTACTTTACGTCCGTCACCAGACACCGTCGATGTGTCAAGTGTGTCACGAATGATTCCTTGTAGTCTCGACCTCGGCGCATAGCAGCAGCATCCAAGATGACCACGCCTCCCTCTGTGAGCGCTACAGCCAAATGTGCAATGGCGCCCACATTGTAGTCGACGGCACTTGCTGCATGGCCGACGCTGATTGAGGCGATGAGCTGGTGGAGCGTGGCATCCCAAAGCCTGACAACACCATCGTGGCCAACGGTGGAAAACTCGGCCAATTCGGCGTGCGCGCACAGGCCAGTCAACCCCGTTCCCGAGTGTGCCCGCACCACTGGCTGGAGAGTGTGATGCAAGACTTTGATATCTCGGGGATTGCGAACGTCGATTTCAACTTGCACCACCTCGTTGCCTCCCGTGCCCACGCCCACACGCAGCCAGCCTTCTCCAGCACTGCAAAGGGCCAGCGCCCGGACACTAACACTTGCGCTCATCAATGCTGGTCGTATTTGCAAGCGTGCGATGTCAAGCTGATACAACTTGGTGAGCGCTGCTGCCGACATCTCATAGGCACTGATGCATATCATGCCATCCTTGCCACCACTCAAGACAAGCTCAGGCGGCGTATCAGGTGTACCTGAGGCACTCTCAGGTATGCTGATGGAGAAAACAGGGCCTCGGTGCGCGTTGCGCAGATTGAAACACAACATGCGGTCTTTCCAGACGTATATGCTACCATCCTCGGTGCCAGTGAGCGTGACAAGCTCCTCATTCTGGAAAAAGGTCGCGACACACAGCATTGTCTGTACGTGACCCTTGTTTCCAAAGATGCCACCACGCCCCAAGAGCGCCGGCTTTTTGTCGTCGAGGCGCCAGAACTTTATGTGACTCACTCCCACTGACACAAATACCCCATGGACTGGCGAATGCACGGCCAAAATTGCATTCATGTCTCCATGCGAACTGCACACGAGCTTTTGCGAATTCACGTCCCAGACTGCGAGGTGATGCTCAGTATCGCTACCGACCGACACTACCCAGTCTGTGCCCATGAAACATAGTGCCGCCACATCACACATGTGAAATCCCTGGAGGCCAGCAGACTGAGTGGGCGTGTCTTGGGATTGGCTAGACACCTGCCAGATGCGGATGGTCCCGCGCTGCCCAAACTCGCCTGTGGCAAACAAACAGGAGCTAGCTCCAGGCGGGCATGCTTGCTTGGCCATGGCTCCAATTTGATCCTTGTGCCCTGCCATGAAGCGCTGTGTATTGGTTGACACATGCTGCACCACGCCCACAGCCCCAGCACTGTAAACCAAGTGTTGTGCGTCTAAAAAAAACAAGTTATTACCGCCTGACCATCCTTGGTATCCGTGCACGTGCTGCAATGTGAGCATTTGCGTGTGTGCGGGCTGGTGTTGCGCGTCAACACCTAATGCATCGTGCAGCTGACTGTCATGTGGTACAAGACATGGTCGCATTGCCTCCCAGACCTGCATTGCCTCTTGATCGAGCTGCGTTGCCTCTTGAGCCTCAATGCCCTCTGCTACTTCACGTGCCACCACTTTCATGTGTGCAGTGGGCGCATAATTAAGGAGTCTGGAACCTTTGTGCTGGGACCAATCGGAGGGTGCACACACCACACCAAGCCAGGGCTTCATACCCATGAAGTCATCGTCATCATCGTCTTCGCCGCCGTGCAGCACCTCGAGATCGCCCACCAACTTGGGAAACTTGCGGTTGATCATGCCAGTCTCGAAAAGCTTTCCGAGCCTCTCTAGCATCGTGCTAGCTGTCGGCTCGAGATTCCAGCCCTGTTCGTGCGGTAGCAAGCAGATGTCAAAGACGAGAGATCCAGCCCGTATGGCAAACAGTTGAAAACGCTCTTCTCCCACTTTCAACAGGTGCGATAATCCAGTACTGATCTCCTTCCATGCAGTGGCAGCGAGCGAGGTGGACACAGCCACTTCAGAGCGCTCGTCCAGCGTTATCCGAACTAGCAAGGCTTGCTGCCGTACGTGACTGCTTCTGGCGATGAGGGCGCGCACTTCTGTATCGTCTTGCTTGACGACGCGGTGTAGCGTATGTGCAGGCTTCCATTGAATAATGCACATGTCTTTGCTGCCCACTGACACCATGCCGTGGTCTTGATGCAGCAACCGTACCGAGGCAGGCACTGAAGCATGGCCCTTTAAGCGCCGTGCCGCAGCTATGCCGCGGCATGGGAAGTTGTAGAGCAAGACATCCTTATCCTCCCACGCCAACAACAGGTGCTTGTCGCGCGAAGCAAAGGCTGAAGTGCGAGAGTGCTGGTCGTGGCGATTGGGATCATAAATGCCCTCGACTGGCCAGCCCAGCGCGCTCGTCCAGCTGGCCCACACGACATCGGCCATACTTGCAGCATCGCCTATCAGATGCGGATTCATGTCACCCTCGGGCGTTTGCATGCGCCAGTAGAGCTGCTGCATATCCACGCCTGTGCTTTGCATCATGCTGCAGTCCTCAGAAAAGTCAATAGACCGAATGTTGCATTTGTGTGCTGCGAGCGTTTTGATCTTTTCGTAACTGTTTAATCCGTCGTCGTCCTGCACTTTGAAAATCGACACCTTACCACCAAGGCAGGCAGCCAGAAGGTGCAAACCATCGGGGCTGTAGCGCAGAATACTGACTGCCTTGGCGCCTGTCGTGCTCAGTTTCATGGCCTCGTCATTTTCATTCTTGAGAAACAACTTTTCGCAATCCCAGTTCATGGCGGCAGCAGCTGCAATGGCGCTTGCATCCAAAATCCAGACTTCACCATTCTCGAAACCCACACTGAGATGCTCGCCATCTGGGCTGTAATGCACAGCCGTAGCCGTCAAGCGATGGTCATCATACGGCATCAACTGCATTGCGCGCAAACACTTTCGAGCAAGTGTATCCCAGATTCTGAGGGTCGAGTCCCACGCGACCGTGACAAACTCATGTCGCAGCGGATGTACATCCATGCCGTAGATACTCCCTTGGGTGTGGGCCTGAACAACGACCATGCTGCACTCCGGAGCGCGCGGCACTTTGGCAGTGGTCTCCAGGACGAATTGGTACATCTCATTCATACAGGTGCCCACATAAATGCGGTCATTGCTGGCAGCAATTCCGCGGACGGGAAATTTGCGCGAACTAAACGGCGTCTGCATATTGCGTGTCTTTTCCTCCAGGTCTATGGTCCACACAGCAGCCACCCCTGTGGACATGTGCGCATCCCACCGCCGCACCTTGCCATCGGCTCCACCCGTCAACGCATAGGCGCCACAGTCCTGATCGCCTTGCCGTGGGACTACAATGACGGTTACAGGCCCTTCGTGCGCCTTCTTCTCAACAGTTATGAGTCGCCCCTTTTCATTCCAGAGGTAGAGAGAACCATCATGGCAGCCAGTCACAGTGGTGCATGTAGCACGTCCATCACGGCGCACTTTCATGAACCCTATGCTCAGAAAGGTCTGGAGCGAGCCCTTCTTGTTCAAGTCAGCCAATGACACCTCAAATGTTGTGCCGACCATCGTCCAGAACTTGAGATGCCGCACACCTGCCGTGATGATCGCAGAGGTGACGGGATCAAAGCGCACAGCCATGACAGGATTGACACCAGTCTTGCAGCTCGCAAGCCGTTCCTCTTTGCGCCAGTCCCATACACACAGACAATGATCTACATCGCGTCCCACCTGCGCAACTCCACACGCAACACCGCCACGCCAAAATATTAACACACCCACACTGCCTCCCTCGTCACAGAAAAGCACCGGCAATCGTCGCCGCAGCGCTCAACGCACGCAGCAGCCTATGCGCCGAGAAACACTAGCTGCAGGAACCCGCATCAAGGGCTCACGGTATTGCAAAACACTTACATGTATATCAAATACTTCTATGCACAGTGCTGGGGCTGAGGTAGGCGTAACTTTGAGAAAATCAGAGGTGCGGCTGCCGTAGATTTGAGGAAAGGCAATGAGATTTGAAGAAGCACAGAGAGGCACAGAGAGGCACAGAGAGACACAGAGAGACCCAGAGTGGCAAAGGCACGCGTGATGAAAGGCAAAGCGACATATGAGTTGAGGCAAAGACAAGTAACAAGTGGCGCAGGCAAAGAGACCGTGACCAACTTGTTGCCATCTCGAGAAAACGCCAGTGTGGCGATGCCAGACTGGTGAAACCCCCAGAGCGATGCGGTGGCAGGCTGCTCAGGTGTTTCAGCGTCCCAGACGAGAACTTTGGAGCTTTTGCCTACATCTCCACTCGCCACCAAGCGCCCCTCTGGATGCATCGCGAGGCACAGCACGCCATCCGAATGCCCGTTGAAGAAGCGCTGGCGCCCATGCACTAGGTCATGCACCACACAGAGGCTAGCAGCCGGATAGATGACTTTGCCTGAGCCTGTACATGTGACGGCATCCACTGACGAACTTCCCGCATATCCATGCACGTGCTCTATTTGCATGTCAGCATGCGGCTCCTCGGTGTTGGCAACCTGGAAGCCCAGTTTGCGTGAGCCCTTGTCGCGTGACCAATCAGACGGTGGCTTGCTAGCAGCAAGCCAGGGCGGTACCTCGATATAGTCCTCGCTGGCATGCAGCGCAATAAACTGCTGCTCTTCTGCGCGCCTGTGGGCAGCTTGCCCCCAGATGCGCCCGTCAACATCTTCTAGATTGTCGCACAGCTGCAGCAGATCCTGGATTTCAGCATGGTCTGTGGGCTTTTCCCCTTTGTCGCCCTTGTAGACCCCCTCATCGCCACCCAAATCCTGCGCCGCCGTCACACCTGCCGACGCTCCAGGAGTGCCCGTACCTCTACCACCGGATGCACCGGCTCCGCTGCTAGCACCTGTGCCACTGCTCCCGCCTGCACCTCGACCTTTCCTCGCATCACCGGAAGCTGCAGCACCGGGACCATGGCCCAGGGCACCCCCCTGCTCTTTGTCTTTCTGTTGCTTTTGCTGGTCCTCTTTTTTAAGGAGCATCGAGTCCCGCACGCTGCCCTCCATCCGCTGCAGTTGCTGCTGCTCCGAGTGCAGTTTAGTCTCCTTGTGCTTATTGGTATCGCGGAGGGACTTAATCTCATCAATTTGCGAGCTTGAGATCCGTTTCAGCTCCTCAATCTGTTTTTCGATCTCGACGAGCTCCGAGTCAAGCTGTTGGTTGCTTTCGCGCACATGCCCCACCTTTTCCTCCACCATGGACACGGTGTTCTGAGTTTTAGACACAACCATCTGAGACTGAAGGCGGGAGTCAAGGGCAGCAGTCTCAGTCTCGATGATCTGTTTGCGCAAGCTGTCCATCTCTCGCTTGCCACCATAGGGCGCCATGTCATAGGACACGCTCTTGCGCTCAGGCGATCTTGTTCCACCTCCCGCCTGTACTCTGCTGACATCCAGGTCCTCTTTCTCGTCATCACCCTCCTCAATGCCAAGCTCCTCGAGCGCACCCGGGCGCAACTTGTACTTGGACAGCTCGGCCTTTTTCTGCTTAGCATCGCTTTGATCAGCTGGCTCTCCTGGCCTGCCGATGAAGAGGATTGTTGGCACATTCATCCCGCCTTGGTACTGCCCCTTCTTTTCCACGCGGAATGCATGGGCACTGATTTTACCGGGGGGCGGCAGTGGCCTAGCAGCCGCTGCCTGCGCCGCGCCGCCGGTTGCTGCAGTGCGTGGTCGCATCACGGGCATGATAGACGGTGGCCTCCGCGGCACTGGTCCTGCAACAATCATGAGTCTACAATGAGCACCATTCGCGCACGAGTACCACGAACAGTTAGAGACAGCGTGACATGCAAGCACATCACGCTTGCATATCACGCTGCCCATGCCTGCGCGCGCCCTTAAAAGTTGCCTAGGGTCCCCATCACGCCACGGTTTCGCGCGCAGACATGGGTTCCCTCACGCACATCCTCATGGGCGGGGCATTCGGGAGACTCGCACGATACTTTTTAAGTATCTCAAAGTTCACTCGAAATATGATGGGAAGAAGAGAAAGAACAAGGGGTGCGGAACTCCGCGCCTCACCTAATTTGGCCGTGCCTGGACGATTGATTCCGCCAGCCCCTCCCCCACCGCCGCGGGCGCCTGCCACAGAGTCAGCGCGCGCTAAAACTCCCACGGAGGGAGCGCGACTGCCGCCGAACATGCCGCCGGTATCTGCAATATGATGACGATGAAACAAGTGAGCACCGCAGACAAAACTGGTCTACACCAGGAACAAGATCAATGCTGGAAAAATTTCAGTTTTGAATAACCGATGAAATCTCATTCTCTTGCACGCATTGAGCGCCTGAACATTCTCATTCTGCTGCTCGGCTCTGGCTAGAAAGCACACAAAATTAGGCAACTAGGGCATTTGCTCGCAGCATTGGCAGGATAGCATAGTGCACAAGAGCCAGCCAAAACAGGCTTGCGTCATACCTGCCCGCGCCCAGGAGTCTCCCATCGTGATCTTCTGGCGTTCAACAAGCCAAACTTCAAACTGTCGAGTTTCGGTTGGAATTTGTCGCGCGATTTTGAGCAAAAATCGGTGTGTCCCATCGAAATTCTTAGTCGGAAATTACGGAGCAACCTGAAGGAGAGTCTGCGCGCGCTTACAAGGTGCGGGCGCCCTACCCGTGTCCTGCTATATGTGCTGACTGTGTTGTTTGCCCTGATTGGTTGGTACCTTTGCTCTTTAATCATTTCGCTTTCATCAGCTTAGCTGGTCTGCATCCTGCGTACAAAGGCGGTTGAATGCTAATGCTCAAGAAGGCGCTGTCCTTGAGGGACTCCTTTGCCCTCGTGCCTTCCTCACTGGAAGGGGGGGCTTCCATGCCTTGGGGCGCTACGTTCCTGAGAAGTTAGGGATTCTTGTTTGTTGGTCTTGTTAGCCCGTTGTTAATTGCATCCCACAAACCTGTATACTCTTTGCATTGGCGGCTCCTCGA
>Ga0105053_10008915_pt1 | contig 12894 bp, 8 predicted proteins | sample BON01_FD_78093 | JGI IMG/M metagenome (GOLD analysis project Ga0105053, IMG submission 78093) | Freshwater microbial communities from Lake Bonney liftoff mats and glacier meltwater in Antarctica - BON-01 | ecosystem: Environmental > Aquatic > Freshwater > Ice > Glacier meltwater | place: Lake...
AGGCGTTGTTAAACTGATCAAGATGCGCCTCGATCAATCTTGATTCAGAAACAATTCCAAGGCGTCCCAAAGGCTTCCTACCCATTATGCCATTGATAGCAACCACCAGCGTGTACCGTAACTGCAAGCGCCGCACAACCACTGCCACAGCAGCACCTCGAACAGACGTGACAAGAGAACACAATCTCTCAGCAGCTTCCTTCGCGGCAGCTTTCAAGTCCGTGTCTCCCACTTCAATGCAGCTGTTGCAAGACAGCTCATTTGCAGTGTTGACATTGTACACACCGACGTTCAGCGTCGCGCTGATAAAGGCCGTGGCTAGCCCATTCTCGAGACTGTCCGAGTAGCGACAATCGTGCGTCTGTGCTTCAAACAATTCAAGCACTGAATGCAGCTCAAGTTCAGCCTGTCTAATCGATTGGGCTGGGACTTGATCCAGTTGAAATATGGTCTGGGGCAGCACTGGGTCTCGAATCACCGTCAGAGGAATTTCCTCTAAACACATCTTGCATACATCGAAATCACATGCGACGCAGCGCAGTCGCGAGTTGACGGTACCGCAACCACGATGGCGCAACACCACGCGAGGAGCCTCTAACATTGATGCCTCCGGCAGATTGTTCTTCTGCAGCACTTGATTGATCTTGTCGAGAGTGAGGGCAGCCACTATGGAATGTGCGGCTGAATCATCCGCTGTGTGTATCGTCGCTGCGATACTCATGCCGAATTGGCCGGCTCTCTCGTATTCAGTCTGGGAATGCAAACTCATAAAGCCGTTGGATGCAGTTGCTCTGTAGTACTTGCCCCCCACTTTAATGTAGCTTCCGTACATGAGATGAGACTTACCGAAGCGTTGTCGTTCTTCATGTGTGAACATCACGTCGCGCACATGGTCTTGTTGCAACCTGGCCGTGATTTGCAGAGCCAGCGCTGGATTCGAAATTTGTGTGCCCTCACTGGGCCGCTCCTTGCCTAACTCTTCCCAAAGCAGACCAGACGTAGCGACAGTCACACCCGCAGCCACAGCCAGTGACTTCTCGACAAGTGCGTGTGCGTACACGCACACGCACCATTTGCACAAGATCTTGGCAATGTGCGATACCACCCCCACTTTTGCTGGGTCGAATTCGGGGTTGTCAACATACTTCTTGAGCTTTTGAAGGATTGCGTCGGAAATATCGTGCTTGTTATACGTGCGGAGGCGTGTGAGGAACTGTTTAGGCTCTTTGAGCAAATCCTCCCAGGAAAGATTGGCTGAGGCACCACCCCCCGTCAGGAATCCCCAAGAATTCCCCCCTCCCTTGAATTCCAGGAGGATACAAACAGCCTCCATGACAGTCTTCACGAGCTTTAGTGGTTCAGGTTGCAATTTTTCCATGTTCAAGATGTCGTTTGCCTGGAGAGACCCCAGCCTTTTGACGTCTTCCTGCTCCCACATGTGCTCCTTGAGAAGGACCAGCACCACAACCATTTTGACCTCGGCTATCTGCGACTTTTTGTTGCAGACATCACAATTCCACGAGTTCCCAAATTCCTGAATCGTCATTCCGTGACCATTGTGGCATTTCCGATTGACCTCGGTAGGCGCCAGGAGAGGAATCTTATCTTGGCGTTTGATGGACGGGTCGCGCCAAGGCGTTTCGGGGAGGGCGTCAACAAACGAGGGGAGGACAGCTGAATTGCGGCCTTCTGTCAGGAGCAGGAACAGCAAAAATCTGTTGAGACCCCGTCCAACTTCAATTTTCACGTTGGAGGGCACGAACTTCTGCTGGAGATGTGCAGGAAGTGATACGAACGCTGGAGAAAGTTTATAGCTTGCCCCCTCAAAAAACAGCTTTTCTATCTTGTCCGTATGTTGTCTGAAAAGGTCTATCATGTGTGACCCCAAGCGCAACAGCTGAAACAACATTGTTTCCATCTTCTTCCGCGACAGAAGCACAACGAAAACCGCGGCAACCTCCGCATTTGATGAAAAATTCTGCGCCTTGAGCACAAATGAGGCAGCGCCCAGCTCCAAACCGGCAATAGAAGCCCAGGCCTGAGTGTCAAGTCGCCGCACATTTGCATAGGCATCATTGTAAGAATCCTTGTGCGACAACAAGAGCTGCTCATGCTCTTCAAACGTATTGTTTGCCATCTTCAGACGTTCTTGCAGCGGCTGGAAAATTCCCATGAGCTGAATCTTCTTGGTCTTATTTATATGGGCGGTAGTAAAGTAGCGATCATACGCCGCAGGGAACACCGCCGTTTTTTCTTCTAGCAACATACTGCACGCATACGACGTCTCTCTCCTCACATCCAACAACTCCCTCATTTCTGGAAAAGCGCGCACAACCGCCTCTCGATCCAATCCGGGGGAAAGGTGAGTGTAAATTGCCCTCGCCCGAGTAAGCCGTGACACATCTGGATATGTACTGAGCGCCTGTGCTAGAATGCTTTTAATCGCGAAATCAAAATACTGCTGCTCATTGTCGCCCTGCCGTCGGCTAGTGCTCGAAATAACACAGACCAGCACAAATTCACACTCCTCAATGCACGCGTCAAATTCGCCGCACATGAGCAGAGACACTGCGCTCGACACGTACACTTTATTTGAGTTTTCGAACACCTCACATAAGCGCAGCCAGCTGACACATTTTCTAAAGAGCATGCCGAAATTCGGGTCTTTGTTTTCAATTTCTGTCTTCACCTTTTTGAAATGTACCTTCGTTAATGCTGCCCGTTTACCCCCTTTTTGGCCACCACTCCCGGCCGCAGCCGCTGCATTCCCATCCTCATCAGCTGCCCTTCTCCCGCCCTTTTGATCAAAGCCCTCGGCTGCCTCTGCTTTCCCAGCATCTTCATTATCCGCATCGTCCTTCCCAATCAAAAAACTGCTGACAGCATTACGAAGAGAATTGGCAAAAGTCCATGCTTTGTCGATGATCTTTTCGTTCTTTGCTAAATCTTTCCGAATGTCTCTGGCGTGATTGTAGAGCGCATCTGCCTCGGATAGAACTAGCTCACAGAAACTATTTTGTGCCTGCATCTCGTTCTTTGCAATCCAGCCTTCGGACAATTCAGCGAGTTTGTAGTGTTCGTAGGCCTCTTTGCGCGCAACCCTTGCGCCTTCGAAATCACCATCCTGCAACTGGCTAGTCGCCCTCAACACAGCACTGTCCCCCAAAGACTTGCTGTTAATTGCGCGCTGCATTTTTCCTTCAATCGTGGACAGCAATGCCGTGCTCTCTGCAAGTGACATGAGAAGCGCCACACACTTTTCTGCAGCGTGCATTCTTGGCTGGAGGTCCTCCAACGACGTCTGCACCTTTTGTTGAAGACGTTGGAGCAGTTGCACCTTGTCCTTGGCCTCCGAAGCTTGCTTTGATGAAGCATTGGACGTTTTCCGCGCTTTTTCGAGCTCTGCCTTACACCGTTGCAGTTCACTTTCCCAGGAGTTGAAAAGCTTCCGCACTTTGTCGAGACGCTTTTGTGCCTGCCTTAGTTTTCTCTCGCAGGCATCTTCTCCTTGCGCTCTTGAGAACATGTCCTCATCGTCTGTGAAAATATTGGAGCAAATCTGAAACCAAGCTGCATCAAAGTGATGTTGCGCCTTTTCCAAATTGCTTTTCACGCCTTGAAAATCAGCGACTTGATGCCAATTGTCACGAAGCAAATCCAGCGCCTTGTTGGCATCATTAATCTCAGCATGCAACAATTTTCTCTTGCCGACGATCTCGTCTTTCCACGGCTCGCAAAAGAAGTCCTTGATAACCCCTTTGTTATTCCTCTTGAGTTTTTCTCGAATCTTGCGCCTCTTCTCAAGTGTTGTCCTGGCAAACGCCAGGAAAAAGATCTTGACAAATTCATGGACCAGCATCGGGAACATTTCGGCCATGTCTGAAAGTGTCTGTGCCTCAAAGCTAGACAATTGTCCATAAGAGTGTGAGCAGCGCTGCTCAATCTCTTTGCGTTGTTTAGATGACGGGTCGTTCATTTTACTAGCTGCCGTCGCTAACATGGCTGTTGTCGCCACCACTAAAGTATTTAGTGCGGAGCTAGAACCGTCCTCTGTATCATCGTCATCAGCACTGCCCTCCAGCAAGGCGCTTTTTTTGGATTTCCTCTCCCTTTTCATCATGGGCACCCTACTCGTAGGCGCAAGACGCACAGCATTGAGGAGCACGAACAGGACAGCACGCACCAGATGGTACCTCGGAATCTTGCCACTGAACTCATAAGTGGGGTTCCAGTTGTCAGTCTTCTCATCTGCCGGGAGCGACGACAAGGCAGAAGCACGGTGGAAGACCAGCATCTTGTGTGGACCGTTGTCGAGACTTGCAGTATTTGCTATCAATTCATCAACAAGAGGTACGGCCTTTGCCACCACGGCTGCATTACCAGAGACATCAAGCCTGTTATTCCCTCCCACGGATCTCGGCAAGCGGCCAAGTCGAAGAAGAACGTTAACATTAATCTGCACAAAGATTGAGTGGCCGTGGTCTCGACCCGTACAATCCTGGGCGTGCATACTGATCACACCACTGGGCAGCGTGACAAGGTATTTGTCAATGCGCTGGCGGCAAAGCGGGCACTTGTTGTCTTGATTGAGGCATTCTGCAGCGCATTTTGCGCACACGCATTTGTGCTCGCAGGGGATGAGTAGGGCATTCGGCGAAGGCTCTAAACATATTGAGCACTCGAGCTCTCCTTGCATGCGACCAAATCCTCCGATTATGCTTTGAAACTTGGCTTCGAGGACCGCAGGTTCTCGTTCGTCGTCGGCTGAACGGTGAACTACAGCAAGAGCAGGTGGTAGCCAAGATTTTCGCTGCGAAAGAGCATAAGGCACAGCACGCTGGAGACGGCTCGGATCAGAATCTGGACCGTTTACTTCGTGCCGCGACTCTGCTGCTCCTACTGCAGCCCCTTTGCTACTTGGCGCTCTTAAAATCAGCTCCTTGCGAGCAGCGGATTTAAAGAGCGCCGCCACTCGTGTGCTCATAAAGGAATCCTGATCATGCTGGCAAAGATGGGATGCAGCAGGAACTTTTGCTGCTGCCTCAAAAGCCCGCGGCTTTTCCCTGTGCTGCGATGATGAAGTTGCTGCTCCTGCTTCTCTTCTTTCACTTTGCTCTCGCAGAGATATCACGGCTGATATGAAGTCATCACCGGCACGCCCCAGATTTACCAGATCGACGGCCGCAAGATCCTTGAAAGAAGATAGCACTGTGGAGATGTTGCTTCGTGCAAATCCCATACTTTCCAGTATCTCATGAGTGAATCCCATAAGTTGAAGCATTTCATTCTCATCTTCAGCAGATACAGAGTCGCACGTCGCCACTCTTTGGGTGGCTGCCTTCTCCCAGCGCGTATCTTCCTCTGTTTCCATATCTTGCTCTGCTGCTGCCACGGCCGCTTCTACCAACATCTTCTTTGCCGCTGCCTCACGTGCCGTTTGTTCTCGTTGCTTCCGTTGTCCCTCCATTCGTGCGTGCTTCTGCTGTTGTTCCTCTTGAGCTTTCGACGCCTCTGCCTGCTTCCTTTGCTCCTCTTCACGTTCCCTCCGAGTCGCTTCACGTGCCTCGGCGACGGCCTCAGCCTGAAGTTGCATCGCTTCGTGTGCCTTGGCAACGGCCTCAGCCTCACGTCGAATCCTCCAACGCTCCTCCTCTTCCTTGCGCCTGCGCTCGTCCTCCTCCTCTTGCTTCTTGCGCTCCTGCATCAGCTTCATCCTTTTGGATTCGGCTTGCTTCGCCTCGGCCATCTCTCTTTCGGCTTGTTTCTTCTCAGCCATTTCTTTTTCGGCTCCTTTCTTCTTGGCAGTCTCTCTTTCCAAGTGTTTCCTCTCTTCCATCTCTCTTTCCGCTTGTCTCCACTCGCACATCTCTCTTTCGGCGTGTTTCTTCTGGTCCATGTCTCTTTCCGCCATGTCTCTTTCAGCCTTTTCTCTTTCCGCCTTCTCTCTTTCCGCCAACTCTTTATCTGCTTGTCTCCTCTCGTTCATCTCTCTCTCGGCTTGTTTCTTCCGAGCCATCTCTCTTTCCGCAACTGCTGCCGCTAATTTAGTCTTCCCATTCTCCTTCTTCCTCTCAAGCTCGACAACCTCTGCTGCTGCTGTTTCCACCTTCTGTGTGTGTGAGTGTTTATGTGTGTGGGTGCGTGAGAAAAAGAACGCAAGAGAACAGAGAGAAAAATTGCGAGAAAACAAGAGTGTGAGTCTGTGCGCGTGAGTATTTGTGTATGTGTGTGCGTGCGTCAACGTGCGAGACAACGAGAGAATACGCGTGAGTTGCGGTTTGTGTGTGTGAGAGAGAGAGAGAGGAGGAGAGAGAGAAAGAGAAGGAGAAAGGGAGAAGGGAAGGGAGAGGGAGAGCACGAGAGAGCGAAAGCGCGCGAGAAAAAGCGAGGTAGTGTGTGTGGAGTGGGTGAGAGTGTGTCTGCTTGTGTTTCTGTGTATGTGTGCGTAAGTTTGTAGGTGCGTTTCTATGCATGCACTGCTGTGCGTGCGTGCATGTGCACCACGTGCGCACAAAATAAAAACATGAAAGCTCTCTCTTGCGCACAAGCAAACACAGGTTTTCTCTTTTAGTCATGAACAAGTACGCACGCGTGCATACGCACACACTCACGCACACACACATTTTCTCTCACCCCAAAACACACAATCTTTCTTCTCTCGCTTGCTCTCTCTCTTTCTCCACTCTCAAAAAGAGAAAATCCCACACACACATTTTTTGCATGAAGCACAAAAGAAGGAAAAATCACCGCCGCTGCCACGTGCTTCTCCTTCTTCCTCGTTTTCACTGCTGCTGTGGCCATTGCCGCCGCTGGCGCCTTTGTTCTCTCACGATTGGTCATCGCAGCACCCCCCAAGTACGCTGCTTCCGCCTCCTCCCTCACCTCCACCACCGCCTGCACACACATGACACATCCATATGAGTGATATGCCTTTTTCAACTGTATGATGTGATTCATTCGTATATGTGTGATCTGATTCATTCATGTATGTGCAACATGACTACTGCACGCACCTCCACCTTAAGACTACTTTTAAAACGTGTGACATGACACATTCATATGAGTGACGTGATTCATTCGCGTGTGTGTGACACGACTCATTCACATTGGTGCAACATGACTCATACACTTACCTCCACCTCAAGGCCACTTTCCACACATGCAACATGACTCATTCGTTTTCGTAACGTGACGAAAATGAATGAGTTCGTGATTCCTTCGCGTGTGTGACACGATGTATTCAAATGTGATAAGGAGTGTGAGACTCAACACACTCACCTCAACCTCAAGGCTACTTTTGATATCGTTTTCCATGATGTCGTAGTATTCTTGCTGATCAAGAGACGACGAGGAAGAATTGGCACACGCGACAGCCTGTTCTTGCGCATAGGCGAGCAGCATTGAGAGCTGATTTGCGCATGTCTGCAAGTACACCACACATGTGAGGATTTGTCGGTTATTTGGTGGAAAAAACAAAAGGAAAATCAAGCAGACTAGGAGCCCCTACGCGCACAAGAAAATCTCTTTTCTTCGCTGGTGCAGCCTGTGCGAAGGCATATGCGCGAGGGCCAGAGTCTGTTCAAAACATTATGTCCGGGTTTGGGCTTTGATTTTCATGTCTGGCTTTGAAAAAGGAAAAACAAATCGAGGGAAAAGATCCGTATGGACCGCAGCTGATGGTGGGTGGCGCACGGCGGCTGTGGGGCTAAAGCCCCTCTGCTTGCCGTGTGCCCGAGCCGGCAGGAGATTCTGGCAGAAGAGGGGGGGCGTGGGAATGTGGGAATGTCGATTTGGAACTTCGTACCTGCCAAGCAATTCTGGACTGCATCATCTTACCCCTTGTCTTGAAGGCCTCTGCTTCATTCCATTGCGTCGTAAATGCTTCCTGAATACACAGCATTTCGGCCCTCTGTCGTGTGTTGTCTGACAGGCCTGCATGTGAAGTGTGTGTGTGTGTGCTGGTGCGGGTTCCTGCGTCGGCACCTTTCTCCACTTGCGCCTGCGAGCCAAAAGATGTTGTTTCAAGGAAATCTTCAAGATGTCCTTGTGCACCTCCTTGCTTGCAATCTGCGGAGATTCCTGTCGGATTTGTGCCTGCATGAAGCGCAGGAATAGAACTCAATCTGGAGGCGGGCGTGGTCGAGTCAGCATGGGCTGCAGCACTGCTGAAGGTCCTCGAACTGGGGTGTTGAGGGACTTCCTTTTGTTCCTTAGATGGATACACAGGATACAGATGCGGCAAGAGGAGTGAGAGCAACGAGTCATCATCGCCTTCTTCACACATCTCTTCCAGAGCAAGCCTTCCAGCGAGGGCGTGAGGCTCTGCGGATGTGTGTGAGTGCGTGTGTGCGTGTGTGCGTGTGTGCGAGACCGAGAGAGTGTGTTAGAGAGAAAGCAAGCGCGTGCGCGTGCGCGCTTGAGAGTTTTTGTGTGTCTGTGGGGGCGCGCGGCGATGGCTAAGCACGCCCACTAGATCGGACAATTGAGGTCCCCAAATAGGGCAGTGTAATCCAAAAATCCCAGTGTATAGGGTAGCCCTACACTACCCTATTTTGGAGCCGACAGCACTATGGGACGGTAAGCACGCTCGACGCAGGATATATGTTACCTTATTCTCGGGCTGCGTCTGGCCCCACCCAATCAGGGCCACCCTATCATTCTTCCAGCAGTTTGTGAAGAATAATAGGTGACCCCGAAGGGTCGGGGCTAGATGCAGCCCGAGAATAAGAGCAAAATACATTTTGAGAACACCCAAGCAGCAGATTGTGTTCAACACACAAACACACATACACACACAAACATACACATATACACCACTATACCACACCATGCTTGCAGAGTACACAAATCAGGATCCGAGCTATGTGCAGGCATAGATAAACGACTTGAGATTTAGAAAGGCTTTCCCTTGCTTATAATTCATGGGTGTATATATGTCTGTCTGTATACATATATACATACGAAGGTATGCTTGATATATTCATGCAAAGGTATGTGTGATATGACCCGATTGTATGTGTGGCACGACTGCAGCGCGCTTCTGCCCAATCAGAAAGTTAAACCAACTCGATAGCGGGCAAAGGGCTGTGCGTTAGCCTCTTTGCACCGGCAGCGTTCCCGGGCAAGCGACGGGAGTGAAGGGGCTGACCGAATGGCTACGGTTCCTGCAGCAGATGTATCGACACTTCTTGCTTCCATCAAAACCCCCTTCGGCGAGGCTTCGCGAAACCGTTTTAAAAAGAATGACTTTTTTTTTAGAAAATATCGTCTAAATTTTTTACCGCCAATACATGATCGCCAGTGCCTCCGTGACACTGGCGATCCTGTATTAAAGAATGGACTAATCGCACTCTGATCAGCCACGATCAGGCGAGTGTCCACTTTTTAGTATTGCCAGGTAGTCTTTTGTCAATTACTGAGATTACTGAGTACACATATTTTAGTCTAATATAGACCCTAGCTGAATTTAAATGTAAAAGTGACTAAAATATTGTACCATTGGTTCTTATCATTGGACCAATTCCGTTTTTGTGCCGTGAAACACATTTTACTACATATCAGCGGTTCGTGGCCGATCGGAGTGCGATTAGTCCATTCTTGGGCGGGATGTAAATACCCCTACTCATATCCAAATCCTCTGATTCCGTCTGTATTTCCACTTTGTAATCTGAACCTCCACTGTGTCAAAATCAAATATTCAATTTACTACTGCTGAACATAACCAATGAATACATAGAAACACGACTCAAATTTAATGGTAATAAGAATCCACATAATAATCATGCTCAACATAAATAATGTTTTAAGCATACTTAACATAGACAATAAAATGTCAAAATCAAACATTACATTTATTACAATTCAAAATAAATCTGTTCTTGTTCATGTTTGTTTTGTTCTATTGATCGTTTTTTTGTATATCTGCGTATGCGAATGTCTACTTCAAAACAACAATCATCAAACAAAACATATAAGTAATACTTCTTCAATACAATATTCATGAGAAAGAGGTCCATTGCGGGAGTGCCTTTCGATTCGGTCAGGCGCTTCCGGGCTACCTTATTACTGCGCACTACTTGTATGCGTCTCTGAGGTAATTGAGTCGCTGGCTGTGTGGCAGTATAACAAACCAAAAACCAAAAACCAAAGCCATACTTAGTGGGGACAATATTCGGTGGCTGAGGATGCGTCAGAGTGGGAGCCGGCGTAAGTCCAGAGATGCGAGCCAGCCCGTCAACAAATTTTGTTGTAATATTTTTTTCAACTCTTTTTTTTCAATTTTTGTGTGTGCATTTTTTTCAATTCTATTTTCCATTCTGCAATTATGTTTGAAAATAGCGGAGCAAATGCATTCGCAGGTGATGGTGAGAAGTTTGCTACACTTTTGGGTGGCATCCCGCTGACTGCGCAGGCCCACCACCAATCTGGATGCATGGGCGGAACCGTGTCTTCTTCCAGGCTGCGCTTGACAAAGTTCATCCCTGTGTCAGCGCCAGTGCAATCATGCGCCCGTTTTGACGTGTTCCACGGGGACCTCCTTCAGTGCGCCATGGAAATGGCAAAGAGAGAGATCGAATGGTCAAAGTGTCCACCACACGTTGGGTATGCATGGGACAGCAAATTACACGGAGGTCTGATGCACTCCCTACCTTTCAAGTTTCTCCAGGCGTGTGCCTCCTTGCGCTGTGTCTCTCTGATCATTGACCACAGATCAGAAGGAGCTTGCTGGTGACAACACAGAAGGTGAAGGCGCTACAAGCGGGCGTGCGCAGGGTGGCAGGGCGCTGGACAAGCCTGCATGGCCATCCAACCAAGATACACCGCTGCTACACCAGATTTGCCCACGACAATACCCACCCCACTCTTGATTGCCTGTTCATCCTCCCTGTATTACTGATCTTGTTCAACCACAAAATGCTCTAGATCACAACCCATGCCTTGCAGATTGTGACCCGCATCATATCACAACGCCTCACCACACATCCAACACTATCCACACAGCCAAGAGTTATGTCAATGTCTCTTTCCTTGCTTGCCCTCATCACACTCCACATCACCCCAAATCACACCTGCCTCTTCGCATGTCTTTTGCTTTTGCTTTTTTTGTTCTCGATTCTTTGTTTTATACTAAAATTGTCTACTTAGAATTGCTTAGTTTTGTTTTGTCGCTGTTTGCGTGCAGTTGAAAGTAAACAACTTGAACTTGAACTTGAACTTTGTTTTTCTGACTTTCTTTTCTTTGGCGGGATCTGTGGGTAATTATGGTTTTGTGCAATTTTGGTTGTTGCCTCAGTATTTTGCGAATTTCTGCATATTCTCCGTTTTTGAGAATTTCTCGCTCTGGTCGAATTTTGCGAATTCCTTGAGTTTCTGTGTTTTCGAGAATTTCTTGGTTTGCTTGGTTTTGGTTCTGTTTTGTTTGCAGGACAACAGAATGGCACCCCTACACATTTGGGCCACGACCGTTGGGACCCCTCGTCAATCATGGGCTTGCGGCCTCGACATCTACATTTCTGCGCGGAATGGCCGTCTCGGGTTGACTTAGTGTTCACCGTTACCCTCTCCATGAACTGTTGAGACCTCACACCTATCCCCCCAACCACACAATACCCTTGCATGCAAGGGTCCCTATAAAAGAACAATTCAATGTGTCTATAATACTCCTCTCAACGTCGTGTTAAACTGCCTCGGAGGTGGGCTTTCACGGCTTAGTGTGAGTCCCCCAACTGTGGCGTTTTACCAATAATAGTCTCGGTCTCCCCCGAGCCCATTCCTTGTCTGTTTGCCTGTTTCTATGAGTCTGTGTCGTATGTGTAAGTTCTCTTCTCTACCTGTCTTTCTAGTTGTGTTGCGAGCGCCGCGTGGTCGTCATGTTCATATGTATTGTTTGCGTTATGTTCTCTGTTATGTTCTATACTTATACCCATGTTTTTGTTTGAGAGTAGAGTTTTTATTGAAAACTGAAAGTGGGTATCTAAGGGATGCGGAAGTTTACTTTCTTCTTTTTACGAAACTTCATACACACTTGTGTTAAAATTTCCCGCCAAAAAATGGGGTGACACTGAAATTGCCGAACGAGGTCGCTCAGTGCTTGTAATGCGCACCCGCTATAGATCAGCTGGATTGACTCCACACCAGCGCGGGTGGACTGATGCTGGCTGGACAGTATCATGACTGCAACTGTGTAATGGACCGCTGTAAATGCAGGTGCTTCTGCACGACTCTTCGCGAAAAGGCACGTTGTATTCTACACCACTATATTCCGCCTGCCTCTCTCAGCTACGCACGGGACCATCATGGGCTACATGGAGCTTGTGTCATGCTATCTGTGAGGATAGCGGATCCGCTGTCTGGAAGGAGAACAGGATCATGATGTGGGACAGGAGAAAAGAACCATGAGCTGTTCCCGGGTTGGGAAGGAGGAAGGGAGGTTGTGGGGTGGAGGATTAGGGGGAGCTCAACGTGCCCACTTGATGCCAATGGAGGGGAGAAGTGCAGGACCATCTACATTTGTATCAGTTTTCTGCGCGCCGTCGTCGTCGAGCTTGTTGTTGCAGTCATTCTTTTGATTCTGGTGGTCATTTTCTTTTTGCGTATGTATGTTCAACAGGTGTTTTCGGCGCTATTCACAGGTGTTTTAAACACTATTGCATGCATATGTAGAAAAAGGGTGAGCAGGGTTTTTCCAGCTGGTCTACGGTTGGCGTTTGTTTCCAGTGTGAGGGATTCGTTTGGGTGATGAAAGTGTCTCATCATTTTTTACAGGGGGTTGATGTGTATGTGTTGTGTGTACGCACACACACACACACTGCATGTGGGGTACTTGGATGTGAGCCCAGGTGTCGGGACGAGACACCTGGAGAGCCCGGAAGAAATCCAGATGTACTATAGTGA
>Ga0105053_10008919_pt1 | contig 12891 bp, 6 predicted proteins | sample BON01_FD_78093 | JGI IMG/M metagenome (GOLD analysis project Ga0105053, IMG submission 78093) | Freshwater microbial communities from Lake Bonney liftoff mats and glacier meltwater in Antarctica - BON-01 | ecosystem: Environmental > Aquatic > Freshwater > Ice > Glacier meltwater | place: Lake...
CCCGCCCACCCTCAACGCCCTGGTGCGCGCCGTCTCGTCCGCCGGCGGGCCGCCGGCCCCCGCGTGCACGCAGGCCGAGCTGGCCGGCCTGGTGCCGCCCGTGCTCTGCGGCGCGCGCCCGGGTGGCTGCCGCTGCGAGGGCCGGCTGGCCCACCTGCCCCAGGAGGACGCCACCTGCCCCGGCTGCTGCGGCCGCGTCCACGCCCAGTGCACCGTCGGCGGCCTCTGCCGCGACTGCATCGACTGCGGCGCGCTGCCCATCGGCCTCCTCCACAGCCAGGGCCACCACTGGACGTTCCACCGCCTGCCGTTTGTCATCTGCGACCCTCGGCTGCGCCGCATCCCGTGCGAGCTCGTGCTCGCCCGCTGCCTGGGCGCCACGCTAACCCGCGTCGTGGTGCCCGGCCCGCGGCCCTACAGCCTGGCGCCCCCCACCCTCGCCGCCACCGCCTTCCACCGGCGCGATAGCCCCGACGAGGTTGGCAAGTGGCACCAGCTCGTCATGCAGGAGCTCGAGCGCCAGATCCTCAAGCACGAACACGAGTTGCGCCCGTTCCTGGTGCCCATCCCGGTGTACATCCCCAAGTTGGGCTGGCCGGTTCCGGTCGCGTGCGCGCGAGCGGGCGCCGTGGGGGCCGAGGCGCCGGGAGGCGACGCGGCAGCCGAGGCCAGCGCAGCGGGCACTGGAGGCTGTGGCGTGGGGTTCCCCCGACCGGGCGAGGGGCTCACCGGACGCGAGCACCCGACAGAGGAGGCCACTGGGAGCCAAGGCCCCAGCGAGGGCGAGGGTGACGACGAGTACGGTGGTGGCGGCCACAGCGAGGGTGGTGGCGGTGGCGAGGGCCCAGGCGGCCAAGGCGGCCAAGGCGGCCAAGGCGGCCAAGGCGGCCAAGGCGGCCAAAGCGGCCAAGGCGGCCAAGGCGGCCAAGGCGGCCAAGGCGGCCAAGGCGGCCAACAAGGCGGCCAACAAGGCGGTCAACAAGGCGGCCAAGGCCAAGGCGGCCAAGGTGACCCAGGCGGCCAAGGCGGGGGGGAGGGCCCAAGCGAGGGATTGGCACCGGGCCAAGGCGAGCAAACGGCGACGGGCGAGGAAGGGGGGATGGCGACGGGCGAGGAAGGGGCGATGGCGACGGGCGAGGAAGGGGAGGTGGCGACGGGCCAGGAAGGGGGAGTGGCGACGGGCGAGGGACCGGGAGTGGCGACGGGCGACGGACCGGGAGTGGCGACGGGCGACGGATCGGGAGTGGCGACGGGCGACGGACCGGGACATGGCAAGGGTCCAATGGGTCGACACGGCTATGGCGAGGGTGCGGCGGTGTGGGGCATCGGCAGCGGCAGCCGTGGCGACGGGAGCAGCGGCCGCTGCGGCCGGGGCGACCGGGTCGGCCGGGGCGACCAAGGAGGTGGCAACCGCAACCGCAGTGGCGAGGGCGCGAGCCACCGCCTGGCCAAGCACAAGGGCCGGGCCAAAGACAGGGACCGGGAGCACAAGGGTCGGGTCAAGGACAGTGGCGCCAATGGCAACGGCAACGAACAGGCCAAGGCCCAGGGCGACCAGGCCAGGGCCAACGACCCGGCCAAGGCCAGCGACAACGGCCAGGTCAAGGACAGAGCCGCACGCGCCATTGCCAAGGCCGAGGCCAAGGCTGAGGCCAAGGCCGAGGCGAAGGCCGAGGCCAGGGCCAAGGCCAAGGCCGAGGCCAAGGCCGAGGCCAGGGCAGGCGCCGCGTCCCCTGTCTCCGGCACCGAGCCGATCCAGTTGCTGGCTGGCGAGGCTCTGTCCCTGCAGGCCGAGGCAGCGCTGTCGCTCGAGGCCATTGTCGATGGTTGGATGGCGCAGCCAACCACCCAACCAGTGGGCAATGGGGCGGCCGTGGACCCGGAACCCGTCGCCCTAGGCCCAAGGAGGCCCACGCAGCAGCCACAACTCTTGTTGTACAGCTCGCTCTACCTGTTCGGCGGCAAACGGCCCGTCCTGGCGGTCTATGACGCGTTTAACGACCCCGTCAAGCTGAGCTCGCACAAGGTGAAGCGCTGCGCTTGGATCCGCAACGCCCCCCCTAGCCTCCTCGGCGTGGAGGGGACGCCGAACAAGGCAGCCTGTGCCCTGCGCGACGCGATGCGGCCGAGCGCCGTCCAAGGCAACTGTGGCGTGAACGTGCGCATAGCGCTCTGCACCAACGAGGCGCCGGACCAGAGGGCTGCGCGGCTCAGGGATGCCATCGCCAGCGGCGCGCTCGCCAGCCTCATCGTGGAAGGAGCGCCGCAGTAGCCAGGGGGTACCCAGGAGGGAGACTCGGGACGCAGGAAGTGTGCGCATACAGCCGCTCGGTGCGGGGGGCCTTCCTGTGCCCCCCAGCCATGGTGCTCGGCTTGCTCTGGCTCGCCACGCTGACAAAGTTGGGAGGCGCGGCGTACTTGCTGACGAGCACCACAGCCCCCCGCCGGGCCCACTCGCGTGCCGTGTCCCTGAGTGCAGCCGCGTCGAACCGCGGTGTGCCGCCGTACCCGGCGGTGTTGGCGTAGGGGGGATCAAGGTAGACGAGCGTGGTCTGGGGGGTGGCGGTGGCAGCACTTTATGCGATCGCGGTGAGGTAGTCGGCCTGTGTCAACGTGGCGGTGGAAAACCCGGGCGACACGCGCAGCCGTTGGTAGTAGCGCCGCCTGGTGGCCCAGGTGTCGTCAATGGAGCCACCGGGGCGAGTGTAACTCGCGGTGTAGCCGCCCCAGGCCTTTCCGTTGTAACTATACCCAAAGCAGGCCGCGGCGCGCTCCACCGAGTCGCCTCCGCTCTGCTTCAGCGAGTAGTAGCGCTCTTTCGTGATGTGGGAGGGCAGCGGGGCCCCCGCTTGAATGGCGCCGAGCAAGCGGAGCAGCAACGGATGGCAGGCGGACGCCGCAAGCGTCGCTTTGTTCACTACGCGGCGCAAAATGTGACAGTAGCCGCAGAAGGGCTCGACATAATGCCACCCATCAAACGTGGGGCTGTTCATCAACTCTAGAATGAACAAGGATTGGCGCGCTTTGCCACCCACATAATTCATGAGCCGTGGAGCGCACCGACAAGCTCTTTGAAGTACACCACCCAGTAAAAAAACACAGGCACCCCGCACCTAGGCCACGGAAGGCGAAGTTGCCGGTCGGTGCTCGAACCCGTCCGGGTGAACCCCAATAGCCGACGTCCAAACGCTCTATTTCAAGCCTCCTCTGGCCCCCACCGCTGACATGGGTCCGACTCGCATCTACATCGTACAACAAGGTGACCCGCGTGGTGTCCAGGATGGGCGGGAGAGTGACGCCCGGGCTCAACGCTGGGGCTGTCCTTAGGGGTAGCCATGCGGCGCCCGGGTTGGCCCGAACGCGCCTCAGCATCTCTCGGTTCGGTTCAGCTGGGAGGGTGGGCGCACCGTCTGCTGACAGGTCAACACGAACCCGGGACGGTACCATCGGAGAAGCTCATCCCCACCTTGGGCGCCTCCACTCCATCGCATTCGACCGATCCTACCAGTCACCGTCAATCCGAATGATCATCGGCGCCTTCTGAACACGAGGTCTCAGCAGTGGTAGAATGGACAGCAGGGCGCGAGTTGTTCGGTCGGTCGCACTAGTGAGCATGATCGCGGAGCTCGTGGCGGGTCCAATGCGCCCGCCCTCCACGTTCGGGGTCGACCCCGTGCATTCGAAGCTGATGTGGTGGGCGTAGGTCGGGGGAACCCATCTGGTGGGTCGCCTTAGGCATTTGCTGCAACGACCGCGCGCCTGCTCGGGCCCGACCTGACCGCCATCAACAACACGCCCGCGCCCCGCACCCCTCGCTAGCGCCGCGCAGCCCTCGCGAGCGCCGCGCAGCCCTTGCTAGCGCCCCCGCCGCCCTTGCTAGCGCCGCGCAGCCCTTGGCGCCGCGGAGCCCGCGGTGCGGAATAACGAACCGGTTGGTGCCCGGACGACTTGGAATCGGTTACGGACAGCCCGTTACTTTAATTCGCGCGGAATAACGGACCGGTTGGTGCCCGGACGACTTGGAATCGGTTACACAACCCATTACGTTAATTCGCGCGGAATAACGGGCCGGTTGGTGCCCGGACGACTTGGACTCGGTTACGGACTCGGTAATGGCCAAACTTGTTTCATCTAGACTCCAACCTTGTTTCACCGTTAAGTGAATTCGCGCGGAATAACGAACCGGTCGGAATGACTTGGACTCGGTTATGGACTTGGTAATGGTCCAAACTGTTTCATCTAGACTCCAAACTTGTTCCACCGTTAAGTTAATGACCGGTGACCGGAGCTTTCGGTAACGGTCCAAACTTGTTTCATGTAGACTCTGACCGGTGACCGGTCGGGGTTTGGTAATGGTCCAAACTTGTTTCTAGACGCGCGTCGCCCGCTTTTCAGATGGCGGAGGTCTGGACGCGGTCGATCTCGAGCGATGCTGCCGCGGGCAGGGAGCGGATCGCGCTGTCGGTTCCGAGGACGGTCGAGGCGCCCTCCCCCCCCTCTGAGTGGGCTGGGCTCCGAGGTGGCGCTGAAGCTTGGAGCCAGCGAGCCGGCGGCGGCGAGGGCCAACGCGGCGAGGGCCAACGCGGGGTCCAGACACGGTTGGTGGATCGGGCGGATGGACTCGCCCCACCCGGCGCTGCCCGTGGTGCCTGTGGTGCCGGTGGTGCCGTTGGCGGTGGGGGCCAAAGCGGCGCGGGCGGGTGGGCGCTGAGGTGGGTGCCGAGGTGGCCGCCGGCACCCGTGCCACCGGGGCCACCGGGGCCGCAGCCCCGCCCCTCGGAGCAGAGTGGACTGACCAAACTTGCCGGCGCTGCCCGCGTTGTCGAGCTCCAGTGCTGCGATGGCGATGCATCCCCACTCACGCTGGAGCAGGCGGACGGAATCGTGCCGGCCGAGGGTGGCGGCGGAGTTGATGGCGATGCGGCAGAGACGGAGCCGGACTGTCTGGAGATCATGGCCGAGCCCGTCGCGGTTGTGCTGGACTGACTCTGGGCCTTTGCAGAGGTCCAAGGCCGGTTGTCGCAGTTGCCCTTGCCCTCCTCCGAGGAGGTGTTGCGGCGCGAAACCTCAAGGATGATTGCCAAGCTACTGGTCGAGGTGGTGGAGGCGCACTGGAAGCGCTGCACGGCTGCGCTGCGCGCGCGAAGCGCGTGCCTCCAGGCAACCCTGAGTGCGGCCGAGTCCCGGGGCCGCGCCTCGTCGTGGGCGTTGGCGGCGGCGCGGGTCCGGGTGGCGCTCCTGGAGTCCAAGTTGGCGTCCCAGGGGGCCGAGCTGGCGCGCGCGTATGCGGCCAGGTCGCCGAGGTGCAGCGATGCCCCGTCAAGGGACACAGTGGCCGCCGCCCTTGTGCAGCTGCGCGCCGAGCGGAGCGTTCGGCCACTGGAGGTGCACCCGACGGTGCGCGCCGACTCGGCCGCTGTGCAAGCGGAACCCGCAGCCGCAGCCGCAGACGCGGCACGCGTGCCGCTGTGCCGCGCGTGCCGCGTGTGCCGCGCGTGCCGCGCGGCGCGCGCGGAGCTCGCTGCACCCCTGGCCGCGTGTGAAGCGGGCGCGTCGGAGGAGCAGGGCTCGGGCAAGCCGCCGCCCCGGTGGCGGCGGGGCGCGGCGAACGAGCAGCCACTGGAGACGGCCGAAGGGACCGATGCACCCGAGGTGGCGCACTCGCGGTCGCGCGGCGTCGTGTCGGTTAGGCTGAAGCTTCGGGGTCAGGGTTGCCCACCGGAGGCAGAGGCGAACTCGCAGTCGCGGGGCGACGAGTGGGACACACCGGACGGAGCGCCGCCGGGAGAGGGTGGCTCGGCGGAGGGGGGGTGGCCGGAGGAGTCCGACGACGAGCCAAGGGCGGGCGGCGCGTCGACGCCGGAGTTGGCGCCGGTGCCCAAGTCCGAGTCGAAGGGGCACACGGAGGACGAGGTGACGTCCTCCAGTGCCAGTGCCAAGGCCCCAGCCATCAGCGGCGACGCCGATGCCATGGCCGAGGACGCTCGCGAAGACGAGGGCGAGAGCGTTACCGAGGCCGAGGCCGAGGCCGAGGCCGAGGCCGAGGTCTTGATCGAGGTCGAGTCCGAGGCCGAGGCCGAGGTCTTCACCGAGGTCGAGTCCGAGGCCGAGGTCTTGCTAAGGTCGAGTCCGAGGCCGAGGCCGAGGTCTTGACCGAGGTCGAGTCCGAGGCGGACGTGTCCAAGTTCGATGGCGAGGGTGCGAAGAAGCCTTGTCTCAAGCCGTCCTCGGAGGTGGAGTCCAAGGTCGAGGAGGAGTCCAATTCCACAGTCAAGGTGTCCAGGTCCCAGCGCAAGGACGAGTCCGAGGGCGAGAGCGTTACCGAGGGCGAGGGCAAGGGCGAGGGCGAGGGCGAGGACATGGCCGAGGCCGAGGACGAGGACATGGCCGAGGGCGAGGCCGAGGCCGAGGCCGAAGCCGAGGTCTTGATCGAGGTCGAGTCCGAGACCGAGGCCGAGGTCTCGACCAAGGTCGAGACCGAGGCGGACGTGTCCAAGTTCGATGGCGAGGGTGCGAAGAAGCCTTGTCTCAAGCCGTCCTCGGAGGTGGAGTCCAGAGTCGAGGAGGAGTCCAAGTCCACAGTCAAGGTGTCCAAGTCCCAGCGCAAGGACGGGTCCGAGGGCGAGGGCGAGGGTGCGAAGGAGTCTTGTCTCAAGCCGCCCTCGGAGGTGGAGACCAAGGTCGAGGAGGAGTCCAAGTCCACCGTCAAGGTGTCCAAGTCCAAGCGCAAGGACGAGTCCGAGGTCGAGGGCGCAAAGGAGCCTTGTAACAAGCCGCCCTTGGAGGTGGAGCCCACGGTCGAGGAGGGGTCCAAGTCCGGCGTCAAGGCGGTGTCCAAGTCCAAGTGCAAGGGCAATTCCGAGGACGATGGCGCGAAGAAGCCTCGTCGCAAGCCGGCTGAGGTGGAGTCCCAGGTCGAGGAGGAGTCCAAGCCCATGGTCAAGTCCCAGTTAGAGGAGGCTAATTCCAAGTCGAAGAAGGCCGATGCCAAGTCGCCATCGGTCGAGTCGGTACCATCGTTGGCGTCCGCCGCGTCGGTGTCGGCGGTTGCATCGTCCGCACCCCACTCCCCGGCTCCGGTGGCTCGATGTTCGACTCTGGCTCCGGTGGCTGGGTCGTCGCCTCCGGGTCCGTTAGCTCCGTTGGCTCCGTTGGCTCGGTCGGCTTGGTCGGCTCCATCGGGTACATCGGGTCCGTCGGCGTCTGCGGCGCCGTGGGCGTCATCGGCGTCGTCGGCGTCTGCGGCGTCTCCGGCGTCTACGGCGTCTGCGGCGTCGGCCGCAGAGGCCAAGCCGCGGGTGCGCGGTCTGAAGCGGCGCCTCGTTGAGGCGAATCGTCAGTTGACCAAGGTGAATCTCGAGTCGACCGAGACCTTTTTGAAGCTACAGCGGTGCCAGCGGAGCCTGGTTGCGATGACGAGGTGCTGGGCAGAGATTGTGAACCCAGCTACGTCAACCCGGGGCTTTGGCGCCCGGTGAGGGTCTCAAGTGCGCCCTGGCGTGGGCGGGTGTGCCAGGCGAGTACGGATGGGCCAGGTGTGGGCAGGGGTGCCAATACTGTGTGCGGGTGTGCCAGGCGGGTGCAGGTGTGCGCGGGTGTGCGCGGGCATCGACGCGCGCGTGCATGGGCGTGGGTGTGCGCGTGCGCGGGCATCTGCGAGTCTGCGCATGCACGCGCGGGCGTGTGCGGGTGTGTGCGGCACAGGGAAAACCCAGCGGCGCGGCGGGGGAGGGTGTCGAGTGGATCCTAACAATTCGGGTGTACTGGACACCCCCCCCTGGCTTCTGCGCGGATGGACCGCTGCGGCCTCGCGAGCTCGCGCGCATGCCCGCCGCCACCACACGCTTGCTGCTACCACACCTGTGTGCCCGCTCGCGCTCGCGTGCGCCCGCGGTTGACCGATGCGGCCCCGCGAGCCCGCCAAGGGTGCCCAGGACCCATGGCTACTCGGTGGCTGCCCCGGCGCCTCAGTGATGCGCAGCTGCGGCTCTCATGCGCCGCGTCGACCGGCTGCGCTTGGCGCCGCTCCTGGCCCCGCCCCATTGGGTTGACTCTAGCGCGAGCTCCGGCCCGGGCGAGCTGGCGACTCGCCATTGCTGGAGCCCGGCTCTGCCAGCCTTGGGACTGAGGGTTGACCCACCGGAGGCCTCGCAGCCGGCCGCGTCGCCCCGGCCGTCGCCGGAGCCGCCGGAGCCGCCGGAGCCGCCGCCGCCGCAGTCGCTGCCGCCACCCACGCCGTAGGCGCCGGATCCGTAGCCGCCGGATCCGCAGCACCCGAACCCCCCGGAGTCGGCGAAGTCGCCGCCGTATCCGCCGCTGCGTGCGGTGTCGACCTCAGCGCCACTGTAGCCGCCGTAGCCGCCGTAGCCGCCGTAGCCGCCGTAGCCGCCGTAGCTGCCGCCGCCGCACCTTGTGTCATCGCCCCTAGCGCCTCCAGCGCCTCCAGCTCCGCCGCCGCCGTGGCCACCGCAGCTGCCGTAGCCGCCGCGTGCGCCGCCGCCTCTGGCGTCGCCACCGCCGCTCCCGCCGCCGCGGTCGTAGCGGAACCCCCGACTGTGGCCGTGGCCGCCGCCGTGGCCGTGGCCGTGGCCCAGGTCGTGGCCGTGGCCGCCGCCGCCTTGGCCGCCGCCGCCACCGCCGCCGCCGCCGTGGCCGCCGCCGCCAGCGCCACCGCCGCCGTGGCCGCCGCCGGCGTAGCTGCCACCGCCGCCGCCGCCGTGGCCGCCGCCGCCAGCGCCACCGCCGCCGTGGCCGCCGCCGCCGTGGCCGCCGCCGCCGTGGCCGCCGCCGCCGTGGCCCCCGCCGCCGTGGCCGTGGCCGTTGCCGCCGTAGCCGCCGCCGTTGCTGCCGTCGCCGCCATAGCCGTCGCCGCCGTAGCCGTCGCCGCCATCGCCGCCGCAGCGGGTTAACCATCCGCCGCCGTCGCCACCACCAAAGCCGCCACCACCACCGGCCCCGCCAACGCCACCACCGCCACCATCGCCACCGCCGCCGCCACCGCCGCCACCATCGCCGGCACTGCCGCCGGCGCCTCGGCCACAGCCTCGGCCTCGGTAGCGGGCCGAGGGCGAGGCTGGCTCGTCCCGACTGGCGCGGGCGGTCTCGGCGGCCTCGGCGGCCTCGGCGGCCTCGGCGGCCTCGGTGGCCTCGGCGGCCTCGGCGGCCTCGGCGGCCTCGGCGGCCTCGGCGGCCTCGGCGGGCTCGGCGGCCTCGGCGGCCTTGGCGACCTCGGCGGCCTCGGCGGCCTTGGCCTTGGCGGCCTCGCCGGCCTCGGCCTGCGCCCGCTGGGCAGCGCGCTCCTCCTGCAGGGCGCGCGCGGCGGCTTTGGCCTGAGCCCGCTTGACTGCGTCCTCTGGGAAGTCATCGAACCACCAGTCCGGCACTCCGCAGTCCGCCTCGGCCACGGCGGCGGGTGGGGTGGGGTCGGCGGCAGGCGCGCCAGCGGGGCAATCGGGCGCTGCGGTGGCCGTCATATTCGGCGGTCGCGTTCTGGGTCAATCCACCCCCCAGCTCAGCCCAACCTAACAGCGCGCCGGGGTTCCCCCCTGAACCCCCCCCCCGATTCGTGGTCCCCGTGGCAGGGGCGCGCGCGGGCTGGACGCACGACCGCGAATGGTTGCCGGGGGGGCAGTGACACGCGCGCCGGCCGGGGTACCCCTCCGGACACTGGGGCGCGGCCGCCGCCCAGGCGCGCACTGGCGCGCGCCTGGGGCCGACGCCGCGGCGTGCCCGGCGTGCCCGGCGTGCCCGGCGTGCGCGCGGTGCGCGCGCGTGCGCGCGGTGGACCTGGCCTGGTGCGCCGCGCTGGCGAGGATCGGGCGCGCCTTCGCAGGGTGCCTGGCGCTCGAGGCGGTGGACGCGTCGGGCTGCCCGGCGCTGGCGTCGATCGGGCGCGGCGCCTTGGGGGGCTGCCTGGCGCTGGCGTCGCTCGACGTCTCGGGCTGCCCGGCGCTGGCGTCGATCAGCCGAGGCGCCTTGGGGGGGTGCGTGTTGCTGGCGCGCGTCGACGTGTCGCGCTGCGCGGCGCTGGCGTCGATCGGCCGCGCCGCGTTCGCGGACTGCGCCTCGCTGGCCAGACTGGACGTGGGCGACGCGCTGGCCGTGGTCGGCCGGCGGGCCTTCCGGCGGAGCGGGCTCGCCGCGCTCGACCTGTCGGCGTGCGGCGCGCTGCGGCGGCTGCGCGCGCTGGCCTTCGAGGCGTGCGCCGGGCTGCGGCGCGTGCGCCTGGGCGCGGCGCTCGAGGCGGTGGGCGGCCGCTGCTTCGGCCGCTGCGCCTCGCTGACGTCGCTCGACGTGTCTGGCTGCGCGGCGCTGCGCTCGGTGGGCCGGCGGGCGTTCGAGGCCTGCGGGTTGCTGCGCTCCGCCGACTTCTCCGGCTGCGTGGCGCTGGCTTGGCTGGGCGCGGAGGCGTTTGCGGCGTGCGGCCGGCTGGGCTGGGCGAGCTTCGCCAGCTGCGCGGCGCTGCGCTTGCTGGGCGCGCGCTGCTTCGCGCGCTGCAAGGCGCTCGCGGCGCTCGACCTGTCGGGCTGCGTGGGGCTGGTGCGCGTGGGCGCGGCCGCGTGCTGCGGCTGCGACGCGCTCGCCGCGCTCGACCTGTCGGCGTGCGCCGCGCTGCGGCGGGTGGGGGCCGAGGCGTTCCGCTTCTGCGGCTCGCTCGCGTCGGCGCGCCTCTGCGGCTGCGCGTCGCTGCGGCGCCTCGGCGCGTCGGGCTTTGGTGGATGCCGCGCGCTGGAGTGGGTCGACCTCTCGGGCTGCGGCTCGCTGGGGCGGGTGGGCGGCGGCGCCTTCGCGGGCTGCGTGCGCCTGCGGGCGTTCGCGCTTGGCGGCCGCGCGCGGCTGGTGGTGGGGCCCCGCGCGTTTGCGGGGTGCGTGGCGCTGCGCTGGCTCGACCTGGCGGGCGACCGGCTCTGGGCGAGGCTCGCGCGGCTGGCCCTCGAGGGGTGCCGCGCCCTGCTGCGGGCGGATCTTCCGCCGCGGGGGCTGCTGGCCGACGGCGCCTTTTCGGGCTGCCTTGCGCTGGCGGCGGTGCGGTTCGCACCGCCTGGGTGGCCGGGCTAGCGGGCCGCGCCGCGCGAACACGGCGGGCTCGCGCTCGGCCGCGTGCCGGCGCGCGTGCGGCTGGCGCGCAGCGCGCTCGCCGGCTGCGCGGCGCTGGCCGGCGCCGCCGTCGGCGTGCGCGGGCACGGATGGGCGCGCGCGCGCGAGCGGATGCGCCTGCGCCAGCTGGCGCTCTACCGGCACGAGCTGGCGGGGGGCGGCTGCGCGCCGGGCGGCGCCTGGGCGGCGCGCGATCGGCGCGCCTTTGAGGCGGAGTTCGGCGGCGAGCGGGGCGGCGCGCCAGGCGGGGGTCAGGCGGCGTCAGGGGGCCAGTCGGGGTAGCGCGCCAGCCGGGGCTGAACCCGTCCATTGCTGCCCGGGCCTCGCCGAGGTCGACCGGACCGGCAGGCCCAACCCCCAAGGCGGCGCTGGGGTTCGACGCCGCTGCCGACGTCTGAGCGACCCTGCACCCTGGGGAACCGGTTCCGCCATGGGGCTCGACCCACGGCCGACTCCGCTGTCGCTGTTTCTTCACACCGCCACCAACGCCGCCGCCGTCACCACCTCCCCTGTCAACGCAGCCACCATCGCCACCACCGCCGTCACCGCCCGGGGGGACGCCCCTCCAGGGGGGTTGACGGCTTGCGTCCGGGGGAACTGGATCGAGGCGCGCCGCTGCAGGCACGTCTTCGAGTCTGCAAGTACCACATGGGCACACCTGGGAGGGGTTGTCCTCGTCGACGACGAGAGTTGCGCTGCGCAGCCATAGCTCGCGTGCAAACAACTTTTGGGGGAACCCGCCACTGAAGAGGACGTCGCCCCGCCAGGAGCGCGATCGCGGCACGGAATGGCTAGCTACCACGGGTCACAGGCACAACACGCCACAAGCACGCGCCTACACGCGCGCCCACAGCACTCCGCAAGCACGCGCCCACAACACGCCACCCACAGGCACGCGCCCACCACACCACCACAAGCCAAGCACGCGTCAACGGGTGTGGCCCCTCGCATCGAGCCTCTCAGCGGTCGGGTTCGAACACACGCGCGACGCTGCGGGGCGGCCGATCCCACGACCGAATGGCAGTGCACCAGGCCCTCGTCGCAAGTCGCCCTTGGAAGGTCCAGTGCCGCTCGCCGGTCGACCGCAGGTTCACCTTGAACCGGAAGCCGAAGAGGATCGACTCGAAGGGCGGGTCGACTGCGAACTTGAGCATGCGGAAAAAGTTTGCAGTGGGCGCGGGGGAGTCGAGGCCAAGCAGCACGGCCGCGGCCTTGGTCTGGTCCGGGAAGGGGTCTGGGCTGGCCGGGTTGTAGACGGGCATTGCATCGCGCCCGGCGGCGGCGGGGGAAGCGGGGTGGAGGTTGAGCAGCTGGACCGACAACGCGGGCGGGCCGGGCTCGGCTGCGTGGGGCTCGTCGGGCTCGTTGGGCTCGTCGAGCACGTTGGGGTCGACGGGCTTGTCGGGCTCATCGGGCTCGTCCTCCTCGGCCTCGGGCACATTGGGGTCGACGGTGCCACCTACTAGCTCGCCGTCCTCGGACTCGTCGGACTCGTCGGACTCGTCGGACTCGTTGGACTCGTCGGACTCGTCGGACTCGTCGGACTCGTCGGACTCGTCGGACTCGTCGGACTCGTCGGACTCGTCCTCTTCGGACTCGGACGCCTTGGGGTCGACGGTGCCATCTGCTAGCTCGTCGCCCACTGGGAGTGGGTGGGGCGGCTCGGCACTCGGCGGGGGCGACTCGGCGCTCGGCGGGGGCGGCTCGGCGCTGGGCGGGGGCGGCTCGGCCCTCGGCGGGGGCGGCTCGGCGCTCGGCTGGGGCGGCTCGGCGCCCGGCTGGGGCGGCTCGGCG
>Ga0105053_10008920_pt1 | contig 12889 bp, 9 predicted proteins | sample BON01_FD_78093 | JGI IMG/M metagenome (GOLD analysis project Ga0105053, IMG submission 78093) | Freshwater microbial communities from Lake Bonney liftoff mats and glacier meltwater in Antarctica - BON-01 | ecosystem: Environmental > Aquatic > Freshwater > Ice > Glacier meltwater | place: Lake...
AAGAAGAAGATGTGAGCAAACCACCGATATCTCAAATCTAAAATAGATTTGAGCGCATAGACCCTCAATCAAGGGTACTAAACTACTTTTTATAGTAATAAAAGCAATCATCATCATCACCATTTCAATTGAAACAGAAACAGAAACAGGTTTGTACCAGTCGCAATCGGAAGTGTGACCATTTGTGATATTTGTGACCAAAACGTGACCAAACTTGTTTTGCTAAAAAAACTATAAAAAAAACAGAGAAACAAACCTGGTCACAAATTCAAATTTGTGACAGTTTGTGACCGTCACAAATGTCACAAATTGGTCACACATTCGGTGTGACATTCTGAGAGTTCTGAGGGCCTATTTTTACAGTATGGAAAGATGGTGCTGTCAAGAATAATCTGGCTTGTTTCAAATTTTGTACTTGACAGAACCTGTTGGGTTGTCAAATTTTTCTTAGAACATGACCAAGGTCTTCGCAGACAGAACCTGTTGGGTTGTCAAATTTTTTTTCGAACATGACCAAGGTCTTCGCAATTAAGGATCAAAATGTGCAGAGCAAGCAAAAGACCAAGGCCCCCCACGGTCTTTTGATGTTTCACACTCGCTGCGGTCGATCTGCGACACTTCCACTCTGTGATGAGTCTGATGCCAAACACGTCTGCAAAAGATTTCGCATGAATGCCGAGAATGTGGCAGGCATGATTGTGCGGTGGGATGATGGGTATGCATTCGTTTTCACTCGCATTGAATTGTCATCCCTCAGTGGAGAAAGTGGGGTTTTCAAAAACTATTATCATCAACATGTGAGGTGCAGGTTCTGCCGACGCCCAGCCTGAGAATGTTCTAGCAACCATGAAATCCTTACTAGCCCGGGCATCTTTCGAACCGTCACGGTTATCCTTCACGGATTTTTCTAAAAGATGTAACGTCCCTTTTTGGCCTGAAATTTTCAAACAGCTCCGCCTCGTGGCAAGGTATTCAGTCTCTTTGGACCTACTTTCAATCATCTAACCCCACCCTCGATTCTGGACAACCCACAAAACCGTAGTCTTATTGCGCTTGAGAAAGTGTCCTTGTCAAATTGTTGGGTTGAATGTAAGCGACGTGCCACTCTGTCACTGGAAACAGTTTCTTCCGAGGACAAGATTGATTTCGCCAGCATTGCTGCGGAAAAACTTCAAGAAGTCAAAGTCGACATTTTTAGGCCGCAGGGAGGTATTCACAAACCAAATGGTTGGATACAACAATGTCATCGACTTTACTTGTTTTCCTGTGTCAGTTTAACGCAATCCTTGTTTTCCCAGCTTCTGTTTTTCCCGGGGAAAAACAAAAGCTAACTTAAAAAGTGATAAAAAAAATTAATTAACCAAAGCTAATTAAAAAAGCCTCGTACGGTGGTATAAATTTTTGGATCAATCTTTTTTCCCCGGAAAAAAAAGTTAATCAAAAAATTGTGCTACAAAACGGTCTGTGGTACGAATACTTTTCCAATTGAAAAACTTGGTCCTGGAGCTGACACCCAACCAACCAATCCCCCGTGTATGTTAGGAAAAAGATGATAAGCGTACCCCTTGTTTTAACAATCGAAAAATTCGCTGTCGAATTATTCGATTTAAATCGATGTTTGGCGAATTTTTCTCAAAACTCCAATTAGACACCGGCAAAAGACTGAAGATGACTTGGAACATCTACTCCTTTCATATGACATCTTGTGTCAGATGGGTTCCCTTTAGATACAGTGGAGAAGTGAAAACAGACAAGGTGCAACTTTATAAAATGATTCAGTGACGAGTCGGGGTGGACCTGAACCCTCAATTTTTGTTTTTTATTAACCCTCGATTTTGGATGATTTGTGCCTCGCTAATGTCATACTGGAATACTTCAGCAAACTGAGGTTTGGTACCAGTAAAATTCGAACTGAACTGAAATGTTTGGAGAACATACTTTCAAGTTTTTAGGAATCCCTCTTGCGGGCAAGGCTTTGAGAGCACAGGTTGTATAGTGTTCATTCAATTGCATTCATTTCCACTGTAGTAAGATCGCCAGATAATGCCTGCTATAGGTACAAAGAATTCAGAATATATTGAACAATATGTTCTCGTTACTCCTGTGGCTTAGTGAGCAAGGCGACATTCGTCGGAAAGTCGGAGCGCTGTGTTGGATCACTACCATGACACAAGAAGATGATGATGATTTAGCATATCATTCCATTCTTTCTATGTAACTTTTACAAAACTAATATTCATTGAAAATGAGTCAATTTTCAAAAAGCACCTTCTACTCGCATCAGCCGGGCTTGAACCGTCAACTTTTCGCATCAAAGCGGGGCACTGTGCCCCTTGGGCTATCAATGTTCAAAAATTCGAGGGCCTGTGACATGAATGCTTGTTATTTATTGGGACCTAGTGCGTCCCCACAGGCTGCCGTCGGACGTTCGCAGGTATAGTTCCCTTTCCGAGTGTTTGTTGTTTTGTCTTGTTTGGTGTAGATTAAGTAAAAAGTGCGAAAACCCAAGCCCTCGGCCACGCCCCAAGGTGTGGTTCCCATACCTCGTTTGCTATGATGGTACACGTCAGCGTGTACTCGACGTTTGTTGTGTCTAAATACGTATCACACAGCATATTGAGGTACTGACCTGTGTCCCCCTGTGCACCTGCCACCATGTTAGGTTTGCGTTTCAAACAAGACACTTGCATTGTTAGTCCACAGTCCGTTGTCTCCTACTTCAATTGTCACTATTTCTCACATGAAATAGTCACGCAGTTGCCCTTTTGTAATCACGAAAGATCTATAAAACAACATTTTAAAAATCGAGTGCGTGTCGACTACACTCACATACCACGATCCCTACGAACATGATCAAGGTCCACTGCGGGGCTGCGTCGTACCGGGCGCTTCCGGGCTTCCCTATTACTGCACACGACATGTGTGCATTCCTGATGTAATTGGCGCGCTAGCTGTGTGGTTACAAACCCCCAAAAAAAACAAAAAAAAGTAACCTTTCCTGATGTAATTGGTTCGCTAGATATTTGACAGCATAACAAAAAAAAATCATTGATTGACCGGTCGATTGGTCACGGTCGATATCGACTCGGACGATCGATTTGATTACACCCACGGAAGAATACGGTCGATATTGATGGTCGATTTGATTCCGCTTGTAAGACGATATCGTAGATATCGATGGTTGATAGGATCCATGGTAGAAAAAAATCGGTTGATATCGACCATCAATTTGGATTAATAAAAAACGGAATCGGTCGACGGTTATTATCGACCGTCGAAGTGGATATAGACTCCAAAAAACAGTTGTCATTGACCCTACTTGTCCATACTTCACAATACCAACATCCAAATGATTGACTCAGACACTCGCTTCTGTCCACCGTGACCTACTTCAAGCGCTCTTCACACAACAACACACGAGAAAGAAAGAAACACACACCAACAGAGACCACGATGGACACAGAGTCAATAGTTTTTTAGGAAGGACTTGATGGTGCGAAACAAATTCTTTCTTCACTAGTATTCAGTGAATACACGATTCTTTACCCCCCCCATATGTTTGTGTTTGCACGTAAACATATATATGTGTGTGTGTATATTCGAGAACATAGAGCTTCCAGCAAATCTAACTAGACTATTTCTTACCAAGTAATAAAAGCAACATCAATCAATCATGTGTAGGTGAGCGAACACATGAATGTGATTGAATATATGTATATATATATATATATATGTATTTATATGTATCTATATATTTATATATATACAAATATATATGTACGTGTTTATATATGTATGTGTGTGTATATATATATATATATATATATACATACATACATATATACAAGTGCGCCGACTCGACTTGAAACAGTGCGCACGGACTTAAAAAAGTGCACTGACTTGAAAAAGTGGGCCGACTTGAACTTGAAAAGAGTTCGCTAACTTGAACAAGTGCACCAACTTGGAAAAGTGCGCCAACTTCAAAAAGTGTGCTGACTTGAACTTGAAAGAAGTCAGTGGGGAAAACAAACATACTATAGGCCGGCTAAAGGTTAATTAATTAATTCATTAGTGAATCAATTAATTGTTTATTGATTAATTAATTCATTAATTAATTCATCAATTAATTAATTAAAAGAAAAAGATTCTGAACTGAGATTCGTGGAAAATAATTTTCTTAATGCATTAAAAGGACAGAGTACCCATGAGAAATTAGTCGAAAAATCCGGCCTGCGGCGCATTTTGTTTGATAAGTCTTGCCTGCAGCGCATTTTATTTCATGAAAAATCTGGCCTGCGGCGCATTCTTTTCATAAAAAAACCTCTTCTTAATCATTTGGGGATGCATTTCATTTCAAGTATCTTATTCTGTCTACCAATTCATTAGTAGTGAAAATGATTTGAACTCCAGTACGGAATGATCACAACGACACAATTTGTACCAAACAGTAATTACGAAAGTTTTAAATAACAAACCCTTTGTCAAATCAAACCTCTTGAGATACAGATCGCACAACACCATTTCAATCCCAAAACAATTTATTAGAAACAACGTACATGTAACATATTTGTCACAAATACTAGACTTATTTCTATTCTTTTTCGTTTGCACGCCGTTTCTTCGTGCCTCCTCCAAAACCTCTGGCACAGTAACGGTCCTGAGCCGAAGGTCCACTTTTTCCTGCTGCAGTCGAAGTCACGTTTAAGTCCTGTCTCCTGTCCATGATGATCACCCACTTCTTCGACACACCATATTCCTCCAACAATAACGTGTGCACAATCTCTTGCTTAATGTCTTTGTAATAAAAAAGCAATGTCCCTGTGGGCGCCTCCAACAATGTCATTTTAAAAACAGTGTCCCTCTCAAAGGTATTTATGTGTGGGGTGTCAACTCAAAAGTGACCAAGCAATCAAATCACCATGTTTGAAAGGACTCGTCAGAGCGCGTGGTTCGATGCTGTGACGACACCGTTGACAAGAAGCGAGTGAATTCTTGTGTACTAAAACACCTCTTTTTGGAGAGATTTGAGCAACCAAAAATAAATCCAGGAAATGCTCTCTCCGACGCGCTACTAATGTAATGTTTTCAAAATTTCGCGGCTGACGCCACAAAAAAAAACCGCGCTCCGCGCAGTTTTTTGAAACCATGCTTCGCGCGGTTTTAATTCATTCATTAATTCGAATTAATTCGGGTCCAAACATTCTGAGAAGTTGTTTTTTTCACTGAAAGAAGTGCTCCAACTTCAAAAAGTGCCCCAACTTCAAAAAGTGACCAGATGATGATGATTGCTTTTTATTACTTTCAAAAGTAGTTTAGTACCCTTGTTGGAGGGTCGATATTCAAAAAGTGCGCCAACTTGTAATCATGTTTTAATTTTCATGTATCTCCACCCAATCAAAGGGTCTTCAGTCAAATCGTCGGGCGAGTCGTACTGTGCGCACTCCTCCTCGTCGGACTCTTCCACACGATCCTCGTCGAGGTCGTAATTGATCATGGGAGTCATCTGCACGTCTAACACGTGTTAGACACAAAACCATCCAGACAGACACACGAACAATATAGAGAGAAAGAGACAAAGCGTGTGAGACATACACAGATACACACTATGTCAGGGGGAAAGAGCGAAAACAAGAGTACCTGCATAGTGCTCAAGATTGAAGTAGCTTCAAACATCTCAGAATTGCGCGGTACATCCTCTTCATTGTCTTTGTCTGCGTAGACACCAGCTCTGAACCCCAGGAAGTGGCAGGGTATCCAGTGTCCTAGACACCCATCCACCAAGAAGTCAATGGTCCCATTGGTGGTGAGCAATGGTCTCACCACATCAAAATATCAGCACCAATGCACTGATTCATCAACCATTCGATTGCTCATGGTCGATATTGACAGTTGATTTAATTACACCCACTGAAGAATATATCAATTCAATTCCATCTAGTCCCACGGAGATTTGTTATGGTCCATCGTTGATCATCGATAAATAATCGAGATTTAATTTGTGGTTGATTCTATTGACAACACCTGAAGCTGTGCAAACCAGCAATCATATATTGGACATCAATCCTCATGCGTGAAAGCTTGCACGAGTGCAGAGGCTGAAAACTTTGACAAGGCACAAAAAAAGAATGACTGTGATACAAAAAGGAATGTGTCACATCTGGTGTGGCGCTCAAGGAAGCGACCCTCTCCTACCATTCACTGAACAAGTCTTCAACTTGCTGATTGGCATGCCAGCGAAGGGTGCGAAGCGCACTGCAGCAGCATCAGCAGAGGAGTGAATGAGTACAAATGGGGGGAAAGACAAGAGGACAATCTGGTAGCGTCTGGCCATGCACGAGGTGGAGCTGGAGGCTGCGCGCCGACTGTGCGCGTCAAGCTCGAGAAGGAGGCACACTCTTGCGAGGTCGTGCAGGACAAGATCCACAAACAGCGCAGCTGTGTGACCAGCTCGCACAGGTGGTGGAAGCCGTCAAATGCCCAGTCTACATGGAACAACCAGCTGCAATGTCACTTTTGTGTGGGCACTGCTACTGCTGCCAGGAGGAGTGTGGGTCAGCAGGCTGCGTGCGCTGCCTGACATGCAACCAACCAGTCGAGAGCAGGACCCGTTTGTTTGGAGCCGTGCAGGCACTCGTGTATATCCTGGCAACAGCGTGCGTGGAGGCCAGCAGCATCTTTGCACCAGCTGCGGTGCCAATGAATGCCAGTTCATCTGGGCAGCACGAGCAAATCACCTTTCTCGAACAGCAATTTGGGCTCTCAAAGGCTGAGCACGCCAAGGAGAGTGAGGCGCTTGTTGCAGTGGAGAAGGAGCTGAATACGTTAAAGGAGAAGCTGAGTACAGAGCGAGAGAGTATTGGGGAAACGAGACAGCAGCTGGCAGACGCAGAAGTGGCAAGTGTAGAGCACGCCAAAGAGAGTGTGGCCTCCTCAAACACACCCTAGATGACTCAGACACCAGCCCCCTTGGCCTCAACGTACAACACGAACTGAAACGACAACTAAGCAGGGACAAAGACAGAAAGCACAGATCATATGCCTGGAAGGTGTTACGAGCAGCCAAAGAAGTATTCCAAGCCACCAAATACCAAGGGGACACGGCCCTAACCATCCCACCCTTCTTCAAAAATGCTTGGAGAGGAAACAAAAGAATTTGAGGAAAAAGGATCCCAATCCCACAACCAATGGTGATAAACTGGGCGGGCCTGAATGACGGGGAAAAACAACAACTGATGCCCACCCTATCAACAACAGAAACCTGGATCCTCCTCAACCACCCGCTAGGGGAAAGCAACAAACCCCTGCCCCCCTTCCGGGAGGCGAAGTTGGTGGCAAGGGCGGAAGGGGAAAACACTAGATATAAGGGCTGGTAGCTGGAGGGAAAAGACAAACTAGCCACACAATCATGACGAGGGAAGTGTGGATGAGCACGAAAGGCAGGATCCCAGAGGCCACACGCATTACTATCTAGGAGGCCATAGAAGCAGAGAACTCGAAAGGTACCTCTTCCTTTGGAACAGAAGACCTCGAGAAAATACACAGATGAGGCACAGAGGCAGGTCTATTAGGCATCTTCTCCTTCCCAGGGGCAGTCTACGCCACTGATGGTTCAAACAACCAGGGTGTCATGGAGGCTGGCTTCTTTAGACTGAACGAAAACAGATGAGGATGCTGTCAACTCGGAAGAGGAGAGGAAGGTAACTCCTCAAACCAAGCGGAACTGGTAGCAGCATGCCTAGCATTGGAAGACACCAAGGAAAGTAAGGACAGGAAACCGATGATCTTCTGTCAGACTCAGTGTGCCTCCAAACCTCCTTTCAAAATGATGGATACAGGAAGGCAAATCCCCCTCCATGTAGGGAAACCCGGACGCGGATGTCATGCGAGACACTGTACAACTCTTACGCGAACGTATAGAACAAGGTCTACTAACCATCTTCATCAAAATAAAGGCCCACCGAGGGGACCCCTTAAACGAACTTGCGGATAGATGGGCAGACAAAGGGAGACACAGCGAAAACATCAGATGGTTCCTTCCCACCAATAGACCCATATTCTTCTGGACTTAAAATAGGACGACACACCAAAGCCCCTTCAACCCGACGGTCAAAAAAAGAATTGGCCTCCAGGTAGCACGGAAACAACTGCAAACTCAAACAGGATCAACGTGGAACTTTCTAACCAGGGAGGACAACTCAAGAGACCTGCTAGGCAGATTCCATAAGGATAAGAGTGTATGGATATGTGCAAGGCATAGGGTTGACCAATGTATTTCATACCAATTCCCATGCGCCCCTCAACTAGAGATGTGGGGTATACTCAACGAGGTCAAATGCAGACTATGTGAAAAGTATTGTCGAGAGTGTGGCCCGGGGGCACATACAATGCTGTTGCCCAGCCTTACCACGCCCACGGATCGCCATACATCACGGTATGATGATAATTGCTTTTATTACTTTTAAAAGTAGTTTAGTACCCTTGTTTGAGGGACCATGTAGTTCAAATCCATGGGAATTTGAGTTCTCTGGGTTTAGACGGAATCGAACCGACGACCTAGGGATGAACAGTCCCTGCTCTGACCAACTGAGTCACGCTTGCACGTTATGGAGGGAACTGATGTTATCCGTATGGAAATCTTCTACTGAACTAAACGATAGAATGGAGCCCAGATGACACTTCCCCTCATTCTTAAGCCCGGAAGCACACGCAGAGTGGGGACTCTACAAGATCCTAGAATACATGGGATTACACGTGATCCTACCACTAGGCCCGGCGAGGGACAAAACAGAACTAAACTCAAAAATGATAGAAGAATACCACCTAGCTGACAACATTGACTTCGAAGAGGGAGACCTAGAAACCTTCATCTCCTGCAGACCAGACGGGCTAACTTTCGACAAAGAAAAAAATCATGTGTTTTCCTAGAATACACCAGAGCAATGAACACCAATGAGGACTGGGCCACGCAGAAGGAGCAGGAGAAAGACGACAGATATAGCTAACACTTAGGCTTCATCAACCACCTCAGCAGGCAAGAAAAGAACGGCTGGAAAGCCACACAAATCAACTTTACAACAGGGGTACGAGGCTCCCTGCATACAAATCAATTTTCAATCAGACTGGAAGCACTCGGAGTGAAGAACAAGAGCATGAGGGAAGCATCCGGAACAGGACAGTCCAAAAAACTCTCTCCATGTCGGATATGATCCTCAAGTTCTTTTTCATTGCACTAAACTCCAAGATCGAGTTGACACTCCAATCCCTACCCACAGAAATCACCAACCAGAGCATGGAAAAATACAATCTACACCTCCAAGCTACAGGGCCACCATAAGACCACATAGCACATTGATAAGGAAGAGCGTCCACACTGTATCCATTCGGAGAATGGCCATACTTCATTTTACATTCCCATTTTAGATTAGTCGAATGGGAATCACATGCACTCTCACATAAATACAACGCCAAGAGGTAGTACGAGAAACCAACACTAGTACTAACTTACGTCCAAACTAAAGAGGAAACAAACAAGGTACAGAGACCTACATAGTCCAACATAGTTAAAGCGCCACGTCCTCAACCCACCAGCCACCCTCAAAAATATACCAACAGGTAACAAAAAAGATATGATGATTATTCACAACGACGATCCCCGATGCCCCCCAAAGTAGAAAGCAAATAGCTAGTTAAATATAAACAACTCCTACTCAAAAAGCGTTGAAAATACGGATTTCATACTTCGCAATCGCAGTATACACAGAAACACGAGCAATTGCAAAACTGAAACACCATTCAATCCCACATAAGGGATGTAGCAGAGGGCCCAAATTTAGGTACCTATAGTGACAGGGTGCATCAGGGCTTTGTTTGTTATTAATAAACAACTTTCCTTTAAGTGCACGGTCCTGGTTATCCAGCACCACTGCAGCCAGACATTTAGCACCTACCTTGGTGAGTTAGAGGGGAGCAGCCCCGTAAGGAGGGGGTGCGAGGCGTAGTCCCGCGAATTTTTTTTGATGATTTTTTGTTTATTTTTGAAAAAAAAACACTGAATTCTTGGAAATACAGAATTTCAAAAAAAACAGGTCCGTATGTGACTGGGATGACAGGTTACTTGAGGCCGTCTCGTCGAGAGGTAAAGAATGATGTATCGTAGTACCTCCAAAGTATTGTCATGGACCTGTTCGCAGTTTGTGAGGAAAAACTGGATAACCAGGACCGTGCACTTAGCCCACATAAGCTGTGATGGCATGAATTCCAAGCAAAACACAGTCCTCACACAACTGCTATCAATGCGGTACGGGCGTTAGAGGATGAGCTGACATTACACAGAGAGACAACGACACTGATCCAAAGATGGCTGGCAGATATGCGCCACGATCTTTTACTTGTAGATGAAGACACGACAATCATAAACCTGAATATCAGAGATTACAGTGACATCAGCAACTTTGGGAACTTCAGGATCAGAAGGACAAGCCAGTTGAAACCGCTGTTTGAAGTATACTGCGCGAGCAAGGGTCTGGGCAGGACTCAGCTTCATTGTCTGTTTAATGGTATTTGCCTGCAGGACACTCAGACACTGGAGGAATTGGGGATGGAAGATGACAACAACATAGATACTATGACATTGCAGTAAAACTGAAACAGCAAGGCCATTAGGAAACATTGGTGGTTGGGGGGCGGTTACGTCGACAGCATTGGGCTGGAAGTGTCACAGGACAGGAACAAACGACGCATCAGCGACACTGGCTTAACTCCCGAGGAGTCAGACAAGGTTGGTTTGCGCATTTTCAAGCACCTGTGTCTCAACAGTATGCTAGATACTGCGGGGCTTGTCTTGGGAGGCCTCAGTCACTGGCAGGTGCTCGATGGGCAATTATGCGCAGCGCTCATGAATTACATCAATGTGCATCCGCTGCACCAAGAACACAAAGCTAAGACGAAAGTTGAACTTTCGCAGTCTCAATGTGCGCAGCTAGTGGGGAGCGACCAGTTCCACCGCCTCTTGAGCCTCTTTCATTCCTTTGCGGCTGTGCCAGGAGCAGGAGATGTGGGATCTACGTGCGTTGGGGGAGTGAAGGGGGGTGAGGTGTAAATGCGATTGGGGGAGGGTTAGATACGAGAGAGACAAAGAGAGAAGAGAAAGAGAGAGAAAGATATTTGGGGGAGGGGTAGATACGATTACTATTTTGAGTGATTCTGTCTTATCAAAGACAGCCATCTTCCCTGAGAAAAGGGAAGGAAACATGCACAGTTCAAATGAATCTGCACGGGTTTGGTTGCTCCGCAAGACCAACGTCTAGGTGAGAGAGATAGAAAATTTTATCACAAGACAACCACCAATAGGGGAAAAAGATGATTGTGATAGTGAAAACTCCTCTAGGTGAACTTGGGAGGTGCATCGCATGATGGGAAGACACAGCAACGACACTGCGAATGATCGTTTGGTACAAACGTGCTTGTATTAGGCAAACAACACGACAACTTTCTCTTGGTGTCCGGACACGGAAAATTAGTAGAAAACTTTTAAGACCTCACTTGCAAGCGTGGCTCAGTTGGGCAGAGCGAGGGACTCTCGATCCCTAGGTCGTCAGTTCGATTCTGTCTAAAACCTGAGATCTCAAATTTCCATGGATTTGAACTACATAGACCCTCAAACAAAGGTACTAAACTACCGTTGAAAGTAAAAAAAGCAATTATCATCATCAGTTACGACTCAAATGTCTTGTCCCTACAAGACCTCTTCACGTCACGTCCTTAAAAGACCCCTTTCTATTCTATTATTGTGTCCCAAATAAATATTGAATAGGCACTCTCTTTCAATTCAATGCCAAAATCTCTCCATCTTCTCGACTCTTAGTCTCTGCTCTTGCAGTTTACGCTACCGAGTTTAGGCCAATGTTTCCCTGGTGATGAGCCCATGCGACCACTGTGTTTGCTTTGGATTGCTATTCCCATTGGACAATGACCTTGAACGTACGTTTATTTTACCGTACAGGACATTCTCTTCTGCTGACGCTTCATACCTATTGATTCCTATAAACATACCTCTCCACGTTGGCCTGAAGCCAAGCATTTACGGTGGTGACGCACTCCTATGGACGGAGTGTACGCAGCCGGGAGACTGTCTTTCAAATAGTTCCTTTCAGCAAATGTAAGTACGCACTGCTGCAGAACGTTCTTTGTCGGGATCGCCTATGCATCTGTTATTTGTAGATGCACCAAATTGTGCAGTTTCTATGGACGAGATTTTTCATGCAGGACTGGAGCCTTTCCGCGCTTTTGTTTGTTCGTACCCTATGGACGGGATATTGCGAGCTTCTGGATAGTGCTGTGGCCCTATGGACGGGATACTGAGTGACACATTGAGAGCTCTTATGGATCAAATTCAATTGTGTTGTAAGAAGCTGCGCAGCTCACAACACCACCCGTGTTTTCGAGCAATGATTAATCTTCAACCCCGCATTCGCCGTCCGCAATGCTACAGCTCACGTGAGACTACAGTGCTGCCGTTTTTTGACGACTCCAACACGGTTTGACCTTTGGGAGACTCCTGTCACAACCTTCACATTTTCTCTGGTGGTTTGTTTTTGTTACGTCCCTACTGTCCTCTCTAGATACGGTTTGTTACGCGAGCGTATTGTTTTCTGTTTCCATGTAATATCTTCTTTTGTGTGTATTAATTTGATCTTTGAATGGACCATAACTCATTGATTTCCTTTTCTGTGGGAAATCTTCTTCTGCATGTGTTCATTTGAAAAAAAATCTTCCTCATCAGTAGACAGTCCGCTTCAACGAGCCTAGCATCTATTTCGATTTCCAGTTTCGCGAGGAAGACACGGAAAGTTAATAAATAACTTCAGTCACAAATCAGACGTCACGTCTC
>Ga0105053_10008924_pt1 | contig 12884 bp, 14 predicted proteins | sample BON01_FD_78093 | JGI IMG/M metagenome (GOLD analysis project Ga0105053, IMG submission 78093) | Freshwater microbial communities from Lake Bonney liftoff mats and glacier meltwater in Antarctica - BON-01 | ecosystem: Environmental > Aquatic > Freshwater > Ice > Glacier meltwater | place: Lake...
ATTTCAGCGTGTTGATTACTACACCGCTGGATCATATTCAACAAAATCTGTTGAGAAAAGAGACCTGCCAAAACACGGCCAAACCTGCGGACATCGTTTTGCAGACGTGATTTGAAGAATACCAAACCCCACCTGAAACTACATATATGTTGAACTGTATTTTTCTGATGATACTTAATTTACATAGCCAATTTACTAGCGAGCTGACCGTGGCTTTTGAGAATTAAAGGGCCGCAAGAAGCAAGAAGTTGTCGGCAGGCGTCCATTCCATTCTCAATAGTTCGATCGCTACTAAATTTACTATGTAAGATAGTAACCATAAAGCTGAATTTTGAGAATGTTTTCCAGATTGTCGGCATGCAGCCCTCTATCAAACAAGACTGCCTGCTTGATTGGGACACGATAAAGTCCACTATTACTGAGAACATAGCTCAGTTTCCGCAAGCGCAAGGAGGAGAAGAAAATGAAGTAAAAATGTAGGAGAGGGAGGGGGGGTTGGGAGGGAGTGGGGGAGCGGAAATTCTTTTCCACATTTGCAAAATCGTTCCGAGAATCCCAAAGCGCACGAGGTGCACTTGCTTGTGCAGCTTTTCAGCACGCTTGCGAGTGAGCGTCCTGCTCCTTGATTTAACGACGACCACAACTGCTCGGAAGCACTTGAAGATGCCGTCTCTTTTCGTCGACGTTCCATTGCTCGGCTGGTCATGTCGGTGATTCGGAACAAACAGCATGCAACTGACGGGGTGCGAAGAGGAAGGATCCAGCTCGAACCGTCCGGAATGGCCTTTGTTTGACATTACGTGGCACCCCAGTGACAAAACCCACACTTTATTTGTGCGACAACAAAGTGCTGCTGAAATATGTAAAAACATGGGTATGTGAAGGCGGGAAAGCGACGTCAGTAGGAGCGCCAGACTCAGACGTTTAATTGCAAGTAATCAAAGAGCTTCGAAAAAGAAAAACAGCAGGAGCAGCGACGTTTCTGGTCAATGTGAAAGCGCATCGAGGAGAACCTGCAAATGTAGACTCTGTGAAGCCGACATCCAAGCAGACAAGGCTATTTCAAGCAAAGATTTTCCCACGGCATGGCGCGACACTGCGGCGACAGGACAAATCGAGCAGTCTTCATATAGCAAGACTTTGCTGGAAAGGAGGTACAGTGAGCTATGAAGATCGAAAGTCGACGTGGAAGAGAGGGGTGCGGAAGGCAGTTAGACGAAGATCATTAGAAGAGGAGGTGTGCAAGCACTGGGATCGTGTGACAGGAGCTTGGAAAGAAATCAGCAAACGAAGACGACGAGTCGATAAGAGCTATGACCAAGGTATGGTAACGGCTCTACCGTATGCTACATGGATTGATGAAGAGATATTCAAAAAGACTTGTATCAAGGAGAAGAAAAAAAGAGGAGGCATCCATCAGCCTTTCTACGGCACATGGGTAGCGGACTGCATGCTGAAACAGGATGCTGGAAAGGTTATGCTGAGAAAGTATTTGAGTGACAAAAAATTTCCATGGAAGCGAAGGAGACGTTTGGGGATGGTGGTGGTAGGAATTGTGCCAACATCCATTTTCCTAACTAAAATAGGCAAGATGAAATCAGCATGGTATCGGCTGTGCAGAACAGCACGAGAGGCCCAAGGTGAGAGCACAGACGGCCTGGCGGCTGAAACACACGGTCACATCAACAGTGCAGGCTGCGACGGGATGGCAACGACAGCCCTTCACTCCATCTGGAGGCACCTGTATGATAGCATGCATGCTGCACAAAAGCCAAAAAGCAAGCTTAGCTTTGTCACGCTTGACAAACAAAGTTACATGACCACGCTGTGGCGGCGACAAGAGTCACTGTTTCTAAGAATCTGCAGCAAGGAAGATCTGGCGGAGAAGGCACAGGATATAGAGGTGACAATATCAGTCAAAAAAAGTCAAGAGGCACGGTACAACCTCGATCTAGGGTCTTTTTTCGTAACTTATTTCTGGGGAAGGCGACCGGATGGTGTCACAATCAATAAAGATATGCTGATTGTATGCATTTTAGAATTTAAGCGGTCGACAGACAGGGACGAGGGGTTCCTAGAGGTGAAATAAGCAGAAGCAAATGAGCAGCACGAAAGCATCATCTGTGCGCTCAAAGCTGCTGCTCCGAAGTGGGAATTTGAGCAAATCAACTTTGTGGTGGGTAACCGCGGATCGGTTGTTGAAAGCGACTTCCACACCAAGCTCAAAAAGCTTGATGTACAAGAAGGAAAAAAAGACAAGCTTTTTGCCGATCATGGCATGTGACACAAGTATACGAAGCGCACGATTGGGCGAGTCTGTCCTTCCACCAGTAGGTGCACCTCTTACAGGGCCAAACACAGAAGGATCGAGGGAGAACATTGGGCACAATGGGCACTTGTAAGAAATTGTAAAGAGGAGCACACGCTCACAGAGCGTCAAAGCTGGGTCCCGTCAAACGATTGTAGACTCAGGGTGGTAAACTGGGAATCACAATCCAAGACCCCTCCAGAGTCTGGAAGACGGACACATTTGAAGTACTAAAAGCAACATCAATCAAATTGGATGTCAATGAGAGATAATGTTGTTTATTGGAAAACCAAAAGGAAGATCAAGGATGATCTCCAATGTCAATTGTATGTATGGTATTCTGTCACGTGTCTAAAAACTTGTCACGTCACTGATTGTTTTATGTCACTATGAACATCCATTTCTGTTTTAAACTTTCATATTGTAGGTGACGTCGTAACGGTTTTGCTTTGAATTGTTGATATTTATCACGTTTGAATCACACATTTTTGTTCGCACATTTAGAGGCACACACACACAAGCACACATGTATGATCAGCACACAAGAGGAATGGCAACAACCAGGCACAGGAGCCTGATGGGGAGGGGTGGAAGAAAGGGTTTTGTTAGAGACAAAGGCCTAGCACATACATATTGGCGAGGCTAATGAAAATATGTGTGATGCGCTGCTCAAGTCGCTCATGAGCCCATGACACACATTGTGATGAGCCTCGCCAATATGTGTAATGAGCTGCTGATGCGTCATGAGCTGCTCAACGACGTCGCCAATAGCCTCGGCAAGATAGTTGGAAAGGGTAAGACAGATTATTGTTATAACATGATCGACTTATCATTTGGGATGGTGAAGAGGCCAATTGAGGTAATCAAGATGGTGTGGGCTGTTGTACATATATATATGATTGTGCATATATATAGTTATACGTAAAATGTATGTGTGTGTGTGTGTGTGTGTGTGCGTGTGTGCGTGCGTGCGTGCGTGGGTGCGTGTGTGTGTGTGTGTGTGTGTGTGCGTGTGTGCGCGTGTGTGCGTGTGTGTGCGTGTGTGTTCGTGTGTATATGTATATGCATATATATATATATATATATATACGTGTGTGTTTGTGTGTGTGTGCTTGTGTGTGTGTGTGTGCGTGTTGTGGGCGCCAGCGTCAGCGTGAGTGTGTGTGTACGCATATTCACGTTAGTGTGTTTGTGGTCTGGCAAGCCCTCGTCTAGACAGTGAAGAAAACAACTTCTCAGAATCTTTGGCCCCAAATAAATTCGAATCAATGAATTAATTAGAACCGCACGAAGCGCGGTTTCAAAAAAATTCGCGGAGCGCGGTTTTTCTATTTTGCAGCGTCAGCCGCTAAATTTTGAAAACGTGACATCCGTAGCACGTTGGAGAGAGCATTTCTGTTTTTTTTTTACGATTTTTTGATTGCTGAACTCCCTCCACAGAAGTGTTTTAGTACACAAGAATTCACTCGCTTCTTGTCAATGGTATCGTCACAGCATCAAGTCACGCACTCTGACATGTCCTTTCAAACAAAAAAATCTGAGTGCTTGGTCACTATTGAGTTGACACCGCACACATACATATCTTTGAGGGAGACTCTGTTTTATCCAAGTTGTTTGCTCCCCACTGTCACGGTCACACCGAGTGATTCAAAATATTTGAACAAAAGCGCTTCTCTTAAACACTTCTCTTGAATCATTTTCACCATCAATGAATTGGTAGACAGAATGAAAAACTTCAAATCAAATGCATCCCAGGACGATTAAGAAGAGGAATTATATGAAAAACAGATTTTTAATCCAACAAAATACGCCGCAGGCCGGATTTTTCGACTAAGTCCTGATGGGTACTCTGTCCTATTGATATAGTAAAAAATTTCTTTTCCACAAATCACATCTCAGAATCTGTTTCTTTTAATTAATTTATTAATGAATTAATGAATCACTTATGAATTAATTAACCTTTGGCCGGCCTATGGTACGTTCGTTTCCCCCAACATGATTTTGCGAAATATCCCGTAAATTCATTCATGTATATCATAGCTCAAGCATTTTTAAATGACCACACAACTCTCTTTCCTACTCTCTCACTCCCTCTCTCTCCCATCCCTCTCTCCCAGCCTCCCATCCACAGTCATCATGCAACATGCTCAAGACATTGGGGCACGCATTGTCTTTCAACACGACTCTCTCTCTTTCTTCACCACCCTCCTTCTTTACTTAGACCCAATGTCCCCTCTCCTTCTCCACCCCCTCCTAGTCCTCTCCCTTTATCTCGTCCTCTTGGGTTAGAGGGGTTGCGTGCATCCAGGATGTAGGTTGTGCGCATCCGGGATTCGCCCCATACCTTGCGCACATCCGTTGCCCAAAAGTCCGTTGCGTGCATCCGTCACAATGGCCTTCCTGGTTGCGCACATCGTTGCCCAAAAAGACCCTTGCGTGCATCCGTTTCAGAAATGACACCTGCATGCATCCGTTTTCAAGTCATCAAAAACCAACATTTGGATCCGAACATCCGAAACTTTACGCCGGTAGCAGAATCAATTTTTCACAATTCCAAACGTGAGTTCAAGAACGGCCATATCTCCAGATTTTGCTCCGTTTTTCAAGTAATCCAAGTAATTTCGTCGGGAAAGTTTTCCTCTGCGGAAGAAGTTGACCTCAGCTTCAACTCAGAAACGAAGGAACATTCCCAGAGTTCGAATCCTTCTTTTTGGAAAAGAGACCATGAAAACGTTTTTCTACAAATGTTCTAAGTCGGGGAGAAATGAATCCACTCCACAAACACAAAATAATGTCAGTTGGATATCAAGTAAAGCAGAACTTGAAATCTCATTCATACAAACTCGTTTAGAAATGTGAGTCTGGGAAAGTGGTCCGAAAATTGATCCTGCTACCGGCGTTAGTTTTTGCTACCGAGTTTTTACAACAACCATAGAGTTCCATTTTCCAACCCTTGTCTATGAGGAGGTATACAATCGACCGGAACCATTCCTCATGCAACCTGAACCCTAACGGTGTTGGCGGTCAGGGCCATCCTCTGTTGTAAAAATTCAGTAGTCAAAACCAAAGTTCGGATCCAAATGATGTTTTTTGATGACTTGAAAACGGATGCATGCGAGGGTCATTTCTGAAACGGATGCACGCAAGGGTCTTTTTGGGCACCAATGTGCGCAACCAGAAAGGCCATTGTGACGGATGCACGCAACGGACTTTTGGGCAACGGATGTGCGCAAGGTATGGGGCAAATCCCAGATGTGCGCAACATAAATCCCGGATGCACGCAACCCCTTTAATCGTCCTCTTGCTCCTTCCCTAACAGACCCCGCAATTACATGTACGCCTGAAAATCTTACCCTGACATGAGTCTCTAGTTCTGGGCAGGTCCAATGATCGTTTGGTATCAACAGGAGCCAGATGTGACATGTCGTGAAATAATAGGTTCGCTCTATTTGTCACTCTGGATATGTGATCCTTTATTGTTCAAGACTAAAATATGTGTATCTTCAATACCAAAAGAGAAGAGAATGAGAAGCATTCCAGGCAACATTTTTAGACGTGGTAATGACAATGTCGCTCAAAGCAGAAAAAACGAATTCATAAAAAAAAAACCGCGTTTACACTTTCTTACGACTGTAAAACTCCGCTGGAGTTTTGGTGCTTCTGATTTTCCTCGCTAGCTTCCCCAACTATGTCACCAACCCTTCATTCAAACCAGATAGACCCCACTTCCTTCGCCTGCACTAAGGGGATCGGTCAACATTAGCCCGGTGTGGTTCTGCACATCATCAGCATCAGCTTTTGTGTTATAAGTTTGCCTCCAAAGACAATGAAGCCACATTGACTTGTAAACCATGAACTGAACAATAAATTTGACGACAACCTTGCCTACCTCAAATTTGGGTGTGGCATTCCACTCGGTTATTTGTGCCACATGCCACCCGTCTGAGTCTTTCAACTTTTTCCGAGGGGGGCCAATCTCTCTTTCGGACTCTTTGTCAAGAATGCAACTGCTGTAAAGCCACAATCGCTAGGGGCTACAATACTGAATAATGAGCGACAGATGATTCAGTGACAGGGTCGGGGCTGCTGGCTAGCCACACTTTCATGCAGTATTAACACTCCTCGAGGTGTGTTACTTTGCTTTATAAACCAATACTGGATAGTCCTGGGTCCGAGGTTGCCTTGGAGTCGCAAAGAGTACGTGTGAAGAAGCGTGGAATCTCATGGAATCCAACTAAAAACGCATTTCTTTGCATTCGATTTTGCTGGAATTGTCAAGTAGTAATCCAGGTACGTTTCTAGATGCGGCAAACATGCGGCCAGCGCTCGAGTATGGCTGCGGAAAACAAGCGCCGAGCACCTGGAAAGGATTTCACTGTGCGAATTATTTTTCAGTCCTCACTTTCAAAATGTAAAGACGACTACTCAAAATGTGGAGAAGACTATGATCTGTGGCAGTGTGCCCAACTTTGTGGTTTGCAAATACAATGTCACTGCGCACTGGTTACTCCCAACCAAAAAATGCTGATTTCCACTTTTTTTCCTCGCTAGCTGCAACGGACCCTGTAAGTTGTGAAAGAAACTGAGTGATGTCTGAGCACTCCTGCCTATTCTTGGACAAAAAAGCAAAAAAACAAACATTGTGAAAACGAAACATGTCTTCCGACTTGTTGGGCAAAATACCGCAACGGCAAAGCATACGCACAGATTCAAGTTGTAGGGTTTTAGGTTGGGATGTAATCCACGAACATTAAAAAGAGGTATCAATTGTTTGGAGAAGGTGTATTACACAAAAAATAAGATTCTTAAAACCAACGCGAACTAACAAGGGTAAGTTCTATGTAATTGTTCTAGCTCAGGGCGTGTGGGCCATCTAGCTCGGCTACTCGTGTGAGACCACAAAAATTGGGGGTTGTGATACAAAGTACATGTCTGAGCCCTGGTGTGGGAGAATAGACTTTTTTAAAACCTGGAGTGGGAGACTTCTTTTTGAAACCTGGGAAACCTGACAACAGGAAGAGGATGGTGCATACTAAGTGACAGGAGATTCACAGGGTCCGGGCTGCTGGCCACTCTTGGTGCTACAAAAACTGATGCTGGTGCTCAGTTGTACAGCAGCACTGAATATTGCAGCAAGCAAGTGTAACAGTTGTGCTCTTGACAAAGTCTGAGCGACAGGAAATTGACAGGGTCCGGGTTGCTGGCCACACTTTCACGCAGTGACAAAACCCCTCGAGGTGTGTTGCTTTGTTTTGTTAAACTGATACTGGAGAGTCACGGGCCCAGGGCTTTCTAGAGAGCCAGCCAAAGTGACGACGAACAGCTTTGCCCTGCCCCCCTTAGGGAACCTGAGGAGACCCAACCCTCTCGCATAACCTCGAGTACGTCGCTAGCTGCACTAAGCCCCTCCTCTCCCTCTTACAATGGACCCAGCAACTACCCCCTTAACAAATAGGGACATTTGCGTGTTGCCTTGTTTCATTGTACAGACACTGATAAAACTTATCTTTAAATAGGCCTGGGTTGCTGCGAGGCTCTCAGGACAATATGCGAATTACTCAATTGAGACACCTGTGGTTACCAGATCTACGCCCTCAACAACTAGTGACGTGCGACTGTCGATAGCTTTATCGGCGCACCCCTCTTACTCTTCAAACGGACCCACTTCTGTGTCACACGCTGCGCTCACCTCCTTGTGACCGTGATTGCCGTTTTCCTCCGTAATCCTTTTCATTGTGTGTGTGTTGCTTTGTGCTATTAAAGCTAAGGATATGAAAGATTGGGCCTCTGTTCATCGATGATTTCAGTTCCGACCTAGATTGAGCCCATGGGCCCCGTCCATTCGCCTCACCGCCTGGGTCAGTTGTCCGCAACTTCCTGAACATCTCTGTAATTCTGCATGCCTAGGGGTTTCAAGACAGATACGTTTCAGGTTATTTTGCGACGATTAGAATAGGATTACAAAAAACACATAATTCGATTTGATTTGGTCGAAGAGATCTCCTCCAACATACCTATTCTGTTGGCAAAGAGCTTTCATTTAAATGCAAAGACACATGCGATTTTAAACCTGGTTCCAAAATGGAACGACCCACGACTGAGAAAAGCGATTTTAAACCTGATGATGATGGTGTAGTCTTGTCGGGGCAGTCGGGGACAAAAGTAGCAAAAGAAGGAGTCGATTTGACGTGTAAATTGCCATTTTCAGATTTTTTTTCATCTCGCCTCGTCTTTTGCAAATTGATAATTTGACTTTCGCAAATCTTCATTCTGCTCCCTTGGTGCAAATGGATCAAAGCATTGCAAGGGAATCGATCTATCAGAAATCGGAACAAAACTAGCGAACAATTTCCCCGTCGAAGTGTCTTGTTTGAAGCGTTATTTGGCAGGCAAATATCTTTTGGTCGCAGAACTCTTTCAAGGCTTCAATACAATTTTTTGAGATCTTCATTTTACTTCACGCATTCAACTGCATTGAAGCACGACACGGCGTACCCTAAAAATTGGACGATATCTGGAGTTCATTTTTACGGATGATCTTTTCACATTGCCAGCCCGAAACACTCAAATTTTCGCAGCAACATATTCCGTGGTCACATCGAATTTCAAAAGCCCGCGAGTACAAGCTTGAGCTCGAGCTTGCTATCAAAAAGTTATATCACAAACGCCAGGACGTGCCCAGGGTATTTTCTGGTAAGAATAATTTCCTGTTGAATTGGTGTTCCGAAATTTTCTATTTTACCGCTAACTCCGGTAGCTGGACTGTTTGTCGAAGCCGAAAATCGAAAGATTTTTCCGAAGGTTCCGAAGGAAATTTCCTCGAAGGAAATATCAAAGTCAGCTTTACTTTTACTGTGGAGAGGATTGGGCGCGCGGCGACGAGGAGCACCGCGCCGAAGCTGCCGCACGCCATCAGGGTAGGTCCCCACGAGGGAGGGACAAATTTCCAGGAGTTTATCCAGGTTCATACTGCTTTGCTATCCAGGAATTTGTCTACCTATAATACCGGGAGTTTATCTACCGATAATATCGGGAGTTTATCTAACTATAGATAACGGAGTTTACATAAATCAATTTCAAGGAAGAAAATGGTAACGGCACCAACACGGCCTCAAAATCTGAAATAGCGGTCACATATATTCATATATTCGAATTCTTGTATATTACTCAACTCTCGTGCAAATGGATTTTTCACTTTAACAGAGCTTCCGCGATCAAACTGCAGCTGGGGATTCATCCTTCAAGCCCCTCCAAATTTACACCATTTTGTTGGGGTGGTTGAGTTTGTCCGAGGACATTCTGCATTCTATTACTCGGCCGAATTCTATTCCGTGTGCTTATCTAAATCATCATTGGGTTCAGAAGTTCGCAATTACGACCGTCACAGATGTGGGAGACAAATAAACAAATGTGGGAAACCAATAAACCCTGTGTTCGCTTCGACGTGTTTCTGTGTTACCACTGGGAAAGGTGCTAAAAAGTTGATCACGTGCATCATCGTGGGTTTGAAAGAATGTGTCGCCGATCGATTTTCTCCCCGGTTATCTTTTGCAGGTCTCTTTCGGCACTGCAGGCCCCTTGCAGCGCCGCAAGTAACTCGTAGGAAAGACATGGAAGTACTCCACAAATTTGCGCAACCCTAGTTCACTCACATGCCCATCTTTTTATGTCTCCATGACCTCCCAAAAACATGCAATTGTGTAGGGCTCATCAAACCTTGTCACCTTTTGACAGGTCTCTTTTGGGATGCTGTGGACAGTTTTGCAGGTCTCTGTGACGGGCTTTACTACATATTTACAGGTGATAGCACCAGTAAAGCTGACAAATTCGACAATTTTTGGTCGACTCGTGATGCAGATCTTAAACACGACTCTTACACAAAAGAGCCCTGGGTTCGCACTAACGCTGGTGGCAGGACCAATTTTACTGATGGAAATTTAAGCACATATTTGCAAGCTCGATTCTGCAAGCTCTATCCTGCCGATTTTGTCGGTTGAAATCGAGTAATCCAAGTAAACTTGTGATTTCCAAAAAATTGAAATCAAGGATCGCTTTACTTGTACAAAATGCCTGGTTTTTTTTTTCAAATGGTTTGTAGCGTCAAAAGCCTGCGCGCTTGGCGCTGTCGAAAACGCGCCCAACCCTGTTTTAAAAAATCCCGGGGGGGATTTTTCAACTAAACCACACACAAACAAATCATGAAAGCTAGGAACACACAAACAAGTAAATTGCAACCGAAAAATCGGCAGGATACAGCTTGCAGAATCGAGCTTGCAGATTTGGGCTTAAATTTCCACTGTGCAAAATCGGTCCTGCCACCGGCGTAAGAGACATGTATTGAAACAAATCCCCCAAACAAAAGGGTGTGAATTTGGAGGGGCTTGGAGGATGAAGGTGGTGTGTGTGTTGCTTTGTTTTGTTGACCCGATATTGGGGAATCGTTACGGTCCCGGTGTCATTCCTTTACGTCCCGGTGTCTTTCCTTAAATCAGGGGACCTGGGGTGGCCGGATCCTCACCCTGCACCTTACCTACGTCGCTGGCTACACCGATCCCCATTTCTTCCTCTTCGAACGGACCCAGCAACTAACGCCGTTGACAACCAGGTGCAAGCCCTGGCGGCTCCGTGTTTGGGCAGATCCAAAGTTCGTTCGGACTCATCAGTGAGGTGTGTCCCGGGGACGAACCGGCAAACCAGGGGCAAAAACCGACCTTGAACCATTTGAACCACAAATGACCATCAGACATAGGATGACTGGCAGACGGAATCGAACCGACGACCTAAGGAATAATAGCCCCTCGCTGGACCGCTGGGCCAAAGTGGCTGACATACGGTCAACAGTGTGCGTTGCTTTGTTTTATTAAACCAATATTGGGGAATCAATGTACGGTCCCGGGGTTTCTTCACGAGCGAGCCAAGGGAGCACGTACCCACGATTGAAATCGCCGACGCACCACTTCACCCTGACCTCCCGTAGACAACCTGGAGTGGCCGGATCCTCACCCTCCACCTTAACTACATCGCTGGCTATACCGATCCCCTCCTCTTCCTCTTCGAACGGACCCAGCAACTAACGCTGTTGACAACCAGGGGCAAGCCCTGGCGGCTCCGTGTCTAGGCAGGTCCAAAATTCGTTCGGCCTCATTGGTGAGGGCCAGGAATGATGATATGATATCTTGGGTACTGTGGTCCCAGTGTGTGAAATCCTCTGCCACCCACGACCTTCGCAAAGCAAAACTTGTGTTTTTTTTAAAAAAAAAGAGGGAAAAAAAAACGAAGGAGAGATACCCGTGTTGTTCGCAATTGACAGCGACTTAACGGGTGGTGACGAGTTTAGACTCCTCTGGGAGTGTGACTGGCAGCGACCGGTGGGCCCGCCGGGCGCTCCCCAGAGGACAGGGTATGTGCGGTGGAAAGCAGTGGAAGTCCAATTGCGGACCATTTGGGTTGTGCTAGCCGAGATAGCGATGGGGTTATACTCCCCTGGGAGTTTAGGATCTGGAGGTGGTGCACCACGAGTTTACACTCATGTCGGAGGATTTCAACAGCCTTTTTGTGTCAGTGCATATGTCCGGGTGCAGGGCCTGTTGGGAGTAAACCAGAATTTGTCAGGGGTACATAACGCTTGAGTTGTTGGGTGCCAGGTGGGTAGGGGTTGGCTGAGGACTCGAGGAGCAGCCATGTGTGGTTGAGAGAGTCAATGTCCGAGTCTGTATTGTAGTTGTCCAGTGATAGACAGTGCGGCCCGGAACTACTATCATCAGGGTAGAAGACAGTGAAATTCACTATCTGCTTACACACTGTGCATTTGGGGTTGCTGTTCCACGCAGATATCTTGCCAAGACACCAGCCATATGTGGGCCATTTGAAGAGTATGTGCTGCCCCAACATCTGTTGTCCGGCAGGTTGAAGGGGTACAAGCATTTTACCATGTGGCGGTGCTGACGCAGGCTGGAAACCGGGTGGAAGTAAGATAGGTGAGAAATCATCATTGCTATCAGATGACAAGACAGCATCATCATCAGAGGATAGATCCACAAGAACAGAGTGAAGGGATGTGACGTGCATACGGAGGGCGTGTGCAAACTCACCACAGATGGGGGTGGCTTCTGTATTCCATCCTTTGACACTCCTAGATTAAAAAAAAAAAGTGACGGTCATTGGTCGTGACAAATTCATAGGGAAAGCAGTCTTTTAAAGACCCCTTTCGCCATATTGAAATTTTGTCCCAGAAGCGGGCGCGGTCGGTGGCCGCACACTCTGAAAAATCCATGCTTTTTCGACCCCATGCCGAAATTTAAGTGGAGAATTGCAGGAACGCCCAAAAATTTGGACCGGCGAAATCAAATTTGCAAACCCACGAAGAGCAACCAACGAGCAACCCTCGATCTCAGCGATTGAGCGACCAACATCGAACAATGTCCTCACCCATACCGAGCCGAGCGCCCACAGCCGCAGCGGCGGGTTGTGCAGCTGGAACACCCAGCACGCGGGGCGAACTCACGACAGACACCACACCAGCAACAGTGCTTGACACCGTAAAGGCAATATGGGAGGCGTTTTTGGTTTGGACGAA
>Ga0105053_10008929_pt1 | contig 12881 bp, 7 predicted proteins | sample BON01_FD_78093 | JGI IMG/M metagenome (GOLD analysis project Ga0105053, IMG submission 78093) | Freshwater microbial communities from Lake Bonney liftoff mats and glacier meltwater in Antarctica - BON-01 | ecosystem: Environmental > Aquatic > Freshwater > Ice > Glacier meltwater | place: Lake...
CATACACAATTTCTTTTTGATTTTGTTTTTGTTGTTCGTTTATTATAGCCGCCACACCGCTAGCACTTTATTACATCAGAAACGCACACGCATGGTGCGCAGTACGTAGGTAGTCCTCAGAATCCCGACCGAATCGAACAGCACTCCCGGAATAGACCTTGGACTCGGAACCGATCATGTTCGTAGTTGTTCATTATTACAAGTGGTATGGTTTTTGGTTTTCGGTGTGTTATGCCGTCACAAAGTTAGCTTTCCAATTACAGCAATAACGCACACAAGTGGTGCGCAGTAATATGGTTTTTTTTTTGTTGTCATGCCGCCACACAGCTAGCCCTCCAATTACATCAGGAACGCACACAGGTGGTGTGGAGTAATAGGGAAGCCTGGAAGCGCCCTTCCGAGGGCACTTCCGCTATGCACCTCGAATTTTTGTTTTTTGTTTTGTTTGTTTGTTGTTATAAAACCCGAAAATTCTTACTGCGCCTCCCGTCTTGGGCTCAAAGTAAACCCCATGGGAAGTAAACCCCATGGGAGTATATTTACTTGGGCCACAGAGTTCTTCCTGTGGTCCTACCAAAGGTACACCACCGACCTAAAGGCATACACACACACATGTAAACATAGAAATAGAACAAAACACACATGCGCAAACACGCAAAATGGATGCACAACATACACCCGAAACAGCAATTAATTCTGTATTTTATTTAATTGAGTTTAGTGGTCCTTTATATATTTCATGATTACTACTATTATTTCTTCTTTCTTTCTATTATGTTTATTATTTCTGATTTTTTTTTTGGTGTGTTTTGCCGCCACGCATCTAGTGCTTTTTTTTTGGTTTGTTTGTTTGTTGGAATAAAACCCGAAAAACTATACTCCGCCTCCTGTATTGAGAGGGAGTAAACCACCTGGGAGTGATCGCACACGGGCAGAGGCACAAACCACGTGCGTACCAAAGACAGCGGTACATACCATGAACTTGTCAATCTATGGTGAACACTCTACAAGTTGACGGGCGCTTTTTTTGTTGTTTTTTGGTTTTGAATCCACACTGCTAGCGCGCCAATTACAGCAGGAACGAGCACAGATGAAGGTGCAGTAATAAGGAAGCCCGGAAGCGCCTGGCTCAAAGGCACTCCCGCAATGGACCCTGGACACATGAATGTTGTTTTGAAGTGGATGTATTTGTATGTTGGGAGTGTATTTAGGTTGTGAAATGTTTTTTTGAAGTGATCTATTTGTTTGTTTAGAATTTTTTTTGGGGGGAAAGATTGAATTGGTACTATTGTGCGAAACAATTTTCTTTCTTTTTTACTTTTTTTTGGTTTGGAATCCACACAGCTAGTGTGCCGGGTACAGCCGAAACGTGCACAGGAAGAGACGCAGTGCTGGGGAAACTCGGAGGTAGCCCGGCTCGAAGGCAATCCCGCAATATTGTTTTCAATTTTTGTTTTGTTTTGTTTGGAATCCACACAACTAGCGTGTCGAGTACAGCCGGAATGAGCACAGGTGGAGGCGCAGTACTGGGGAAACTCGAAGGTAGCCCAGCTCGAAGGCAATCCCGCAATATTGTTTTGAAGTAGACATTCGCATACGCAGATATACATACAAACGAGGAATAGAACACAACAGACATCCGTAATAGCAATTTAATTGTGGATTTTTATATTTCATTGTTTATGTGAAGCATGTGGATTACTATTATAATTTATCTTGATTTTAGTCATGTCTCGATGTATTTTCCATTGACTCACATGTATTTGTCATGATTAGGTTTTTTTGTTTTAATGTTGGGACACCGCGACATGAGTACGTATTCAAATTGGAAACGATTATGATGAGATCTATTTAATGTATGTAAGTTAGAATCGTTTTAATTATTCAAGTTATGTTTAGATTTTTCTGTACACATTTCATTATGTATTCAATTTATTTTCATTTTATGGAACATGTTATGTTTCGAAAATATCTTGTGGAATGAAAATTTTGTTTATGTTTCAAGCTTTCTTTTTGTTTTTTGTTTTTTGGTTTGTTATGCCGCCACACAGCTAGCAACCCAATTACAGCAGAGATGCATACAAGTGGTGTGCAGTAATAAGGAAACCCGGAAGCGCCTGACCGAATCGAACGGCACTCCCGCAATGCTTTTGTTTTTTGTTTTGTTATGCTGCCACACAGCTAGCGCGCCAAGTTTTTTTTTTTTTGAATCCACACGGCTAGCGCGCCAATGACATCAGGAACGCACACAGATGGAGGTGCAGTAATAAGGTAGCCCGGAAGCGCCTGGCTCGAAGGCACTCCCGCAATGGTTCATGAAATGAATGGCAAACGCGTACACATGTATTCAAATAAGAAGGACAGAGAACATCATACACATCAAGAAACGTGGAGCAGAAATGAATCACACACATGTGAAACAATAATGAGTAAATGCAATTTTTTTTTTTGGTTTGGAATCCATAAGCTATTTCTTTTCTTTCTTTCTTTCTTTTCTTTGAGAGTGGAGTTTTTATTGAAAACTGATGGTGGGTATCCCAGGTTTCTTTCTTTCTTTGAGAGTAGAGTTTTTATTGAAAACTGATAGTGGGTATCCCAAGGACTTTCTTTCTGGGTTTCTGGGTTTTTTTGGTTTCTTTGAGAGTAGAGTTTTTTTTTCTTTCGTTTTTTTTGATTTTTTTTGTGGACTGACATGGTTCACTTTTTGTCCGTGCATCGAGCACACGAACTACAGTTTTCAAAAGTTTGCATGGCCCGGCAGTGTGTTAGTGGTGATTAGAAAAAGAACAAGAATTTGGGGTGCCATGTCGGCACAGGTGTCTGTACAGGCCACAGACTTGGTGGTGTGCTTTGAGCACAATGCATCCTTCCATGCGCAGGCAGTGTCGCGCTTCCTTCAGCAGATGGAGCCAACGTGGGAGTCCGTGTGGGGTTCCAAAGAGGAACGCCACAGTGGGGGTAAAGAGGGGCGACATATGCGCAAGGTGCAGCTCTCGTCCAAGGAGGCAGACAACTCGGAGCTGGGCATCCACCTCCACCCTCGCGTCCTGGCGATTCTGCTCCTGTGGTGAGGAAGGGCTTGCTTACTCATTAGGGGCGGCCACTCTGTCTGGGCTGCTGTGTTCTCTCTGACACCCTTCAGTGCTGACTTGGTGCACCCATCTCTCGTTGGCATCTTTTCCTGCTTCTTGTTGCAGCTGGGAGGACCTGCAAACCGCAGCATTCCCCGATAGCCACATCGCGCTGATCGTCAGAATGGAGCGGCTCACGGGGATGCTGCCCGTCGTGGCCATTGCAGGGCATGCAGAGAGCAGGGGATGCATCGAACTCTGCTCCCCCGAAATCGTCAATGCCATGCGGAAAGGAGCCGCCAGAGGAAATGCATTGCTTAGAAACATGGTGAGCCCTCACGCTCTCTGCTTGTTGGGCGGGCGGCGGCGAGGCGCGTCAAAAACGCCACAGCTGTCGCGCGCCTTTTTGAAGCGCCAGAGCTGTCGCGCACCACTCGGGTCCCATTGCTTGTGATCTAGTCGGGTTGTGCGTTCAAACAGGATGATGTTTTCATTTTTGAAGGGTCGTGTGTTCATTTTGAAGGGTTTTGTGTGTTCCTTTTGGAATGTTAGGTTGTAGGGTTGTATGTTTAGAACATATTTCAGCGGGTGGCAAAAATCCCCAACCAAGCAGACTACCGGTGTTCAATCTTAGTGCGATCGTGAGAGTCTCAAGGATGTACAGCCTGGAACCCAACTTTAGATCTGGATTTTTGTGTCGGGTTCCCGTGTGTATGTGTGTGTGTGTGTGTGTGTGTGTGACACACATAAAAACCTTTCGTGTTTCGTAAGCCAATTTTTCCCTATTTCCCAATCTTCTAAAAGTTTTCCTATCTGAGATCGGATGTCCCACCATGTCCGATCCCGGATTTCCACCTTGATCCGGCGAGATCGGACGTTTACGCACATCACATCATTGATTTATTTCCGTCACCTTGATCCGGCAAGATCGGACGACTACACACATCACATCATTGATTTTTCCCTGTATCATCGTATGTTTGCAGACGTCTGATCTCAAAAAAATGAAAAAAAGTAGGGTTTAGCGTGATCCTTAACGCCAGCACCGAGTCGGTCACCCTTTTTGGAACCTCAGGTCACTGGTCCTTTTCGGGTGGGCGCGTGGCAGCTTCGGGCTAAAGCCCTCCACGGCGGCGTGCGCCCCTGGCGTGCGGCAGCGTCGGGGCTGAAGCACCTCCGCCGCCGCGCGCCCACTTGCCCACGTGCGTTGGCATCAGGTCCGTTGCAGCACGGTTGGTATCTGACGTGCAAATGGTTTCTTTTTTTCAGATTTCGTTCCACCAGCGCATCAACAGGTGCCACCAGAACCTGTTTTTCTCCGTGTTTGCAAAACTTGCGTGCCACGACGTGGCAATTCCAAGTGAAGTCGAAAGCATTACCGTGCTTTCAGAGGACAATGAGTCGCTGCAGAAGTTTTGCAAGCACCTCAATAACTGTATGGAGGAGGCTGGACTGGCAAAGAAGCCGATTAAGCAGCTATGCATTATGTCTCGGGATGACGAATTCTCTTTGAATCCAAAAGCCTTGTACATAGTTGTTGTCCGCGGCGACGTGGGCGTTATTGCCAGCAACAGTACAGACGGTGACTACAGAATTATCTTGCATCGAATTCTTTTCTACACTGGGCGTGTGCCCGTGTTTGTGCTCAATGGCCCAGAAAGTGCCACCCAGAAGCTGGAGGAGATAAAGCAGCTGCCTGAAATGTCGCTGTACTTGCAACGCGCCTCTTGCTTTTCTGAGAACCCGAGTGGCGCGCAAATGGGGTGGCTTATTTCTGCGCTGCAATCTGAGATGGGAAGGAAACAAGCACCAACAGCGTCTCCTGTGGTAGCATCAGCGCAATCAGAAGAAGAATCCACAGCGCCGTTTGCAGCGACTGGTGTCTCAAACACCTCTTTTGTCAATAGGCTTCCAGCACATTTGTCGCATGCACTCCGAAATGCACCGCTCCTTCCACCAAAATTAATCAAAGAGCGAGATCCATCTCCACCGTCTGACGTGCAGAAGCAAATTTCTGACGCTCGTGCACAAATCCGAGGCTTGCAGAACTTGGATGGAGAGAATCGTGAGGAGAATACCGTGCGGGTTGTAGCAGCAGCAGCAGTGTCACAAGGCGTGCTATCACAAAGCGTGCTATCACAAGCTGTGCTATCCCTGCCCCCTTCCGGGCGAGATATAGAAATTGCGCTCAAAGGCGTGATATCCCGGGGGGGCAAAGCTCTACCAGTCGCTCCCTTGGACCACCAATCACTGCGCCAGCAAGATTTGCTTTCGGACGTGCGTGAAGTGCGCTCCGGCAAGACATATACAGAGATGCTGATCGCAAGACAAAGTGCCAATTCGCAGTCAGAAGGCCTCGTGTCAAGTAGGAGCACCAATGACGAGTCACTTGGTAGTCGCACCAATGACGAGACAATTCGTCCTGCTGTGGCCGCCAGTGCCGTTTCAAGTAGCCCACGGGTCAACGGAGGCTTGCAAGGGGGGAAAGGGCTTGGTAAGGTAAAAAGCTCTTCGTTTGCTGACGCGTGGAGCCGTCTTGAAAAGCTGAAAATGGACCACGAGCAAGCTTTAAGATCAGAACGCGAGAGTTTAGCGATTGGTAAAGATGCACAAGACCAGGATATTGTGGCCAAGGCCAACTCTGTGTCTACCAAGGTTGACACCGAGCGGCAGGAGATGATTCAGAAGATTAAGATAACGGAGCAGCTAGACGGACAGAATGCCCGACTTGAGAGGCTTAAGCACGATGCTCACCTTCGCGCCCAGAGTGCTAGGAGTGAGGAGGTGCGTCATGCCGCTGCTGCACAGGTACAACGCAATGCTTTGATGCAGCAGGAGACGGCAGCGCGCGCAGCAGCGCAAGTGCGCTACAGAGAGTTGGAGTCGCAAGCTCTGAACAGAGGTGTACAGCACCTACGAGAGCAGCCAGCGTCGGTGGGTGAATTGGAGGGTGAGGTCGTCTATCGGGTTCCAAGTCTAGAAAGTGGCATGGTCTTGGATATCTCACAGGCTTTGGGATCCAAGCCACAGACTTCGCTCTCAAAGATTGGTTCCAAAGTCGTGGCAGTAGTTCCTGTGCCGGCTGAAACAAGCAAACTAGTACACAGAACTGGCAAGGGTGCCTCGGCGCCAGCGTCCGATTCGCTGGCAGGGATGGATCCATCATCAACTCCCGCCCAAATCCCCAGCCCCGACAAATTTCACATTCAAGACGCCGACGCCAACGGGGCTCAGGGCAAGCACACCGACAAGACTGGTGATAACGACGATGCCCAGCATCACTTGCGTCAGTCGGCCTTGAGTGATCAAGAAACGCTGCCCTACGAAACATCGCCGCAAGATGACAGCAAAGCGCCCGTGTTGGTTGTCAAAGAGCGCACAACGATGCAACGGTCACGAGCGCCGCCTGCACCCGCTGAGTCGCCTTTCCGACCAGAGCAAGCCTTAAATGGCATGAGTGCGCCCGTGACTCCTATAGCACCACGTGTCTTGATTCGAGTGAATAGGGACTCGTCCACTGTCAAGGATGCTGCAAGTGTAAATGGAGGGGGGGGGAGTATGCCGCGGGTAATTGGCAGAAGACCATCAGGGGTGCATCAAGACATTGTTTCATCACCGGCCGGTGCGATGGGACCGCGGGTCTTGTCGCATCGTCCTTCTGCAGCGTCGTCGGCAGATGGCACTCCGGTGGGCACACCAAGGCTGCGGAACAGCGACGACCCGCAGTCGCGCCCAGTGAGTCAGGAAGTTGTGCAGGAGGAGTTGAGTGACTACCAAGTGCCTGCAGTGCCGTGTCTATCAGCTCAGCCAAAAGAGGATGCAGAGTGCAGTGATTATCCCAAGGCTACCCCCGTCAAGATTCAGGACATTGCGGTGGCAGATGGTGTGGAGGAGGAGTTGAGTGACTACGGAGTCGCCGTTCCCTTGTCGTCTCCAGGTCACGGAGACATCTGTCTGCTGCCCGCTTCTGCATCCCCTTCTCCACCTCGAAACCATGCCAACAGAAATAGTAGAAATGGGCGCAATAGTCGCTCGTCATATAGCAGCGAAAGTGGCGACTGTGCACAGGTGGGCATTGGAATGATGGTGGTATTGCACAACGGGCAGCTGGTGGTGACCGGTCTAGATCCGTCGAGCGCGGCTGCCAAAAGTTTAGTTGGTATTGGAGACATGATCTGCACCATTGACGGCAGGCACGTGGAAGGAATGGATGACGTGTCGGCTAATGCACTGCTCTTAGGCGTTGTACATTCAGCTGTGATCCTTGGCGTGCGGCATCCGCATACGGGAAACCAGACTAGCGACGTGGTCATTATCCGTGCACCAAAGTCCAACGCTGCGTCGCGCGTTGCATCAGCGGATGGTGACATGCATTCTGTTGCCTCTTTGCAGCCGCGCGTGCACAAGACGTCTTCAGGCAAGACGTCTTCAGGCAATGCGTCTCCGCCTCGCGCTACCCACAGTCCACCAGGATTAATGTGGGCCAGTCTTCGCGCGCAGGTGGACATGTTTGCCGAGACACAAGAGAGCGAAACAGCAGGGGGACTCGATGGAGGCATCGTTGGATGCCTTGCACATTCTCCCGAGCCTACTTGGCCAGGATGGGCGACAGACGCTGAGACGTCCATGCATGACAGCTTCAGACAGCACAGCTCGTATGCGCATACAAACGGGTCAGAGCAGCAACAATTGAGACATGCGCCGCACTCGCACCTGCACTCGTCGAATACGGGGGAAATGTCGGGCGACACCATCCGTGCTGCGCCTGCCGACCGCGTGCCAGCCCCAGTGAATATACACGTGGCAGCTCAGCCTAATGCCCACGGGCACATGGCGCATCATCCCCATCTTTCGCATGCGCGGCAGCAGCAGCCGACAATGCAGCAGTCATGGGTGCATGCGGGTGCAGCACATGAGCGCTATCCAGGCATGCCGCCTGCTCATGCGCAGCACCACGCGTGGCAGCATCCTCCTCCTCCTCTGCACCATCTGCAGCAGCAGCAACACTCTCACACAAGCCAGCAGCAGCAAGACCCTCACATAAGCCACCAGCGCCCCGCTCATAGGATGCCACCTCAGCAGCACCTACCAACTCCTGACACAACGCCAAATTCCACCCCACAGCTTACAGCGCAAGCCAGTCCCCAACAAGCACAAGCATATTCCATGGCGGCACCTGGTGGTTACCCACCAGGAGGTGCAGGAGGGCAGGGCGAGCAGTACTCTGCGTGGCTGCAACACATGGAGCAGTCTATGGTAAGGGGGGTGGGAGGGGGGGGGGTTCGGGGAGTGCAGCCGCATTCACATCAGCATGTACCACAACAAAGGGGTGTGGGAGCGCAGGTTGCAGCATCGTCCTACACTACGCCAGGTAGCGCACAGCATGTGAACACGCCAATGCCGCAGAACGCCACAATGATGGGAAGTCAACACCAGCCACAGCAGATGGCGCACTCATTGCACATGGGTCACGAGCAACAGTCGCACCAGGCCCCGCCGCTCGCACACACACCACACGCGTCCTCGGGTTCGCCACCGCAAACGACCAACCCGAGCGAGGGAGGTGGCGGCGGAGGAGAGGAGGGCGAGGACGAGGAGGCAGAGGAGGGCATCTATATCGTCGACGATATTCCGGTTACGCATAGTCGGGAGGAGGAGCTGCCGCTGCAGCACACTTCCCATTTGCTGCAACCGCACCAAACTTCTTCCCAGCCGCAGGTTTCCCAAGCTGCGGCTGGGATCTCAGCCTCTACACCGGTGGGCTCTAGATTAGGCGCTGGGGGCGCACCTCCTTTCGAGGCGCCGCCCCCAGGGGTAAGTGCCCCGGGTGCGTCAAGTGTGGAACGCGGCGACTTTGGCTTCGGCGACTTTGGCTTCCAAGTGGCGCAGGCGAGTGGCCGAAAGTGTGAGGTGGGCGACGACTTAGACAGCATGCAGGTGTCAGATGTGGCGCAGGAAGGCGTGGCGCGGTTTTCGGGGCGCGTCCTCAAGGGCGACTATGTACTGTCGGTTAATGCGGTGGATTTGCGCGGTTTACCGCTCGGAAAGGTGTTGGAGCACCTCCGAGAGGCGCCGGCCAAGTCAATGTTCGAGTTTTTGGATGCAAGGCAGGGTGTAAAGAGCAAGGTGCCTTTAATTCGAGAGCCGCGCGGACGCGAGGAGATGTTTCTTGAAAGATTGCAGCGCTTACGCAGTGCCGCGACGGATCTGCGTGATCTGCGTTATCTGTCGTTTTTGCGCAACAGCAGCGCGCATGTGAGTAGGGAGGAACTCCGACCCAGTTTTGTGGTGTGCGGGTTCCCGGGGGTGGGCAAGTCGACGCTCATCAACAGCCTTCTCGCTGCGATGAATGCGTGCGACTATAGCGTTGCCGACTCGTCGACGCCAACCTTTTCCTACACGCGCTACGAGCAGGTGTTGCGAGGCGCCGATAACAATCCATTTATCATCGCCGACACGTCGGGCTTGACAGGCGACGAGGCGGTCTTTGCCTCGCTGCGCAACATCCTCAAGGGTCGCCAGAAGAACAACACCAAGATGGATAATGCTTGGCGTAGTGTCAAGGCGCAGGGTGACAGCAAGAAGCGCGCGCACGGCCTTATCTTGGTGGCCGACGTACGCCAAAAGATGTCGCGCAGCATCGTCGACGCGCTCAACGAAATGTGCGCCGACGAGCACGACCTGCCCGTTGCGATTGCCTGGACTCATCTGCGCGACATCCCTGTGCACGACGTCATGCAACGTGTGCGCTCGATGCTCACGGAATTCCCGCGTGCCGTCAACTTTCCGGCGCTTCACTACACAAAAGGGCAAAGCGGCAATACGCAGGTGGACTACACGCTGCTCGACATGTTGGCGCATTTGCGCACCCAGTCGTTGCGCTACATCAAGTACTCGCACCACGAGGCTGCCTTCAAATCCTAGCCCCAATTCCTCAACACACACCCATTACCATCACACACACACACCCCTCGTACCCATCCTCAGTGACTTGGTAGCCCAAATTTGACATGCATTTCAGTAGCTGCACCATATGAGTACCACCCGTGACTTGTGTGCACGCCGCTCTCATCGCACGCACGCTCTCACCGGCATGAGCGACATACAATATTCTCTCACCACACGCCTGTCTTGAAAGTCTGCAGTGCGCGCCAAGCGCACACACTGTAACAAACTGAAGCAAACACTGCAGGACACACTGCAACACACTACAACGCACTGCAACATCCTGCAACGAAAAAACAGTATACATCCAGCGCCCATCACTTGGTCTTTACTCACTGCTTGGCAGGAGAGAGAAGGCCTTGGTCACAATGAGTGGCGACTCAGATTGCAATGCTTAGGTTACGTCAAACTAAAATACCTTCGGGAAATCCTTCTGTACCGGATCCAATTCCCATTTGTTTTTACCCCCGTGCTCTCGAGCCCGTCTCTGAATGACATGAACTCTTCCTTAATGACATTTGAAACTCTTCTCTATTGATATTTGAAACTCTTCCTTGATGACATTTGAAACTCTTCCTTAATGACATTTGAAACTCTTCTCCCTTCAATCACCAGCGGGTGTTCCTCTCGTGTGAAATAAAGGGATATGGCAGAGCGAGAGAGAGCGCGCGCGCGCGCGAGAGAGAGAGAACAGGGGAGGCAGAGAAAGGGAGCGAGAGACAGAGCGAGCCTCGATTGACATGGCCCCGTGCACGCACACATCACTTGACATACACACATGACATCACACACACATCATATCTCACACGCATCTACACTCACAGGCAAATGGCATCCACAAAAAGTGCTGAGGGCGAGAGTGAGAGCGAGGGCGAGAGCGAGAGCGAGAGCGAGAGCAAGAGCGAGTGAGCGAGAGAGGGGAGGAGGAGGAGACAGAGTGGAGAGGGGGGGGCAGAGAGAGCGACTCTTTCTCTTTCTCTCTCTCTCTCTCTCTCTCTCTCTCTAGCTCTCTCTCTTTCTCTCGAACTCTCTTTCGCCTTCGCTCCCTGACACAAGACCGTGGTTTTGTTCAATGGTCTTAAGACAACACACCTCTCTTTGAGATTACATTAATAGAGTGTGTCAGATTCATTTAGTGGGTCGTGCGAGATTAGATTAGAGGGATGTGTGGAGGGTACCGGAGGTCTCTATTAGAGACTGCGCATAATCCCCAAGAATCGTGCGCAAATGTGCGCAAAGATACGCGCAATACATGTGACAGCAAAGGCAATCTGTGAGCGTTTGGTGGTGGTTCCAGGATTGCACGGAGCTGCGCACTTTTTTTGCCCTTCGGTGCTTACATCCCCAACGCTCACTCTGCAGCTACAGTAGAGTTCCGGGACATAGAAACCACGTTTTTGACCCAGCCAGCGTTTTTCTAAGCACACACCGATGAAGCCAGCACCCAGCCTGCCAGCGTTGTTTCGGGCGCGCGGCAAGCGGAGGGGCTTTAGTCCAGGAGCCGCCGTGTGCCACAGGAGTCAGACCAGAGGTCCTCAGATCTTGACTTTTCTGGGCATTTATTTTTGAGGTTGGTGTTCTTCCCCCTAATTTCCAAAGTTTCCACCTTTTCTGAGATCGGACTTCATTCATTGTCCGATCTCAGATCGGGGGGGAATATGACCTTCAAACTGGGATATTCGGGATCGCGACGCCCTGGAGACGCAACAAAACCTTGTCCGATCTCGAAAAAAAAGTGGGGGAAAAGGAGAAACTGGGATGTCCGTTCTCCAAAAAAATCCGAGAAATGAGACATAAAGTGCGGAAAAATGAGCGGAAACCAAATTAGAGAGATGTTCAAGGTACACTGCACGACAAACAAACCGCAAGATGGCAGTTCTTAAACCATTAAGAAACTGCCACCCCAGCCAGCGAGTTTCTACACCCCGAAACTGTACCACACAATTTTATGAATGATTAAGAAAATCATATTTTCATGAGAAAATCTAAGATTTTCTTAGAGAAATCAAGATTTTCATAGAGAAAATCACTAAAAATATCATTGTGAAAATCATTCAGAAACTGTCCCAATCGCTGCCAGCGGGTTTTTTTTCCTGAAATCCAACATACAATCTCGGAAATCCAACATAAAATCTGTTAATAAATCATTAGGAAACTGCCCAAATCGCAGCCAGTGGGTTTCTCAAGCACAGTGCAAGAAACCGGCCAAATTCCAGATTGCGGGTTCTATCTCCTGGTTTGTATGTCCCGGAACTCTACTGTATTTCTCGATTTCCAAGTCTTTTTTGCAAAGATTCTCTTCAACAATAATATTCATTTGGAACGTGCAGTAATCTGGCCAGTAATTAAAATCCATGAGATTTCCCAATTTGGCGTCCCTCGAGGGACATCGAAGAATGCCAAATTGGCTTCGAGGTTACGGTCAAAAAAAAAAGAAGACTAAACACTGGGTGGTAAACTGGATATATCAACGTTTCCACGTGGAGATGTGTGTGTCACTCAACAGAAATTTCCTTGAAATTTTGACATCAAATTAAATCATTCTTTTACAAAATTTACCCTCTGTGTGTGCGATTGGATTAGAGGGGGTGTGGGAAATGAAATTAGTAGGGTCTGGGAGACATGAGCCCGGTGTGAGAGATTGAATTAGTAGGTTGGGTGAGGTCGGGTGAGATTGGATTAGTGGGGCGTGAGAGATTCAATCAGTGGGGTGTATGAGATTAGATTGGTAGGCTGTGTGACATTCGATTCATAGGGTGTGTGAGATTTTGTCAGTTGGGAACGTGAGAAATGAGATGAGTAGGGTCTTGGAGACAGGCGGTGGGTGGTCTCTCCGAGAGGCTGTTTGTATTGGTGTGTGTCTGA